>Ga0210398_10001653_pt1 | contig 22621 bp, 18 predicted proteins | sample IncBWC4OmetaG_FD_161047 | JGI IMG/M metagenome (GOLD analysis project Ga0210398, IMG submission 161047) | Forest soil microbial communities from Barre Woods Harvard Forest LTER site, Petersham, Massachusetts, United States - Inc-BW-C-4-O | ecosystem: Environmental > Terrestrial > Soil >...
CGGGGAAACAAGGTAGCTGCGCAGCTCCTTGCGGCAGATGATCCAGATGTTCCTCATTATTGATTCGCTCCTGCTGCGGCTACCGCTTCCATCTCCGCAGGCGCTTCCGAACCGGTCAGTTGCAGGAAGATTTCTTCGAGACTTAACGCGGCCGGCCGCAACTCGTTCAGATCCCAGCCCGACTCCACCACCGCGCGGGCCACGTCGCCGCGCACGGTGCGGTTGGCCTCGACTTCAAAGATGAGCCTCTTCTGGCCATCGGCTTTCGGTATGACGCGGTCCACCCCGCTGATCTGCTGCAGCTTGCGCTGTACCACCGCGGGATCCACGCTGCCGTTGCGTCCCGCGACTTCCACCAGCACCGATTCGCCCGAGCGCGCCCGGTGCTGCAGGTTGCTCACCGAATCGGTGGCCACGATCTTGCCCTTGTTGATGATGATCACCTGCTCGCAGGTCTGGCTGACCTCCGGGAGGATGTGCGTGCTCAGTACGATGGTGTGATCGCCAGCCAGGCTCTTGATCAGGTCGCGCGTCTCGTTGATTTGCTTGGGATCCAGGCCCGCGGTCGGCTCGTCGAGGATTAACACGTCCGGATTGTGGATGATGGCCTGGGCCAGACCCACGCGCTGGCGGTAGCCCTTGGAAAGCTTGCCGATGATCTTGTCGCGAACGTCGGCGATCGCGCAGCGTTCGGTGGCGTAGTCCACCCGGGAGCGAAGGTCCGAGCCGGAAAGCCCTTTGAGTTGACCGACGAACGAAAGATATTCCCCGATCCGCATTTCCGGGTAGACCGGCGGGGTCTCGGGCAGGTAGCCGATTCGCTTTTTCACCTCGAGGGGCTGTTCCAGGATGTCGTACCCCGCCACCGTGGCGGTCCCGCCGGTGGGGGTCAGAAAGCAGGTGAGCATGCGCATGGTGGTCGTCTTCCCTGCGCCGTTCGGCCCCAGGAAGCCCACGATCCGGCCTTTTTGCACTTCAAAGGAGATCTGGTCGACCGCCGTCGTATGGGCGTACCTCTTGGTGAGTCCATTTACTGTAAGCATAAGGAGTCTCTTTGAGACAGACGCATACCAGAACTCAATGGTTCCACAGCTACGGGTTACATTGCGAAGTGCAATCTTAAGAAGCTTGCCCGGCCCATGTCAATGCTCAACATTGCGGAGCAGGTTTGCGGCGGATGCGGAACCTGTGGCTCCCAGTTCACACGTCTACCCCATCGTTTCAGACGCGCGAAGCTCGCAAAAGGGAAGCAACCGGGGGCGGAATCTTGCCGAATCCGGCGGCTCGAACTGGCAGGGTATCAGGAGTAAGTCCGCTCCGTTCTTCCGTTTTCGGTTAATTTCCGGAATACAGCTTCCTCGCTAGCCGCTCTTGCGCCGCCTGGTCGATTTTTTCCAGAAGTTGCCAGTCCTCGCGCAGCTCGGCGCCGGAAATTCGCGGGGCGCGGCTGCGCGCCAGGGTTTGTTTCAGCCGCGAAACCATCAGCTCCCTTTGCAGCGCCGCCGGGGCGTCGTCGCTTTGCAGATCCCTTCGCGTCAGTCCCAGCTTCACGGCGTGCTGGCCGTCGGGGGCTTCCAGCACCGGTTGCCCCTCCGCGTCCAGGCCCGGTCGAGCCTTTTCCACGAATTTTCGCCAGGCGATCTCGCGGCTGGCGCCGTCAATCTCTTTGTCTTTTTCCCCGGCTTCCAGCGCCTGCAGGTCCTTCAGGTACATGCTCCTCTCCGCCTTGCTCGGCGGAGCCTGCGGCGCGTCGGTCACGCTGAAGACGATCGAATTGCGCGCCGGGTGGAACCGGTCTCCCACGAGGTCCGCCGAAATCACACTCCCGCCGACGAAGGGATGAAACGCCGCGAGCACTAACGCGTATTTCTTGGCCCGGATCACGGATTCGAGGACGCCGCGCACCGGGCGGCTGCGCTTCACGCTGCCGGGAACCTGGGGAATCACGAAGCGCGTGAATTCCAGGTCCGGATGATGCTTGCTGTAGCGCGCCAGGGAGTTGGCAGCGTGTTTCGGCGTGCTGACCAGCAGGTCAGCAATCGCGGCGTGCGACACGGAATTCGGGTAATAAAAATTCAGGATCTCGCGAACGAAGTCCGCGCAATTGCGGGACATGAATTGGTACTGGGCACGATTGGGGCGGGCATTCATCCAGGCGATGAAGGCGTCATCCTGCTCGGGCGTGGTCTCAATTTCGAAGCCGTAGTTGGTGCGGTCGTACGAGGAGCCGATCAGCTCGTACCAGTCTCCTTTGGGCGCGGTCCCGTCCGGCTCGTCGGGAGCGTACTCCTCCAGGTGCGTGCGGCGGTATTGCTCGCGCAGGAAAGCCGCCAGCTTGGGATCGGCGTAGAGAGGAATGTCGTCCGGATTTTCGACAGCGTAGAGATACGGCACCAGCGGGATCGCGTACCAATCGTACGCGCCAATGGGCGTGTACCGGCTGATCACGGCGCCGCGCTCTCCGGGGTTGCAGCGACGCAGCTTGACGGGCGTCTCGGCGCAGACTCGCGAAAGATAAACGGCGGTATGGCCCGTCCCGGCGAGAGCACCATCGTAACTGTAGGGCTCCTCCAGCAAGATGGTGGCATTGGCACTCGCACGACTGGCGAGGCACAGCCAACCGAAGAAGAGGATGACCGCAATCCTAAACCACTTGAGCTCTGCCCACACATCAAGCTCCACTGGCTGGGACACTAGTAAGAACACGTTTCGGGGGTCTAATGTTGCTTCTTAGTTTCTTGATTTTCGCGCCGTGCCCACCAGCGCCGTTCGCCTGAAGGGCGAAGGCCGGACCTTCGGGGAGGTCCGGCCCTTCCGCCTCCCTCCGCCATTAACGCTAAGCGGCGAGCTTGATGGTCTTGCCGGCGAGCACGTCCACCTGTTCCTGGAAGATGGTTTGGCCGGCGGGATTGCGTAGCTCGAGGTTGTGATTGCCGGGCCGCAGCGTGAAGGTTCCGAGCTGCTTTACGGTGCCCGCGTAGCCGCCGTCGACGAACACCCCGGCGTCTTTCATCTTGGTGTCAAATTTGATGTGGCCCACGTTAGGAACCGGCGCCCCATAACCATAATAAGCGGGGCCGTACCAGCCGTAGTACGCCGGCCCGTAATACGCAGGGCCGAAGTACCCACCGACGAAGACCCGCGGGCCCGCGGAAGCCGCCGGAACAAAAATCGCCAGCGTCAGAAGAACCATCGCCGAGTATTTCCAATATCGCGTCATCTCTTTTCTCCTTTGCCTTCACCGTTCCTGCTTGCGATCCATTCGATGGTGGAATATGCATGGCCTGTGCCAAAAACACCTCCGCTGCGCAGATATTCTGCAAAGGGCTTGCTATCAGTTAGTTGCAGCAGCTTGCGGGCACGCGTGGAAATCAACGCGCGTTTTCGCAGTGGTGGTTTTCGCGCACAAGGTGGTGGTTTTCAACACGGCAGTGGGTTCACACGCGGCCAAGCGTTTCTTCGGTCGCATCTCACTTACTGTACCGAAGGACAGGTAACTGCCCGGCCAATCTCTGCGCTTTTCAATACCGGTGGCGACGACGCGGGAGCGCTATTCTGCATCTTACGAGCTTGAATCCGTAGCGAAATTCGGAGTTAGGTTTGGTGCTTTGACCATGAGATCAAAATCAAGATTCGCACTCCTTTTAGCGGCGGTAGCGTTCGCTGCCAGCGTCCCGGCACGGGCCTCGCTGGGCGGCGATACGGCCTCGGTGCGCGACGACCAGGCCAAGTTGCAGGGCGCTTTGCAGACGACCACCAACGGCACGTACACCGTCCATGAAATTCAGGCCGCCAGCGGGATCGTGGTCCGCGAGTACGTCTCGCCTTCGGGCGCCGTTTTCGCGGTCACCTGGCACGGGCCCCGGCATCCGGACCTACGCCAGGTTCTGGGGGCCTACTTTGACCCGTTCACGCAGGCCGTGCAGGCGCAGCGCGCCGTGCGCCACGGCCTGGGGCCGAGGGTTATTCAACAGGCCGGCTTCACGGTCGTGTTGAGCGGGCATATGGGGGCGTTATCTGGAACGGCCTACTTGCCGCAGAGCTTTCCCGCGGGCATACGCGCCGAGGAGATTCGATGAGAACACTTACGGCGCGAATTTTTCCAGCCCTGGGGTTGATGGCAGTTCTGGCCTTGGCATCGGGTTGCGGCTCTTCGGCCAGCAGTTCCTCCGGCGGCTCTCAGAACAACGGCGGTGGCGGTGGTGGCGGTTCGACCTCAAACACTCAGCCCATCGCGGTGAATTTCGGGCCGTTGCCGAATTCCGGTTATGCCGACGCTGCCTTCACCAGCGTCACCCTTTGCTCTCCCGGCAGCAGCACCAATTGCCAGACCATCAGCGGAGTTTTGGTTGACACGGGATCTTTCGGCCTGCGAATCCTGTCCTCCGCGCTTACGATTCCCCTGCCTCAGCAAAACGATGGGAGCGGCAATCCGATCGCCGAGTGCGGCGCGTTCGCCAGCGGTGTTACCTGGGGACCGGTGCAGACGGCGGACATAAAAATCGCCGGCGAAGTGGCCAGCTCTATCCCGATCCAGATTATCGGTTCAGCGAATTTCCCGACCGTGCCCGCCGACTGCAGCTCGCAGGGGGCGCCGATGGATAACCTGGCCAGCCTGGGCGCGAACGGGATCCTGGGAGTGGGGCAGTCCATTCAAGATTGCGGTGCGGCGTGCGCGAGCGGAAACCCGTTGGGGGCCTATTACACCTGTCCATCCTCCGGCTGCACGGACACGACCGAAAGCGTCGCCATGCAAGTGCAAAATCCCGTCGCTTCGTTTGCCACCGACAACAATGGAGTGATCGTTGAATTGCCCGCGGTGTCCACCCCGACGGCCACGCTGAGCGGCTCTCTGATTTTCGGCATCGGCACGCAATCCAACAACGGATTGGGAACCGCAACCGTCTTTGGGACCGACGACTTTGGCGACTTTAGTTCCAGTTACAATAGCACCTCCTATGTTGGGTTTCTGGACAGCGGTTCGAACGGCGTCTTTTTTCTCGACTCCACCATCCTGGCAGTTGCCGTTTGCCCCGACCAAACTTTCCTGTACTGTCCGTCCTCGACGGAAACTTTTACCTTAAAGAATACGGCTCAAGCGGGTGGTGCCAGCGGTTCGGTCACAGTCACAGTGGGTAATGGCGATGCGCTGACCCAGGGCGACAACGCCGCGATCCCCGGCTTGGCCGGACCTCTGACCCAGCCCGGGCTGCCCACCATGGTCGACTACGGCTTGCCGTTCTTTTTCGGGCGCAACGTATACACAGCCTTCGTGGGGAAGAGCACGCCGGGCGGAACAGGCCCCTACACGGCTTACTGAGTTTGGTATCGTCGAAATTCGATGACCTGCCGGCCAGGGGGAGTTCTTCGCGGGGAAGCAGCACTGAAGGAAGGCTGAGGCTGCGGACTTACTTGCTCATTTTCTTTAACGCTGCGGGAATCAGTTCGCTGATGTAACGGGCAGCTTCCTGGCTCCTGGCCCCGCCGGCTTTCACGATATCGTCGAACTCCGAGCGCACTTGGGTTCGCAAGGCCTTTGAGTCCTGCGTCGCTACGGCCTGGTCAAAATGCTTCGCCGCACTGCGGTATTGCGCGTTAGCGGATGCGCTGGATTCTTCTGCGCTGAGCCGGTCCTCGATGTTCTTCTGCGTCCGTGGAATCAGGTTGTTCACATAATCGCGCGCGTCGGCAACCATCGGCCCGCCCGCATCCACCATGGCCTTGAACTGCGGGCGAACGTTTCGCAGTTGCTCGAGCGCCTGTGCGTCTTTCTGCGCAGCAGCCTGATCGACCGCGTCTGCCAGCGGGCCCAGTTGCGCGCCGCGCGAATCCATCCGCTCCTGCGCCTGGGAGTTGTTGTTGCGAAGATTGTTGCGCGCAAACTGGGTCATCAGCGTATCGCGCCGCTCGCGCGCTTCTTTCTGGTGAGTCCCGCCCAGCGCCATGACCTGATCGAGCAGCTTTACTTCATTGATGCGATGGTCAGGGCCCTGGAGATTCGTTTCCCGCTGTTCGTTGGCCCACAACTGATCTTCTTTCCGACGCTCGGGAAGAACTTCGTCCACGTAGCGCGCGGCCTCGGCCCAGTGGCGGCCCGCTTCCGGCAGGGTCAGAATTTCGCGCAGCGGCTTCTCGGCGTCGTCCCACTGCGCGGCCGAAGCGGATTTCATCGCCCGGTCCCAGAGGGCTTGTTCGCGCTGCGCTACCTGGCGCAACTCCGCGCCGTGGGCCTGGTCGCTGAACTCGTGGCGCAGATCCTTGATCAGCGGGTTGAGCGGACCGTTCAGCCTGGCCGCTTCGTCCAGGTGGGACTGCGCGGTCTTGTAGTCCTTGGCGTCGGCGGATTCGTGGGCCAGGTCGATCAGGCGCCGCTGCTGCTCTTCGATGGAAGCTGCTGGGGTGGAAGCTGCTGGATTGTTGGATGTCGTGTCTGCAGCAGCGGCCGGATTCGCCGCCGCTGAAGCTGGGGACGCTGCAGGTTGCGCCGGCGCGGTTGCGGATGCCGGCGGCTGCGCGGGCGAACTCGGGGAAGTTTGCTCGGAGATTGCGCGTTGCCCTGGGAAGAGCTTCCAATAAGCAAACGCGCCGGCGATTAGCAACACCGCAAGCGCTCCCGCGATGAGGATCCCTTTATGCGTCGAAGTAGATTCGGTGGGTTTTCCAACTGCGTCGTGCTTCACTCCGGCCTGTTGAGAGAGCGGCGCTGCCGGCCGTGGCGGGACTGGCTTGGTGGGCGCTGCCCCTTGCGGAGGCGCGGGCGATTTCGGCGGGTCGCTACGCAACGCCTTCGTTAACGAGGGCGCGAAGATCGTTCCTCCCGTCTCGATCCCGCGGGTTGCCTTCGAAGCTCGCACAGCCGGCGCAGAAGCATCCGCAGCGCCGCTACGCTCTCGCGAGGGGTCCATGACGCGAGTCACGTACGGGTCGACGGGCGTAGCAGCGGCCACCGTGCCGCTTCTTTTGTTCTCAGACGGAGCGTTCTGCGTCCCGGCGCTTTCCGGCTGCGAAATTGCCGGCCCAGCGCGGCGCTGGTCCCCGGTGCCTTTCGTTCGATCTCCCGCGCCCGTGTTCGCTCCCAGTTTCGCATTCACCTGATCAAACAGTGCCTTCACCGCTTTGTTTCCGGTATCCAGCGAGAGCGACTTGCGCAATACTTCGCTGGCTTCCTGGAGCCGCCCGCTTTCCATCAACTCGCGCCCGTGGCTCACCAGCTTCTGCACCGCTTCCCGCTGCATGGAAGTCCAGATCGGCTCGAGATCCACCAGCAGGGCTTCCATGGTCTGGTAGCGCTGCTCGGGATCTTTGCGCAGCGTGCGCTGCACCACATTTTCAAGAGCCGGAGGGCAATCGGGGACGAATTCCGCAAGGGGCCGAGGACTTTCGTTCAGAATGTCCATCAGCAGTGCGGCATGATTCTCGCGGTCGAAGGGACGGCGCGACGTGAGCAGCTCATACATCACCACGCCCAGCGCCCACACGTCGCAGCGCTGGTCGGCGTGCTGGCCGCGCACCTGTTCGGGGGCCATGTAGGAGAGCGTGCCGAGCAGCATGCCCGTTTGGGTCTTGGCGGTATCCACGATGCGCGCGATGCCGAAGTCCACCACCTTCACCACGTCTTCGGACGTCACCATGATGTTGGCGGGCTTCACGTCGCGGTGGATTACCCCGCGCCGGTGCGCGTAGTCCAGGGCGCGGCAGGCCTGCACCAGCCAGCCCAGCTTGTGCACCAGGGGCAGGCGCACCCGCCCGTCGATTTTTTTCTCCAGGCTCTCTCCCTCCAGATACTCCATGGCGATGAAGGGGGTGCCCTCAAATTCGGACATCTCGTAAATGGTGACGATGTTGGGATGCTGCAGGCTGCCGGCGGCCTGGGCCTCGCGCTTGAAGCGCTGCAGCAAGTCGGGATTGTCGGCGATGCCGTGGGTGATGGTCTTGACGGCAACCAGGCGGCCGATCGACGGATCGCGCCCCTGGAACACCACACCCATGGCGCCGCGGCCGAGTTCCTGGAGAATCTCGTAACGGCCGATCTGCGGAGGGGCGGATGTGCCTCTGAGGGTCACACCCCATTTTAGCTGGAAGCCGGGCGCTTCCGCCGGGCCGCTGCGCCGGGAGTAGCGGAAACGTAATCAGGCGGTGCGCTGGGCTGCGAATCCGCGCGTTTCGATTCTTGCTGCGTTTGCCTTACTTCAATGGAATCTTCTTGCTCGGATCGGAGCGCACAATCAAGTAGGTGATATCGCTCTCCGCGCTCGCCCAGCCATGCGGCACGCCGCCGGGGATCACCACCACATCGCCCTTGCTGATCCGACGGGAGGTGCCGCCGTCAATGCCGCTGCTGCCCAGGTCGGTCCAGTTCCCCATCGCCGATTGCCGCGGCGCCACGGGATTCTTCAGCTTGCCTCCGGTGACCAGCACGCCCGCGCCATCCAGCATGTAATAGGTCTCCGTCGCGTCGGTCTGGTGCACCGACGCGGTGACGGGAGCGTCCTTTGGCCGGAACACGCCGAAGACTCCCACATGGTAGCCGCCGACTTCGAGCACACGAATCGGCCGGTCGCTGTTGCGATCGCGCGGCGCGTCTTTCAGAAACGCCTGAACCTGCGCGGCAGTAATGTCGGTCGCGTCCGTCGGGGCCTGCGCCCTCGCCGAAACCGCGAGACCAAGCGCGAATATTCCCACAATCAACTTGCGCATCGAATGGCTCCTCTCTTCCTTGTGGTCGTGAAAAACAACGTTCTTTGCTGGCGGAAGATAACATATTTTCCGACCGGTGGCGGCAGCGGACAGCCCCTTATCCACCGAGGGAAGGCTATCCTCCGACCGGGTTTTCGGATATGATCCGTTCATAGCTAAGTTTTCTTTCTTGCAATATTCGCGGTTTATTGACTCCTTATTCCGGCCCGGCTTTTGCCCAGACCTTTGCGTTTTGTTTCACGGATGGCGCGACCCATCTGCGGAAGGAGGACAAAATGCGAACCCTCGCGGCATTCGGCGTTGCAGCAGCGGCGCTGCTCACCTTCGTGCCGCCCGCATCCGCCCAGCAGGGAACTGCGGCGCAAACTGATGATGCCAAGCCCGCACGGCCGGGTTTGGAAGTGCCGCTGGTGACGCCCGGGCCGGGCTGGAAGCCCTGCGCCCACTGCGAAAACGAAGCCTACAAAGAAGAGGGCCGCAAGAAGGCCAACGTCGATAAGCGTCCCTTCGATGCTCATGACATTTCGGGAACCTGGAGCGGCAATCCCAAAGACCTCGAAGTCAACGGGATGCCCATGAATGTTGCCGCGGTTCCGCCTTTTACTCCGTACGGCAAGAAGTTATTCGAAGCGACTCAAAGCGACTCGCCGCAGTGGAACACCAAGGACCCTGAGAATACCTGCGACCCCATGGGCTGGCCGCGCTGGCTCACCTACAACTTCGGGTTCGAGTTCGTAGTGCTGCCCAATCGCATTCTGCAATTCTTCGAATGGGGCCACACCTGGCGGGACATCTGGACCGACGGGCGCAAACTGCCGGAGAATCCTCCGATTGGACGGTATCTGGGTTATTCCGTCGGCCACTGGGACGGCGATACGTTCGTGGTGGAGTCCACCGGCTACGACGACCGCACCTGGATCGCCGCGGCTACCGCCCAGCTGACCGGAACCGGAAAGCCCGGCGGCTTCCCGCACAGCGACCAAATGCACGTCGAGGAGCGCTACAAGCGCCTCAACTACGGTTTGCTCCAGCTCACGCTGACGATTACGGATCCCAAGGTGTACACGGCGCCGTGGACGACTTCCGGCACGATCACGCTCGTCCCGAACACGGAGATGGGGGAGAATTTTTGCGTCCCCTCCGACAGTATTCATTTCAACGAAGCAAGCACCATTCCCACGCTTCCGAAGTAACGAAATCGGCTCCTGGGTCCTCTAGCGGCGGCTTGAAAAGAAGAGGAGGATGAAAATGTTGCGAGGCGTCCTGAAAATTGCAGTGCTGGCTTCCGCCATTCTGTTCTCCCTGTTGGCCTCTCCGGTCCTGGCGCATCACGGCAACGCGGCATGGTCCACCACCGAGATCACGGTCAAGGGCACGCTCGTCGACTTCGTCTGGAGAAATCCCCACGTGCTGCTGGTGTGGACCACCAAGGACGACAGCGGCAAGGACGTGCAGTGGACCGGCGAAGTCGGTTCTCCCGAATCGATGATGGCCGACGACGGCTGGACCAAGGACACGTTCAAGGCCGGCGATGATCTGATGTTCGTCGTCCGCCCGGCCAAGTCCGGCGCGCCCAACGGCATCGTCGATCAAATCAAGCGCGCCGACGGCACCGTGGTGATGCGCTATTCCCGGCAGGGAGGGTCTGCGGCCTACGCCGCGCCGCTGACCAAGGAAGACCAGGAAAAGCGGGACAAGGCCGCCGCCGACGCCGACAAGTCCAAGAATTGACCGCGCATTCCTGCTGCGGCGACGCGCGCGAAGCGTCGCCGGGTTTCTGACAAAGTTGTGGCCATTCGCGGTGCGCCCTTCTATCCTTGTCGCCGCGCAATCCCTCATCCCATGGCATCCGGCATCCCGCTGCAACTACGCAACGCGCTGATCTTCGTGCATCGGTGGATGGGCGTGTCTTTTTGCCTGCTGTTTCTGCTGTGGTTCGCGTCGGGAATGGCCATGATGTACTGGGATTTTCCGAGCGTCCCCGCCGCGGACCGCCTGAGCAAGGAGCCGGCGCTGGACGCATCGGCGATTCATTTTTCTCCCCAGCAAGCCTATGCGCGATTGCAGACCAGCGAGCCCGTCAGCAGCCTCCGACTCGTTACCTTCGATGGCCGGCCCGCGTACCGCTTTCAAACCGGCTTCGCGGAGTCAGTAGTCTATGCGGACGACGGAGGAGTGCTGGAGGACTGTTCGCCGACGATGAGTTTAAGGATCGCCGCAGCGTGGGCCGGTCAATCGACTGCCCTTGCCCAAGTCGAAGAGTTGACAGAAGAAGACCAGTGGACTGTTTCGGAAGAGTTCGAGGATCTGCGGCCACTCCTGAAATATTCGTGGCCGGACGGCGAACAAGCCTACGTTTCCGAAGCGGCCTGCGAGGTGGTGCAGTACACTACCCTCGCGTCGCGCCGTGGCGCCTATCTGGGCGCCATCCCGCACTGGCTGTACTTCACGCCGCTGCGCAAGCGCGCGAGCGTCTGGAGCCGCATCGTGATTTGGGCGTCGGGCCTGGCCGCAGCGGGGGCCTTGCTCGGCATCGTCATCGGCGTCTGGATGTTCTCGCCGTCGAAGCGCTACCGCTATCGCGATATGCCTTCGAGCGTCCCTTACGCCGGACAGAAGCGCTGGCACATGATCCTGGGACTCGCCTTCGGACCGCTGGCGTGCACCTGGGCCTTCAGCGGCATGCTTTCGATGGATCCCTTTCCGAAGCTGCAGAGCGGCAATTCCGACATTGCCCGCTTTCAGCTCGCCCAGGCCCTTCGCGATTCGCCCCTGTCGCTCGCGGCATTTGCAGCCAAGTCCCCGCAGCAAGCCCTCCTCGAGACGAACTCCGATTTTCATACCAAGGAACTGGAGTTTGTTTCCGTGATGGGACAGCCAGCGCTTCTGGCGACGGCAAGCCTGAATGAAACCCTCCTAATTCCGGTCACGGGCCGTCCGAGAGCGGAATTGGACCACCAGTCAATTATTGACGCCCTGCGAAAAGCCGCGCCGCCTTACGACATCACCGAGACCAGAGTGGTCACGCAGTACGAAGCCTACTACCTGGATCGGAAAAACCTGCTGCCCCTGCCGGCAATCTTTGTGCAGTTCAATGACCCGCAGCGGTCCATGTACTATATCGATCCGAAAACCGCGCGGATCGTCGCGGGCTACAATTCCCGCTCGCGCTGGAACCGGTGGCTGTACCACGGCCTGCACTCGATCAATTTCCCGTGGCTCTACCGGCACCGCCCCGCGTGGGACATCATGGTGCTGGCGCTTCTGCTCGGTGGACTATCACTGTCGGTCACCGCGTTGATCCTGGCATGGCGCGTGGTGAGCCGGAAAGTCGGGCGCGGCACGGTGCGCCATATCCAGACGTCTTAGCCACGGCGGGGGAGGAGCAACATGAAGGCTTACGAGGTCCGGCAATTCGGAATCGAGAATTTGGTATTGGCTGACCGCGCTGAGCCGCAACCGGGAGCGAACGAAGTGGTCGTCAAATTTCACGCCTTTTCTTTGAACTTCCGCGACCTCCGGTTTGTGACAGGCACCTACAACCCCAAAGCGCGATTGCCGGCCGTGCCGCTTTCCGATGGTGCCGGCGAAGTCGTAGCCGCCGGTTCCGCCGCAAAGAAGTGGAAAGTGGGCGACCGCGTCTGCCCGATCTTCATGCAGTCCTGGGTGGACGGGCCGCTCTCCACGGAGAAGCGGCGCACCGCCCTAGGCGCTGGAGAGTTAGACGGCGTTCTGCGCGAATACGGCGCGTTCGACGAAAACGGTTTGGTCGAAATCCCCTCCCACCTGTCGTTCGAAGAAGCCGCGACTCTCCCTTGCGCGGCGGTAACGGCCTGGAATGCGCTGGTAGTGTCCGGAGGATTGAAAGCCGGCGAAACGGCGCTGGCGCTCGGCACCGGCGGCGTTTCGATTTTCGCTTTGCAGTTCGCCAAAATGCACGGCGCGCGCGTGATCATCACTTCGAGCAGCGACCAAAAGCTGGCTAAAGCCAAAGAGCTGGGCGCGGACGAGGGTATCAACTACGCGAAGTACCCGGATTGGGATAAGGAAGTTGCGCGTCTGACAAACAAGACCGGCGTCGACCACGTAGTAGAAGTCGGCGGGGCGGGAACCCTGGCGCGATCATTGAATTCCGTCCGCATTGCCGGACACATCGCGGTGATCGGCGTCCTGGCGGGCGCCGGCGAGTTCGACTCCAGAAACATCCTGATGAAAGCCGTTCGTATGCAAGGCATTCTGGTCGGATCGCGCAGGATGTTCGAAGAAATGAGAGCGGCGATTGTGGAGAGCCGGATAAAGCCGGTGATCGACCGAACCTTTACGTTCAGCGAAGCGCCCGAAGCCCTGAGATATATGGAAAGCGCCTCGCATTTCGGAAAAATCGTCATCCGCCTGTGACAGTTCGAGCGGAAGCGCTCGCAGTGCATTTATGGCCCGGCCGCGCTTTGGCCGTAATTCTCAGGCCCGTTGCACCAGGTGCATCATTTCGGCCGGATAGCGCTCTCCGGCGACCTGAAGCTGCGCCACGCGTTCTGAGATATCTTTCCGGTCACTCTCCGTCAGGTTGACCTGCAGCGCGCCCATGTTCTCCTCGAGGTAGCGCACACGCTTCGTGCCGGGGATCGGCACCATATCCTTGCCCTGCGCCAGCACCCAGGCCAGCGCCAGCTGGGCGGGACTCACACCCTTTTTGCCGGCAAACTCTTTCACCACCGCCGCCAGTTTGAGATTTTGTTCGAACGCCTTCTCCACGAAACGGGGATTGGTGCGCCGCCAATCGCTGGGATGGAGATCGTCCGGTTTCTGGATGGCGCCGGTGAGGAACCCGCGGCCCAGAGGGCTGTACGGCACAAAGGTGATGCCCAGTTCGCGGCAAGCGGCCAGCACGCCGCTCGTCTCCACGTCGCGCGTCCATAGCGAGTACTCGCTTTGCAGCGCGGCGACGGGATGCACTTTCGCGGCCCGGCGGAGCGTTTCCGCTCCGGCCTCCGAAAGCCCGATCGTTCGAACCTTGCCGGCCGCAACCAGCGCCGCCATCGCGCCCACGGTTTCCTCGATGGGCACTTTGGGATCGACGCGGTGCTGGTAATAGAGATCGATCGTGTCGATGCCCAGCCGGCGCAGGCTCCCGTCGCACGCACGACGGACGTTCTCGGGTGAGCCATCGACGGTCCGCGCGCCGTCGGGCGCGATCCGGAAGCCGAACTTGGTGGCCACCACCACGCGGTCGCGCGGAACCTCGCGCAGGAATCGCCCCAGCAATTCTTCGTTTTTGTAAGGGCCGTAAATCTCGGCGGTATCCAGAAAGTTGCCGCCGAGGTCCAGATACCGGTGCAGCACGCGCAGCGATTCCGCATCGTCCGTCGGCCCATACGCGAAGGACATGCCCATGCACCCGAGCCCTAGCGCGGAAACTTCGGGTCCATTCTTGCCTAGCTTTCGGAATTCCATTGTTCTTCCCCCCAAGACTCTTATAAGGCGTCCTGCTTACGAAAACCAGCGCCAAAGAAATGCGTGAACATTCACCTCGTTTTTCCAAGCGCCGTCACCGCGACTCAATGGACCTGACCTCAAGATTGGATGACGAACTGGCGGTCGGGTCTTCTGGTCAGGTCGGGGCCTGTACCTTATCCATTCCGGGGACCAGTAGGTCCGTGTGCGGCACGGTTCCTACACTGATCTCGTTATGGGGGACGTAAAACACAAATCAATGAGATCTCAACAATGCGCAACGGGTGCGGTCGCGCGCCGCAAGTCCTTTTCCTTCATGCTTTTTCTAGCCGCCATGGTATCCGCACTGGGGCAATACGGCTGCGTTTCTCTGGCCGGAGGCCTGAGCCTCAGCCAGGCCGACCTGAATTTCGGTAAGGTACCGGTGGGCGCGGCCAGCAGCCAGAACCTGACCGTTAAGAACTCCGGCGGCGGCCCGTCCGTCATCATGAGCATCGCTAGTTCGGGGCGAGCCTTCACGGTCTCCGGGCCGGGGCTGCCGCTGACGCTAAGCCAGGGGCAGAGCGCGACTTTCACGACGCGCTTCGCTCCCCCGACCCCAGGGGAAGTTTCCGGGAGCCTGGTCATCACCGAGAATGAATCCAGCTCACCGCAGTTTTCAGGCTCCGGCGGTTCTGGCGCGGCCACCGTTACCACCATCCAGAAAACCATCTCGATGGCGGGCACGGGAGTGTCGCCGATCCCGGCGATCACCTCGGAGCCCTCCGGCGAGACCGTTTCCGTCGGCCAAACCGCCACCTTCTCGGTGACCAGTTCGGGCGCCGCTCCGCTGAGCTATCAATGGAGCAAGAATGGAGCAGCTATTTCCGGAGCGACTTCCGCGAGCTACACAACTCCGGCCGAAACCGCATCAGATAACGGAGCGCAGTTCACCGTAGTCGTCAGCAATTCGGCGGGAACGGTTACCAGCAGCGCGGCCGCTCTCACCGTGAGCTCCGGACAACTCACGGCCAGCGCTGCGGCGGTGAACTACGGGAATGTCACGGTAGGAGCAAGCAGCAGCCAATCCGTAAAGTTCACGAATACCGGCAGCGCGAGCGTGTCCATCTCCAACGTAAGCGTTACGGGGGCGGGAATCAGTAGCGCCGGCGTGTCTTCGGGGTTGATTATCGCCGCGGGGAATTCGGCGGTGCTGAACGTTACCTTCGCGCCCTCCGCTTCCGGCACGCTGAACGGCAGCATCACGGTTACCAGCAACGCCTCCGACGCGACGGTGACCATTGCGCTCGCGGGCGCAGCCATCGCCGGGGCCTCGCATTCGGTGACGCTGAACCTGGCTGACAGTAGCTCGGGCGTTGCCGGCTACAACATGTACCGCTCCGCGCAGTCGGGTGGGCCTTACACCAAGCTGAATACTCCGCTGATTACTTCCGCCACTTACGTCGACGCCAGCGTCGTTGCCGCCCAGACCTACTACTACGTTGGCACTTCGGTTGATTCCGCGGGAACCGAGACCACTTATTCCAATCAAGTGTCCGCTACGATTCCGGCGCAGTAGAGCGTGAAAACTCGTTTTGGAATGCCGCTTCTGCCGGCCTGCTGCCCTCAGTCCGTACAACCAGAAAAGTGAAAGGCCCACTTGTCACGCGGCGTGATAGATGGGCACCCGGAAGTCAAAAGCCCCCCACCCTTCCAAAAACCGGAAGGATGGGGCACCCGAAATTCAACGCCCAAAGCCTGGGCCACCCGTCCTGTCCGGTTTTGAATTTCAGGTGACCACTCGCTCTTAGTCTTCCGGGGCGAAGGCCAGCAGGACATTGCCCGGCATGCCGCCAAACCGTGGGTAGCCGGAATTGATATACACCATGCCGTCCACGACGACAGGGCCTGCACCGTCCACTGACCCGCCTTTCGCCTGCACTCCATTCACCGTGGTGTAGGCTTTTGCGGTATCGAAGTCCCAGAGGAGCTGCCCGTCTTCGCTGGAAAACGCGCGCATGTGGCCGTCGATCGAGCCGGAGAAAACCACGCCGGGAATTACCGTGACGGCGCCGGGCTGAGCAGGGCTGCAGCCGGGCCGCGGCGGCTCGCACGGGTGGCCGGCCACGAACCAGACTTTGCTGCCGTCCTCGACGCGCAGCGCTGCCAAGCCTCCGCCTTCCGCCGGAGGGAAGGTAGCGTTGCCGAGCGGCCCCGGAGGCCCGGCGATTGTCTTGGGCAGATCCGAGACCGCCGCATAAATTTGCTGGCCGTCGCTGGCCATGCCCCACTCGATGCCTCCGTTGACCCCGCCTTTGCCGACGCGCGCCTGCCAGACGATTTTGCCCTTCTGGTCCGGATCGAGCGCGTACACAATGCCGGATTTCTGCCCGGCGGCCAGGATGTCGCGGCCGCTTTTCAAGTGCAGCAAAAGCGCCGACGAGCCGAAGTCGTAATCCGGCCCGCTGTCGGGAGGGCAGTTGGCGCCGCCGTTGAGGCAGGCGGCCGTCCACGCATCGCCGGGAAAAAGCTGCTGTGTCCACAAGATGTTGCCAGTCTTGATGTCGAGCGCGGCGATGGCGTCGCTGGTGGCGGTCGCCGGGAGCGAGTAGTTGTCGCCGGTGGTCACGTAAATCACGCCGCGCTTGGGGTCCACGGTGGGAGCCGACCAGATGCCTGCACCGGAGGGAGCCCACTGCGGAGTGCCCGCGCTGTTGACGCCGACTTTCTTGGGCGGATCGATCATGTATGTTTTCCAAACCACGGAGCCGTTGCGCACGCGAATCGCGGTCAAGCTTCCTCGAAACGTGCAGCACTCGTACTTTGGGTCCGCCGAGCGCGTTTCTTCCCAGGACGCGGCGGGGATGAACACGATGCCGTCCAGCTCGGCCGCGGCGCCGGTAAGGCGCGTGGCCTCATGGTAGTCGACTCGGCGTTTCCAGAGCAGACGGCCGGTGCTTGCGTCGAGCGAGTAAACCCCGCCATTGAGGTCGGAGAAGATCAGCGAGTAGGAAGAGCCGTTTCGAACCGCGCGCAAGGCGGAACGGACCGGCCCGGTGGCTTCAAAGGACCAATAGAGGCAGCCCGTTTTTGCGTTGATCGCTTGCACGGTGCCCCCCGCGCTTCCCATGAAAAGCGTTCCTTGCAGCACGGAGGGCGCGGCGAAGGAGGTCATGTCACCCGAAAAACCAAAGGCCCATTTCAACTTCAGGTGGCGCGCCTGATCGGTGGTGAGGCCCGCCTGCTCGGCGGTCTGGTAGCGCGTGTTCGAAGTGGACGGGCTCCAGCCGTTCCATTCCCCTTTCGAACTGCCGGAGAGCGGCCGCGAACCGGCGGGGCAGAAGGCGCTGGCGGCAGGGCCAGGTTCCGCTGCCCCGGTTCCGAGGAAGGTGGCAACGGCTTCTCGCTCCGGCCGTTTCATCGGGCCGGCGATGCCCATCATCACGCCGAAGTCCAGGGTGCGCAGGATGCGCGTTGCCGAAAGCTTCTGCAACGCGTCGCGTGGGGGGGCGGTTGAGCCGGCCTGGTCATGGCAGGACGCGCAGCGCTTCTGGTACACGTCGGAACCGGAAACAGGCGCCGCCTGTGGCGCAGCGAACACTGAAACTCCGGAGAAAACTAAAAGGCCGGCACCGGCCAGAAAGCGATAGAAAAACGGCAAGGGTCTCATCGCGAATCCTCTCTTTTGCGCAGTCAAATCGTTGTGATCTTGGGGCCGGCCGCCAATCGCTCGTGTACGCGCAGCGCGGCCTGAAGGAGCCTCGCGTCCTGATCGATATCGGCAGTGAGCTGCAGGCCCAGCGGAAGACCGGTGACCGGCATGGGCACGTTGATGGCCGGGTTGCCCAGCGCTGTCCAGGGCGCATTCATTCGCGGATCGCCGGTGGTGGACAGGCCGAGCGGCGCGGCCCCGGGCGCTGCCGGCGTCAGCATCACCGGCGTGGACTTGAACATCTCGCGGAATTTGGCCCTGCTGTCGGCGAGGAACTTTTTTGCGTCCTGATACTTCTGGTCGGAAATTTCCAGGCCCTCGCGGACCAGATTCGCCAGCGGCCTGTCAAGGCGGTCTCCGAATTCCCGCAGCCGCGCCTGGTTGGCGCGAGCGCCTTCGTAGAACATCTCCACATCGTTGGCTTGGTCCAGTTTGTGCAGGGTCTCGGCGATGTCCACCGGCTTGATGTCCAGTCCCGACTTGCGCAGCAGCGCGACCGTTTGCCGGAACGCGTCCGCCATGTCCGGGTCGCAAGCAGGAATGGGCTCAGCTACGCCAAACGAAAATTGTTCCGGGCTTCCGGTCGGACGGCCCATGGCGCCCCACAGCGCGATCATGTCCGCGGGCCGGTGCGTGAAGAGCCCGAGCGTATCCAGGCTCTTTGACAGGATCAGGACGCCTTCCATCGGCAGCAGATCGTGGGTCGGCTTGAATCCGGTGACGCCGCAGTAGGACGCGGGCCGGATCATCGAGCCGCGTGTCTGTTCGCCGATGGTGAACGGCACCATGCCCGCCGCAACCGCCGCCGCGGAGCCGCTGGAGCTGCCTCCCGGCGTGTGCTCGAGGCTGCGCGGATTGCGCGTCGGGCCCGGCGTGCGGTAGGCAAACGCGGTCGTCACCGTCTTGCCTACAAGTACGGCGCCGCGCCCGCGCAGGTCGCGAATGATGGCGCCGTCTTCCGTGCCGAGGCGGCCCTTGTACAAGGGCGACCCGTACTCCGTCGCCATTCCTTTTGTCTCGACGATATCTTTCACGCCGAAGGGAATTCCGGCCAGCGGACCATCGCCTGTGGGCTGCTCCGGCTGCACTTGCACCCACGCGTGAATCGAAGGCTCCAGGTCCTGGATGCGCTTGAGGCAGGCCTCGAGCCCGCGCTTGCGCGCTTCGCGGTCCGCCCGCAGCCACTCGGTGAACGTTTGCATGCCAGGGGATTCTACAGCACCCGCGGAGCCCGCCGTCAGGCGAGGAACTCCGGCGATCCATGCGGCAGCGAGGGCTGCGCTCGACTTGAGGAACGTGCGTCTGGCAGGCGTCATAGCCTCCGCCCCGGCCGGCGGCGAGGAGTTCGAACGGCGGGGTCTCCGACTGCAATCGCCGCGGGTCTTTGCAATGTTGCGACACGCGGAGTATAGCCCCGGGACATTCCTTCGGGAAGCGGCGCGAGGCGATCCTTCTTCTGCTAACGAGGGGGCGTGAGTCCCGCCCAGCCGTAGATTTCGCGCAGCAAGGCATCGACGAGGTCCGGACGATCGACTCCGGCTAGATCGTTGCGCACCGGGAATCCTCCGGCCGCGAGGCAATAAGACAGCAGGCGATAGGGCCTTCGAAACGATGCCACTTCCTCCGGCGCGATCACAACCGTCTGGCCCGGAAGGAGCGGCGTAATCTCATCGCGCTGGTAAATCGCGTCGAAACCCGAGAGCCGCCACACGCGCTCGCGCCGTTCGGCGCGAAACAGGAAGCGCGCGTGGTTGGACATGATCACCTCGACCCCTTTCAGCGTGAACGGGATGTCGATGATGGCGGCAAGCTGCGCGATGGCGCGCTCACCCGCCAGCGTGACGAAGATGGGCCCCAGGCGGTGGCTGGCCTTCACGTTGCGCGCGGCCATCTCCTTCGAGCGGCGGACGAATTCCGGACCGCTGGCATTGATCCAGCTGATGCGCACCACCGAATCCTCGTGAAAGCAATCGCCCATCTGCTCCCACAATCCGAGGTCGCGGCTGATGCGTTCGCGCAGGACCAGTTGGGAGACCGCGCAAACGTCGGCGGCTTCGAGAACCGACGAGGGTAGGGAATCGGCCATTCTTGCTCTCCTTTGCGGAAGAAATGGTGTCTACGGGCGAAACTGGGCCATGGTTGTGTTGAACGCTCGCGTGGCCAGCTCCTCGAGCGGGCGCTTGCGCAGCTCTTGATTGAGGACTTCGATGCCGAACGGGCCGCGGTAGCCCGCTTTCCGAACGCTATCGAGAAAGCCGGGGATATCGAATTCACCTTCGCCGCAAAGCCGCCGGTGGTTGATGGTGTCTTCGTGAAGGCTCCAGGGCGCCTTGAAGGTTCCGTCGTTGAGCTCCACCGCAAATAAATATTCCAGCGGGAAGCGCGCGATTTCTTCGTGCGGGACGCCCATCTTGGCGAGGTGCCAAAGGTCGAAAAGGATGCCGCCGTTTTTTGCGCCGGCCCCTTGGAGCATCGTCAGCGCGCCTTGGAGCGTGTCGATCATGGCGAAGGGCATGAGTTCGTAGACGATTCTTACGCCGTGAGCGGCGGCATCCTGGCACAGCGCGGCGAAGGACTCGATCACCTGGGGCATGGGAGTGTCGGTGTGATAGAAGTCGCCGGCTTTGATGTGCGTTGCGCCTAAGGCGTCCGCTGCCTCGAACAGGTCCTTCTTCACCAGATCCGACTTCTTCTTTTTCTCCCCGGTGAGGAACCAGTCCCCGATGAATTCGAGCTCGATGTATTTCATGCCGTTGTCGTCAAGGATGCGCTTCATTTCCGCCAGGGATCTGCGCTGGAGGGTGTAGGCGAGATCGGCGTGCCAGATGCCGAAGCCTTTGAAGCCGGCCCTGGCACAGGCTTCCACGCGATCCTTGAAATCGAAGACGCTGTATTCGTGATCGGTATGCGGATCCGCGCCGCCCGCTATGGTCCAATAGGAAGCAATGAGTTCCACGTTCTCGCTCACGGTCTGTTCCTCGATGCGATTCGTGGCGACGAGTGTACGTCCGAACGGGCGACTTTTTCCACGGAACTCGCGGCGAATGGCAGGGCCGCGAAATCGTGGTATCGTTTCCGCAATCGAATTCCCGCGCAACACAATCTGGCGTCCCGGAGGAGAACCGATGGACGAGCTTGTCACCTTGAACCGGCGCGATTTGCTGAAGACCACAACCGGTCTGCTGACCGGCTGGGTCGTGGCGGGAACTCCATTGGCCTTGATTGCGCCGTCGCGCGCCTGGGCTGTGGACCTGACGGCCCTTTCCAGCGCGGACGGCGCGATTCTGATGAGCATGGTGCGCACGATCGCCCCGCATGACAAGCTGGATGATGCTGCCTACGCCCTGGTGGTCCAGGCCGTGGACGCCGATGCCGGAAAAGATGCCAATGCAAAGAAGATGATTCAGGACGGGCTGATAGGCCTTGGAAAGGATTTTGCCGCGAGCGCTGAGAGTGTGCGAGTCGAGGCACTGAAAAAGATCGAGCCCTCCCCGTTTTTCCAAATGATGCGCCTGAAGACGCTGCAGGTTCTGTACTCCAGCCCCATCGCCTATGCCTACTTCGGGTATGAAGGCGAAGCGTTTTCCAAAGGCGGGTATCTATCGCGCGGATTCAACGATTTGCGCTGGCTGCCGGAAGTGCCCGCGGAGGACAGCGGCCCGCTGTCGCAGGGCGCCTGACACGGAGAGAAGCGCGATGGCTCGCATCGAATTCCAAGATGAAAGCGCGGTCGTTATTATCGGCTCCGGCGCCGGTGGCGGCACGGTGGCCCATGAACTGACGAGCCGCGGCATCAAGGTGGTGGTGCTGGAAGCGGGCAAGCGACAGTCGCCGGCCAGCTTCTCGCAGGTGCCCGGCGCCGCGTTCCTTCAACTGACATGGCTCGACCCTCGGACGCAAAGCGGCGACTGGGGAGTGGACAAGAATTTTCCGACGCTGCCGGTGTGGCACTGCAAGACCGTGGGCGGAACCACAGTGCACTGGACGGCGGCCACGCCTCGGCTCGAGCCGTGGGAAGTGCGGGCGCGAACGACGTACGGAAATATTCCCGGAGCTTCGCTGATTGACTGGCCGATCGCTTATCAGGAGCTGGAGCGCTACTACGAGCTGGCCGAGCGCCGCCTGGGCGTGACGCGGCGCAACGGCGTTCCCGGTTTGCCGGCCTCCAACAATTTCAAGGTCATGTACGCCGGCGCGAAAAAGCTCGGCTACAAGCGCGTGCATACGGGCCACATGGCCATCAATTCGCGGCCTTTTGATGGACGAGCGAGTTGCATCGAGCAGGGCTTTTGCGTGCAAGGGTGCAAGACGCGCGCCAAGTGGAGCACGCTGCACACGGAAATTCCGCGCGCGGAGGCTACCGGCAATCTGGACCTGCGCATCGAATGCACGGCGACACGGATCGAGCACAACGCGGGCGGGCGCGTGAACGCCGTGGTCTACCGGGATGCCCAGGGCCGCGAGCAGCGGCAGAGGGCGCGCGTTGTCTGTGTCGCCGGTAACGCAATCGAGACGCCGCGCCTGCTGCTGCTCTCGGAGTCCTCGAAATTCCCGCAGGGGCTCGCCAATTCCTCGGGGCAGGTGGGACGGAACTATTGTCACCGGATCATCGGCTTCGTCTGGGGATTCTTCGAGCAGCCTGTCTCTTCCTGGCGCGGCGCGACGCTGGCAGGAGTGATCGAAGACGAAGTGAAAAATGATCCGAGCCGCGGCTTCGTAGGCGGTTATCGGATGGAGCTGTGCACGCTCGATCTGCCGACTTTTCCGCTGGTGGGCTTACCG
>Ga0210398_10001654_pt1 | contig 22620 bp, 22 predicted proteins | sample IncBWC4OmetaG_FD_161047 | JGI IMG/M metagenome (GOLD analysis project Ga0210398, IMG submission 161047) | Forest soil microbial communities from Barre Woods Harvard Forest LTER site, Petersham, Massachusetts, United States - Inc-BW-C-4-O | ecosystem: Environmental > Terrestrial > Soil >...
TCGCGTGGATCTCGAGTTCGCCCTCGGCAAAGCGCTCGAGGACCAGTGCCGTTTTGCGGAATCCTTCGAACACTATGCGGCCGGCAACGCACTGCGCCGCTCGAAGGTCAAATACGATGCCGGCAAGATCTCATTGCATGTGCATCGCTCGAAGGACATCTGCACTCCGCAGTTCTTCGCCGAACGCGCGCATTTCGGCTCGCAGGCTGTAGATCCCATTTTCATCGTCGGGCTGCCGCGCGCCGGCTCGACATTGCTGGAACAGATACTGGCGAGCCATTCGCAGGTCGAAGGAACACGCGAGCTGGCGGAGATGCCCGCGATCGCCCGCGGATTGGCGACGAACAACGGTGAGGCGGATGAGAGCCGGTTTTTCGAGGCGCTGTGCTCCCTGGATGCCGCACGAGTCGGGGCGCTGGCGGACCGCTATCTCGAGGAGACCAGGATCTACCGCCGTGGCGGAGCGCTGCGATTCATCGACAAGATGCCGAACAATTTCCTGCACATCGGCCTCATCCACCTGATGTTCCCGCGCGCCGCGATCATCGATGCACGCCGCCATCCGATCGGGAGTTGTTTCTCCGCCTTCAAGCAGCATTTCGCCTCGGGGCAGCTGTTCACCTATGACCAGATCGACTTGGCGCGCTTCTACGGCGATTACGTCGAGTTGATGGCGCACTATGAAGCGGCGCTGCCGGGCCGGATTCATCGCGTCTACTACGAGCGCGTGGTCGCGGACTTGCCTGGTGAGGTGCACCGCTTGCTGGAGTACTGTCGGTTGCCGTTCGAGGATCAGTGCCTGCGTTTCTACGAGACCCGCCGTGTCGTCCAAACAGCAAGTGCCGAACAGGTACGCCAACCGATCTTTGCGCAAGGTGTGGATCAATGGCGCAATTTCGAACCTTGGCTCGGACCCTTGAAGGAAGCTCTCGGGAACCTAGTCGAGCGTTACCCGGAAGCCTAAACGAAATGATGTTTTGATCAATGGCGTCATTTCGAGCCGTGGCTCGGAGCGCTCGAGGAGGCGTTGGGCGACTTGGCATTTCGCAACTGAATTTCAAACAGCTTCGGCCAATTCTTTCCCGTCACGAACAGCCGATTGTTCTTGGCATCATAGGCAATGCCATTGAGGACGTCGGTCTGACCCGGAACGATATCCGCCGGTTTGAGCAATCCCGACAGGTTGATCACACCGACCACGGTACCGCTGGCCGGGTCGATTCGAAGGATCCAATTCGTTTGCCAAACGTTGGCGAAGATCTCCCCCTTGACCCATTCCAATTCGTTGACGTTTTGAACCGGATTGCCATTGAGCGTAACGCGGATGCGGCCGGTTTCGCTCAGTGTGGTCGGATCGAGAAACCGCAGCTCCGAGGTGCCGTCGCTCATGATGATGCGCTTGTCGTCGCGAGTCAGCGCCCAGCCTTCTCCGGCATAGTGAAATTGGCCCTTCAGCTTGAGGCTGTCGAGGTTGAAAATGAATCCGACATGAGATTTCCACGTGAGGCTAATCAGGGTTCTGCCCCAGTTCACGATGCCTTCGCCGAAGTATTGCGCGGGGATGTCGATTTTCTGCAGCACCTCACCGGTTTCGAGCCGTACCTTGCGAATGCTCGAGTGCTCCTCGAGCCCCGTGCTCTCGTACAGATAACCGTTCAAATAAAAGAGTCCCTCGGTGAAGGCTTGCGGGTCATGGGGATAGGTATGGACCACGTCGACCTCGTAGATCGGCACCTCCGCATCTGCCGCGGAAGCGCCAACGAGGACGCACAATACAAGCGTGATGCGAATTCCCATTCGATGTCTGTCGATCAGCTCGCCGGTGTCTCGTATGTCACGGGCCCGGCAAACTCGAAGGTGCTCACCAAGACATCGCCCTTGCCGCGCACGGCATGCGCCGGCTGCGTGCAGAAGCCGCGCGCCTCGACGCGATACGCTCCCGCCGAGTTCAGCGGGCGTTGGCTCAAGCTGTCCACGGTGCAGCGGGAGTCGCCGAGCGTGCCGTAAATATGACTGGTGCCTTGAACAATGACGGTCAGGTTCGCTTTGACCGCGTGCGCCGACTGGCCCTGCATGACCCCGCTCAAGCCGAATACCAACAGCAGATTGGGCTTCGCAGCCACGGCGCGCTGAAAACTCAATCGGACACCCGGCGGTTTGTCGCGAGACTCTCCCTCGCAGCGTGTGCCGCTGTTGGGCCAATCAAGATTCGCGTCAACCGCGCCGGCTATTGTGGCGCGCAAGTAACCGTCGCCCGAGCTGAGGCATGTGACCGTCGGCGCCTTGGCAGGTGCGCCCGACGTTGCGGCCGCGCTCGGATCCGCGCCGGCCCAGGGCACAAACCACGTCAAAGCCAAAGCGAGCCGCGCGAAAATCGGTATCATTTCCGGCATGTTGCCACGGCCGCTGCAAATTTTCGCCTTGTGTCTTTGTTTGGGCGCTTGTTCGTTGCTGGCGCCCAAATTCAACCGACCCAATATCACGGTGATCAGCATTCAGTTGCGCGGCGGGAATCTCCTGCAGCAGAATTTCGCGGTCAAGCTCAACATTCAGAATCCGAACGATCGCCCGCTGCCGGTTCGCGGGCTGCACGCGGAATTGAATGTCGGCGGGGAGCTGATCGCGAGCGGCACCAACGATCGTGCCGTCGTGATTCCTGCCCTCGGTGAATCCGAATTCGACCTGACCATTACCGCCAATCTCGCGTTAGCCTTGCTCAAACTCGCCGACAGCGCCAACCAGCATGCGGACTCCATTGACTATGACCTGACCGGCGCAGCCAGCATCGACCTGCCGTTCTTACGAAATCTGCCCTTCCATCAGACCGGCAGCTTCAAACTCCCGCTGGGTCAGTAACTTATTGAAATAATAGAGTTTTTCGCCTATGACTCGCGACCCTCGATCTGCCGGGTCTGGTAAACTCCGTTGTTAAACAACAGCGCGGCAAGTCAATTGCCGCGGCAAGGGTCTCATGGCCGTCTCACCTTACGAACAACTGGAACAAGAGTTTCGCCGCCTGCACGCATTTCGCGGCGCGTTGTCGCTGCTGCGCTGGGACGCTGCGGTGATGATGCCGCGCGGCAGCGCGGATGTTCGCGGCGAACAATTGGCGGCGCTGGAAACCGAGCACCACGCCTTGCTGACGACGCCGAAAGTGGCGCGGCTGCTCGAGCGCGCGGAGGCGGGAGCCTCGCAAATGGAGGATTGGCCGCTCGCCAACTTGCGCGAGATGCGCAGGCAGCGCGATCACGCCATCGCAACTCCGCCGTCCTTGATTTCGCGTCTCGCCAAGGCCACGGCGCGCGCCGAAGTTTTTTGGGTCGAGGCCAAGAAAGCCAACGACTTCAAATTGCTGGCGCCCCACCTGGAAGAGGTGGTCCATCTGGTGCGCGATAAGGCCGCGCTGCTCGGCCAGGCCCGCGGCCTGGCGCCCTACGACGCCCTGGTCGATGGCTTCACTCCCGGTATTTCGGCCGCGGACATCGATACCATCTTCAAGGCGCTGTCGCGCAAGCTGCCGGGCCTCATCAACCAGGCCATCGAAGTTCAGGCCGCGCATGCGCCCACGCCGCTCACCGGCAAATTCAGCGCGTCGCGGCAACGATCGCTCGCCGTCGAGGTGCTCAAGGCATTAGGCTTCCCATTCGATCGCGGTCGGCTTGATGAGAGCGAGCATCCCTTCACCGAAGGCGTTCCGGGCGACATCCGAGTTACCACGCGATTCGATTCCATCGATCCGTTCTCGGGACTGCTGGGCGCGGTGCACGAGACCGGTCACGCCATGTACGACTTAGGATTGCCGCTCAAATGGCGCGATCAGCCGGTGGGCCGCGATCGCGGGTTGGCGCTCGAAGAGAGCCAGTCGCTCTTGTTCGAAATGAATTTATGCCGCAGCCGCTCCTTCGTGAAGTACTTGAGGCCGCTGCTGGAAAAATATTTGCAGGTCACCGGGCCGGAATGGGAAGAAGCCAACCTCTACCGCTTGCTGATCCGCGTGCGCCGCAGCTGCATCCGCATGGATGCCGATGAGCTGACCTATCCGGTGCACATCATGCTGCGTTATGACTTGGAAAAGAAAATGCTCGAAGGCTCTCTGCCGGTGGCCGATCTGCCGGAAGCCTGGAATGACAATCTCGAGCAGCGGCTGAACATTCGTCCGCCCAATGATGTCGAAGGTTGCCTGCAAGACATTCACTGGGCGGTGGGGCACTTCGGCTACTTTCCCTCCTACGCTCTAGGAGCGGTCATCGCCGGCCAGCTCAACGAGGCCATGCGCGCGGCGCGCCCGTCACTCGACGAGGAAATCGCCGCCGGCCAGTTCGGCGGCGTGATGGAATGGCTACGCGACAATGTGCATGGCATCGGCGCGCGTCTGCCGGTGCAGGAACTCATCAAGCAAGCCACCGGTAAGCCGTTGACGGCGGCCGCTTACCTTCGATACTTGGAAGCCAAGTATTTGGAAGTTCCGTGAGCAATCTCTTGCCCGCGAAAAATGTGTCGCCCGTGAGCAATACTTTCAAAAAACTGCAGGCGCAGTTGCGCGGCTTGGTCGGCAAGGCCATCGCCGAATATTCCATGATCGCGCACGGCGATCATGTGATGGTGTGCCTATCCGGCGGCAAGGATTCCTATACGTTGCTCGACATGCTCTTGAGCCTGCAGCGCAGCGCACCGGTGAGCTTTGACATCACAGCGGTGAATCTCGATCAGAAACAGCCGGGATTCCCGGCCGACGTGCTGCCTACTTATCTGGAGAGTCTCGGCGTTCGGTATCGCATCATCGAGCAGAACACCTATGCGGTGGTGAAACGCGTCATTCCCGAAGGCAAGACAATGTGCGGCCTATGCTCCAGGTTGCGGCGCGGTGCGCTGTATCGATATGCCGCGGAAAATGGCATCACCAAGATCGCCCTCGGGCACCATCGCGACGACATCGTCGAGACGCTGTTCCTGAACATGTTCTTCGGCGGCAAATTAAAAGCCATGCCGCCGAAATTGCTCAGCGAGGATCGGCGCCACATCGTGATTCGGCCGCTTGCCTACGTGCCGGAAAGACTGATCACTCGTTACGCCACGACCCGCGCGTTTCCCATCATCCCCTGCACACTGTGCGGCTCGCAGGCGAATATGCAGCGCGTCACGGTAAAGAACATGCTGCTCAAGTGGGAGCAGGATTTTCCCGGCCGCATCGAAGCGATTTTCTCCAGCATCTGCAACGTGTCCGGCTCGCAGCTGGCCGACCGCGAGCTTTTCGACTTCGCCGGCCTCGAGGGACGCCGCCGCATTGAGGCGATGAGCGATGCGGATGAGGAACAGCTCGCGGAAGAACTCGAATTGGGGCTTCCTTAAAATGAGCCTTCCCTAAAATGAGTCTCACGCGACGGTCTCGAACCCGACCCGTTGCCTGGGAACGGCTGTCGGACGATCAGTTGTTGAGTCTTCGATTCTGCGACTTAAAGTTGCGGATCGCGGGCGAGTTGCAGGACGCCATCGAGCGCCTTTATCGGGAATTGTCGATGCGCGGCATGCGCTTTCGCCCCCATTGCTGGTTGGCGCAGGAGTGGTTCTCACCCGATGGCATTCCCGGCATCGCCATTCCTTTCTATCTCGCCCACCAGCGGCTGATCCGTCTCGAGCGTCGCTTCATGCGCGAGGTAGAGGGGGGCAATCGCAATTGGCTCATGCGTATCCTGCGCCACGAGGCTGGCCACGCCGTTGATTCTGCCTACCGTCTGCGCCGGCTCAAGTCCTGGCGCGAGGCATTTGGTCCCGCCTCGCTTCCCTATCCTGATACCTATCGTCCACGGCCCGGGAGCCGGCGTTTCGTGCAGCATCTGGGCGCCTGGTACGCCCAGGCGCATCCAACGGAAGATTTCGCCGAGACCTTTGCGGTCTGGCTCAAGCCGCATTCACCCTGGCGGCGCGAGTACATCGGCTGGCCGGCCTACGCGAAGCTTCAGTACATCGATCGGCTCGTGCTGGAAATCGGCGAGCAGAAACCGCCGATCAGCGATCGCAGCACCATCGAGGATGTGACGCACGAGACCGGCACGCTGCGCGAACATTACGAGCGGAAGCTCGCGCGCTATCGGCTGCCGCGCCGCTCCGGCGCCGATGAACTGCTGCTCAAGGTGTTCACGACCGCGCCGCGCACTAGGGGCTCGCCCAAGGCGGCCAGCGTGTTGCGCGAAATGCGCGCGGCGCTGCGTCAGCAGATTCAGCGCTCCGGAGCGTTCAGCGAGTATCTGGTGCATCAGGTGTTGCGCCTGATGATCTTGCGCTGTGAGGCGCTGAACCTGTACGTTCGCGGTTCACGGCGCGAGCTGAAGGGGCAGCTGGTGTGGGTCGTGGCGCGATTGGCCGAGTCGTACGAAGAACGCAAGCTGCCGCGGGTGGCATTGTGAGGGCAGTGCCGTGAAGAAGGTGCGCGCCTTGGTACTGGTTCATTCCACATTGGTGCCGCCGGATTCGCTGAAGGGCTCGACCGAAAAGGAAATCGAAGAGTGGCGCACCGAATACGATGTCATCTCGCACCTGAAGAAGGCCGGTCACGAAGTCATGCCCTTGGGATTGAGCGACAGCCTGTCGGAGTTGCGACGCGCCATCACCGAGTGGAAGCCGAGCATCGTATTCAACCTGCTGGAGGAATTCGACGGCATCGTGACCTACGATCAGCATGTCGTGGCATTTCTCGAACTCATGCACCAGCCCTACACCGGCTGCAATCCGCGCGGCATGCTGTTGTCGCGCGACAAAGTGCTCTCGAAGCAGCTGCTGTCCTATCACCGCGTGCCCACCCCGCAGTTCATGGTGTTCCCGCGCGGCAAGAAGGCCCGGATACCAAAGAACCTGCGCTTCCCGCTGTTCGTGAAGTCTTCCACCGAAGATGCGTCGCTCGGCATCGCGCAGGCATCCGTAGTCGCCGACCCGAAGCAGCTCACGGAACGCATCGCCTTCATCCACGAACAGACGCATTCCGACGCATTGGTTGAGGAGTACATCGAAGGACGCGAGCTGTACGTGGGAGTGATGGGAAACGATCGGCTGAAAGTGCTGCCGGTATGGGAGATGACCTTCGGTTCCTTGCCGGAGAATCTGCCGGCCATCGCCACACGCAAGGTGAAGTGGGATCGCGGTTATCAACAGCGCTACGGCATCACCACGGCCGCCGCCGAGGAATTGCCCGAGGGCACGGTCGCGCGCTTGGAGCAATTGTCGAAGCGCATTTTTCGTGCGCTGCATTTGACCGGCTACGCGCGCATGGACTTTCGCCTGAGGGCGGACGGCGAATTGTTCGTGCTGGAGGCCAACGCCAACCCGAATATCTCCGCCGCGGAAGATTTCTCCGCCTCCGCGCTCAAAGCCGGCATGAACTACGGCGACTTGCTGCAGCGAATTATGCAGTTGGGCGAGAACTACCCGGCGGCTTGGCGCGCCGCGGAGCCCTGAGGCGCGAACGCGCTAAGGGCGTGTCCAGCGGTTCAGCCATGCCAGCACGGTGTCGTACCACTCGATGCTGTCGGCCGGCTTCAAGACCCAATGGTTCTCGTTGGGAAAGTACAGCAGTTCGCTCGGGATGCCGCGGCGTTGGAGTGCGGTAAACACCGATAATCCCTGCGAGAGCGGCACGCGGTAGTCCTGCTGGCCGTGAATCACCAGCGTCGGCGTCTTCCATTTGGCGACCAGATCGATGGGATTGAACTTGGCGTACGCTGCCGGGTTTTGATACTCGGGACCGGAGAACTCGTGTTCCGGAAACCAGAGTTCCTCGGTGGAGTAATACATGGTGCGATTGTCGAAGATGCCGTCGTGGCTCACCAAGCACTTAAAGCCATCCGGCCACGAACCCAAGATCCAGTTGATCATGAAGCCCCCATAGGAGCCGCCCAGTGCGCATATGCGGCCCGCGTCGAGCCATGGGTTGGCCTTGAGTGCCTCGCTTAAGCCTAGCTTCAGATCCTCGAGCGGTTTGCCGCCCCAGTCGCCGCTGATGGAATCGGTAAACGCCTGTCCGTATCCGGTGGAGCCGTGGAAATCGACCATGACCACGGCATATCCGGCGCCGGCAAATGCCTGCGGGTTCCAGCGGAAGCTCCAGGCATTGCCGAAACTACCCTGCGGGCCGCCGTGGATCAGAAATGCCACCGGATACTTACGGTCCGGCTTGAAATCCACCGGCTTGACCACGTAGCCGAACACATTTTCATTGTTCCAGCCGGGAAAGCTGAACTGCTGGTATTCGCCGAACTTGCGCTGCTCCATCACCGCCTGATTCAACCGGGTCCATTGCGTGGGTTTTCCGCCGGTGAAGCTGACCGAGTACAAGTCGGCCGGAGCGCCTAAGCTGCTGGCCGTATAAAACACCTTCGTGGTGCCGACGCTGAATCCTTCGACTTCACCTGCGCCGGTGATGGCCGACGCGCGGCCCGTTGCGACATCGACCGCCCATAGTGGGCGCTGACCCAAATGATCCGCCGTGGCAAACAGCGTCTTGCCGTCTTTGGACCAAGCAAAGCTGTTGATCGATCGATCCCAATTCTGCGTGAGCGCTCGTTTGACGCCCGACTGCAGATTGAGCAGCACCAAATGAAATCGATCGGCTTCGAAGCCGGGCCGATCCATCGCCACGTACGCAAGTTGCGAGCCGTCCGGGGAGAATGCGGGTTGTCCATCCCACGCCTTGTTGTCGGCGGTGAGGTTTTTCGGCAGGGCGCCGCCGTCGGCCGCGACCGTGTAGACGTCAAAGTTTGTCGACCAGGCTTCGCCGGCGCCGGCTTTGACCGAAAAGGCGACGGCAGTGCCGTCCGGATTGAAGGCATAGTCTTCCCGGCCGCCGAACGGCTTGCCCGGCACATCGCCGATGCCGCCGCTCAGGTTCACCGGCGTGCCTTGCGCAACACCCTCGTCGTTGAGCGCCATGGCGAAAAGCTGCGAGCGCCGGCCGTCGCCCCACGCGTCCCAATGTCTGACGAACAGCTGCGTGTGCAGCACACCGGTGGCGGGCGAGTGCGCGATGCTATCGAGGCGCTGTTTGGTGCAAGTCAGGTCCGCGCAATCCAAGAAAACCTCGACGCTCACCAGAATTCGATCGCCCTTGGGCGATACCCGAAAGCTGCCGACATCGAGCGGCAGGTTGGTCACTTGAGTCGAGTCGGCCACCGGCGTATCGCCGCGAGGGCCTGTGCCGTTCGAGTTCACCCGCCAGACTTGGTTGGTGCCGCTGCGATTGGACAGAAAGTAAATGAACTTGCCGTCCTTGCTCCACTCAGGGCTGTTGGAATTCGGGCCGCCGTCGGTCAGGCGCAGCGGCGTGGCGCCGCGCTTGCCGGTGTCCAGCATCCAAATGCTGGTGCGGCCTTTGTTGGCCTCCATGTCGGTGGAGCGTTCGGTGTAAAGCACATGCTTGCCGTCCGGCGCAACCGCAACGTCGGATATTCGCTCCATGCGAACCATGTCTTGAATGCTGAAGGGCTGCGTCGGCTCAGGGGCCGGCGCGGCAGCCGCGGCGGTCGCGCCCGCAAGGCAAACGAGGCTTAAGGCAAGGGTTAAGCGTTCGGCTAACATGGGTGGCTCTCTTGGTGGAGATACCCGGTAATTATACTCGCACAGGCTCCGCGGCGCCGTGCCGGTCGACTTCGGGCAGTGGGTGACCTTCCCGCGAGGCCGCGTCCTGCCAATCGCGCAGGTCAGGATCTTGCAACGCGTGGCTCAAGTAGGTTTGAGAAACCGGACTCAAAGCAGTGCCGTAGGTCTGAAAGCGAAAAAGCACCGGCGCGAACATCGCGTCGGCAATACTGAAATCGCCGCACAGCCAGTCGCCCGCGCCGCCATATTCTTTGCGACAGCTGGACCAGACCTCATCGATCCGTGCAATGTCCGTTCGCAACTCGGGCGTCAGGGGCACGTGCCGATCCCGGGCCCGCACGTTCATCGGGCACTCATTGCGCAAAGCCTGAAAGCCCGAGTGCATTTCCGCGGCGATGGAGCGCGCCCGCGCGCGCGCCAATCGATCGCCCGGCAGACCGCGGCCGGTCACCTCGGCGGCATACTCGCAAATCGCGAGCGAATCCCAGATTTTGACGCCTGCGTCGATGAGCAGCGGCACGCGCCGCGACGGCGACACTGCCGCGATCCGCGCCTGATAGCCGCTTTCGTCGAAATGAACGATTTGTTCCGTGAACTCGAAGGCCGCCTTGCGCAAGAATACCCATGGCCGAAGCGACCAGCTGGAATAGTTCTTGCTGCCGATCAGTAGTGTGCTCATGAGGCGATTCTAACAGGGCTAAAATTGCGCAAATGAACGATCCGTTGGTTTTGAGTTTTGATTTGGACGATACGCTGTGGGCGGTGGAACCGGTCATTCTTGCCGCGGAAGGCGCGATGCTTGCGTGGCTCAAGGAACATCACCCGCTGATGATGCTCGGGCAAGACCGTGAATCATTGCGTGCGATGCGGGCGCGAATCGCCGCGCAATTCCCCGAGCGCAGTCACGACATGACATTCTTGCGCCATCGCGCCTTGGCGGAAATGTTCGCGGCAGCCGGACACCCCCGTACCCACGCCGATGAGGCCTTCGAGGTGTTCTATGCGGCCCGCAACCGAGTGAAGCTCTACGACGAGGTCGAGCGTTCGCTTGAGCGCCTCAGCGCGCGCTATCGCTTGTTTGCGATCAGCAACGGCAATGCGGACTTAAAGCGCTGCGGCATCGCGCATTGGTTCGAAGGCCACATCACCGCGATTTCCGCCGGCGCGGCCAAGCCGGACATCCGCATATTCAGTCATTTACTCGATGCGGCCGGCGTCGAGGCGCGGCAGGTGCTGCACATCGGTGATGATCCGCATCTTGATGTCATGGGTGCGGCGCAGGCGGGCATGCAGGCAGCGTGGCTCAATCGTGACGCGAAATCCTGGCCCGCGCAGCTGCCGCCGCCGCCGCGCACCATTATGTCGCTCGAAGAAATAAATTAGCGCCGTCTCGATGCGCATATCCCGTTAGCAGCCTACGCATGCGATTGCTGATTAGAAATTGCCTGTAAATATAGGCATTTTCTGACTGCAGTTCGCGCTTTTAACATTCACTTCGGCGTAGCGTAGTCGATAGGATGGTGTCAGTCCGAAAAGGATGCCATATGCAAGCGACGACGGCGGGAAGATTGGTTGCGGTAAGTTCGCTGCGCGAATTTTTTCGTGACGCGTTTCACACCGCGAGCGAGCACCAGCATCTAGACATCGATGAGCAGGCCGAGCAATACGTCGTCAATCTGCTGACGATGTTTTCTCGGGCCGATGCGCTTTATGAGCGGACCGCGGATGGCCTGCGCATCAAGCCCTTGGCCCACATGCTGGCTGACGCGCTTGAAGCGCCGAGTGCGAGCGCCCGGCACCGCGGCCTGCAGCGCCTAGGCGATGTTTCGCTCTTCATCGCGGGATTCTTCGCGCGCAGCTTCGCGCGCAAGCTGATCGATATCGACTATCACATCGCCATGGGCGGAAACGCCTACAGTTCTTTGGCCGATACGCTGCAGCGAACCCTGTCCGGACGCTGCGTCGCGGCCGTGTATGCGCAGCTGGCGCAAAAATTCCACGGCCTGGTCGATACGCTGAATGAAGTGAGCGACATGTCTTATCGGTACACGGACGCTGACATCCTGCGCCTGTACGAAATATGGATGAAAACCGGCAGCCCGCGAGCGCGCGGATTGCTGCGCCAGATGGGCGTGCAGCCGGTAACGGCCGCGGGCGCGCGCCGCGAGCATTAGGAACTGCAGGCGTGGTGTTGCGCGGCCTGCAGACACTGCTCGGACGCTTGTACGATGTCGAGCTGCCGTACGATGTGTACGATTTTCTCGTCACAGATCGGCGCGCCATCGATGCCGCGACGAATGAAAAGCGCTCCTTGGATGAAGAATTGCTGTTGGCGGAAACGACCGACGGCGCGAGCGCCGGCGTGGCGTTGTATCTTGACCCAGAAGTCCTGAGCCGCTTGGAAGCGGCGGATCCGCATCACGCGTTGACCGAAAGCAATCTCGCGGACTATTGCACGGCGCTGGAAGGCGTGAGCCATTTCGTCTATTCGACTTATGGGCTGGAGCGCGACATGCCGGTGTCGCTGCTGGAGCTCGAAACGCAGGCCGAGGTGGACAAATACGCCGTAACGGTATTTCTCTTGGCAGAACAACAGGGGGGAGAGTCCTACCCGGCGCAAGTGCATGCGCGCCTGTTTGACCGTGTGAGCTTCGATGTGCGGCTGGAGCCCGATCAATATGAACGCTACCGCACCGCGCACGCTCTCGCGGCGCGCTATTGCCGACGTTTGGAGCGCCGCTTCGTGAACCGGGGAACGCCCAAGATCGAGGCAATGGTGCGCGAGCTGCGGAGTTTTTACCGCCTAAGACACGCCGCTAAGCTGCGCCACGCGCTGGCTTGAGTCACACGGGCTAGGCCTCGGCACTGTGAATTTGAGCGGCTTGCATGGTCTACGGGGATAGGAAACTTCGAGGCACGGAAGACAGCAATGCCTCGAAGCTTCCCATTCCCATAGGCCTTTCACACAGGAGGCTCAAACTCACGGTGATGGAGGATGAGTTTCGAGTGGCTACTATCGGTCGGGGGGCCTCAAGCGCACTCGGGGCGAAGCGTCGCCCCAACACTCACTGGTAGCCGGGCGTAGTGATATAGACCGGCTCGAGCGCTCGTCAGGGAGGGTAGCAAGAGTCAAGGCCCTGTTGCCTTCGGGCCTTGACTCTTGCTACCCTCCCTGACGCGTTACACCAGCCGGTCAAAATCACTAGGCCGACGTACTAGTCCCGCGGCACCACCTGGTAGCCCGAAACCACGCTGCCGGCGCCGGTGTCGGTCCAAGCCCAAACGACCTCCTCATTCTCGGCGCATTCGACGTCGAGGATCATGGGCCGCAAATTCGGGTGCGTGGGCGGGGGTGCGGTGACGATGCGCCGCGGGCGCGACTCAGCGGAACTCATCGACTCATTCCTGAGGCTCTTCATCCTTATTCGACTCAGCCTGATTTGACTCAGCTTGATTTGACTCAGCCTGCTTTTTCAATTTCAACCATTCGCTCAATTTGCGCAGGTCCTTCTTCGCCGGCGGCGGCTTCTTCCCCAGCCTGCCGCTGTCGTAGGGATCGTAGCCCTTTTTCGTGCCCAGCGGATTGGAGCGTACCGTCTCGAAAGGGGTCGGCGCATCGTCGGCAATCGACAAGGCCGGATGCTCGAGCTTTTGCAGTCGTTGTGTCGAGACCTCGGCCCCGAAGGCACCGGTGGTCACCTGCCACTCCCACACGGCATTGCCGCGCTCGTCGAATTTGACGCGCCCAGTGGATTTGTCGCCGCCCTCATTCTTTGAGGACGGCACGGTAGGCTCGCCGGGGGCCGGCTGGGCGACTGGTTTTGACTTCTCGTTGCTCACGATACCTTTTTATGCGATGCAGGAGTTAAGTCAAGCCAGAGGCTTCTAAAAGCGGCGCAACGTCACATTTGCCGTCAACCGGGGTCACACTTGCAGCTCATTTTGAGCGCGCCACAAGCCTAAGGCGGTTTTACCGTCATTCCAGTCACCCTTGAGAACGTGGTTGACGGCCTGTTCCAGGGGCAGCCACTTCAGGTCGAATTCCTCGTCCGCATCCGGGTTGGCGGCGCCAACTTGAAGATCGCGCGCCAGATAGAGGTGGATCAGCTCGGTGAAAATGGCCGGCGCTGGAATGTAGAGTCCCAGCGAAGTCCAGCGGCCCGCCGATACGCCTGTTTCCTCCTTCAGTTCCCGCACGGCGCAAACCTCCGGCCGCTCGCCGGGATCGAGTTTTCCCGCAGGAATCTCCCACAAAAAATCTTGGACGCCATGTCGATATTGACGCACGACGCAGACCCGATTCGCCCCGTCGACGGCCACCACCGCGGCCGCGCCCGGATGGCGCACGTAGTCGTTGTCGTATTCGCGGCCGTTCGAGTAGCGCAGGCGCTCGGTAGAGACCTGGATGACGCGGCCGTTGTGCGCCGGAATACTGGCCACAACCCGAGGTTTCTGCATGAATCGCTTCCGAAAAGCCAAAGGATTCAGGGAATCATCGCCGAAAGTCGCGCGAGTGTGTGATCTGTCTCCTCGCGTGACGCCGGCCGAAGCGCGATGCTCCGGATGGTTTACTTAAGTTGCGTCTAAATCTGGATATACGTACAGTACCGCTCGCCCATGATGAAAGTGAAGGCAAACGCATTTGACGCGCTGAATCCCGGTCAGCGGCGCGCCGCGACATTCGGCACCGTCGTTCCAGAGAAGGGCGTCAGCGCCGGCCCGTTGCTCATTTTGGCCGGAGCGGGAACCGGTAAGACCAACACCTTGGCGCATCGAACCGCTCACCTCGTGCTGAACGGCACCGATCCTTCGCGCATCATGATGCTGACCTTCACACGCCGAGCGGCGCAGGAAATGATCAAGCGCACGCAGACCATCGTCACGGAGGTGCTGTCGGATCGCGGCAAGGGCGGCGATCGCAGCGTGGTGTCGCGATTGACGTGGAGCGGCACCTTTCATTCGGTGGGCGGCCGCATTTTGCGGCTGTATGCCAAGCATCTTGGGCTGGATCCGAATTTCACCGTTCTGGATCGCTCGGATGCCGCGGATCTCATGGACGTCATTCGCACCGAATTGGGCTTTTCCGGCAGACCGAAGCGTTTCCCGCGCAAGGACACCTGTCTCGCGATTTATTCGTATCGGGTCAACACCCGGCTGTCGCTCAAGCAGACCCTCGAGGAGCAATTTCCGTGGTGCCTCGAATGGGAAGCTGATCTGGCCAAGCTGTATCGTGAATACGTCGGCCGCAAGCAAAAAAATCGCGGCTTGGACTTCGATGACCTGCTGCTGTATTGGCACGTCATGATGCAAACGCCCGCGTTGGCGCAAAGCCTGTCCAAGAATTTCGACCATGTGCTGGTCGATGAATATCAGGACACCAGCAGCCTGCAGGGCGACATCATTCACGCTCTCAAGCCGGATGGCAAAGGCATCACGGTGGTGGGCGATGATGCCCAGGCGATCTATTCGTTCCGGGCCGCCGCGGTTGAGAACATTCTCGGCTTCGCGGACCGTTACAAGCCGAAGGCCGATGTCGTCGTGCTGGCGCAAAATTATCGCTCAACGCAGCAAGTATTGGACTCCGCCAACGCGCTGATGGCCGACGGCGCCCGCCAGCATCGCAAAACATTGCTCGGCACGCGCCAATCGCCGCAGAAGCCCTTTTACGTGGCATTGGACGATGCGCAGGCGCAGGCCGAATACATTTGCGGCAAGGTTTTGCATACGCGCGAGATCGGCGGTTCCTTGAAGCGGCACTGCATTCTGTTCCGCAGCTCTCACCACAGCGATGTGCTGGAGGTCGAGCTCACGAAGAAGAACATTCCCTTTGTGAAATATGGCGGACTCAAGTTCCTGGAAGCGGCGCATGTGAAAGACATGATGTCGGTGCTGCGTTGGGCCGACAATCTGCGCAACTCGGTGGCGGGATTTAGAGTGCTGAAGCTGCATCCGGGCTTCGGTCCTGCGAATGCCAAACAAGCTCTGGAGCATTTCGAGGCGCGCGGATTCGAGGCCAAAGCCCTCGCCGACTACGACGCGCCGCAGCCGGTCAAAATGGATTGGAAGCGATTCTGCGCTTTGTTCGAAAAGCTTGCCGATCCGGCAACGCCCTGGGCCGGTCAAGTCGGCTTGGTGAAGGACTGGTACAAGCCGCAGCTGGAACGAATCTACGACGCAGGCTGGACACGCATGGGCGATCTGGAGCAGCTGGAGACCCTGGCCGTGCAGCATCCGAGCCGCGAGCGGTTTCTGACCGAGCTGACCTTGGATCCGCCGGTGGCCTCGAGCGACCAATCGCAGGGCGCCTCGAAGGACGAGGACTTCGTGATCTTGTCGACGATTCACTCCGCGAAGGGCCAGGAGTGGGACATCGTGTATGTCCTCAATGTATCGGACGGCAACTTCCCGTCGGAATTTTCGACCGGCAAGCCGGAGATGATCGAGGAGGAACGCCGCCTGCTTTACGTGGCCATGACGCGCGCGCGCAATGAATTGCATCTGTGCGCGCCGCTCAAGTATGCCGTGACCCAGCAAGCGAAGAACGGCGACGCCCATGTATACGGCGCCAAGAGCCGCTTCATGAGCGACAAGGTCTTGGAAACAGTGGAAAAGATTTCCATCCGCACCAGCATGGGCGTGGAAAGCCTAAAAGCCGGCGATACGACGACGGTCGACGTCGTCGCGCAACTCAAAGAAATGTGGTGAGTGCCGTAAGGTAACGCGGCTACCGTCTAGGTAGCGTTGTTACCTGTTCGCGCTTACCAGCGGCGTGATCCGCCGCCTCCGCCACCGCCACCGCCGCCTCCACCACCACCACCACCGCCACCGCCACCGCCACCGCCACCGGGTTTTCGCGGAGCGCGTTCCTGAGCCTCATTCACCCGCAGCGGTCGACCGCCCATCTGGAAGCCATTGGTCTGCTGGATGGCGTTTTGTGCTTCACCGGCAGCCATGTCGACGAATGCGAATCCGCGCGGACGTCCGGTTTCCCGGTCGTTTATCAGTTTGACGGATTCGACTTTGCCGTGGCGCTCGAAGATCGCACGCACTTCGTCTTCGGTCGCCGTGAAGGGCAGGTTGCCAACGTAGATCGTCGTCATTCAACTGGTCTCACTGACTGGTGCGTGTCTGGCGGATATCCCACTGGCACGCGGTTTCAACATTCAGACACTCGCGCGAGTCGCAGCATCGAGGTCTGCACCATCGGCCGTGCACTAATTTGTATTAGGGAATCGACCTAATGACCGATGCTACGCTTTGAGATAATTGTTGGCAAACGCGCGATAAACCTGCGGGAAAGGCCCGTTATTCGACCTCGAGATACGCGTAACCGTTGAGTTCGTTTTCGTAAAAGCGCTTCACCGCTTGCGCCTCGCTCAAGGACATCCGCCCTTCCTGAACGGCCCGCTCGCAGTCGCGGGCGATCCCGGGATACAGCTCATCGGTATCGTACTCCATGTACTCGAGAACCTTGTTGGCCGTATCGCCCTTGACGATTTCTTCGATCCACCAGCCGCCGTCATCCTGCAGTCGAATGTGCACCACGTGAGTGTCGCCGAACAGATTATGCAAATCTCCGAGCGTTTCCTGATAGGCCCCCACCAAAAACGCCGCGAGGTAGTAGGGTTCGCCGGGATTCAACTCATGCACTTCCAAGGTACGTTTGGTGATCCGAGGATGCACGAACTTGTCGATTTTGCCGTCCGAGTCGCACGTGATGTCGGCCAGCACGGCGTTGCGCGTCGGCCGTTCGCCTAAGCGCTGGATGGGCATGATGGGAAATACCTGGCCGATGGCCCAGCTGTCCGGCAGTGACTGGAATATGGAAAAATTACAGAAATAGATATCGCTCAGCATGTCCTCGATGTTGTCCAGCTCTTCGGGAACCCGATCCAGCTTGCGGCAGTAATCGCGGATCTTGGCGCAGGTGGCCCAGTAGAGCCTTTCCGCCAATCCGCGAAACTCGAGGCTCAGGTAGCCTAAGTTGAACATTTGCAGCGCCTGTTCGCGCGCCTGAAGTGCGTCGTGATAGCACTCCACCAGCCGCCGCTCATTGACTGATCGATAGCTATCGAACAAATCAAGCACCGGCTGCGGCAGCTCTTCGGCTCCCCGATAGTCCTCCTCGGGGCGGCCGGATACTTTGAATTGGTCCAGCTTGGAGGATCCCAAGGTATCGAACACCAACAAGCTGTGATGGGCGGCGATGGCGCGGCCCGATTCGCTCACGATCATCGGGTGCGGCACGTCGCGCGCGTCGCAGACGCTCTTGATGCGATACACCACATCGCCGGCGTATTCGTTGAGGGTGTAGTTCATCGAGGACTCATAATTGGTCCCGCTGCCGTCGTAATCGACGCCCAAGCCGCCGCCGATATCGATGTACTGCAGTCCCGCGCCCATGATCTTGAGCTCGGCGTAGACATGCGCCAGTTCGTTAATTGCATCCTTGACGCGTCGGATGTCTTGCAGCTGGCTGCCCGGATGGCAGTGCACGAGCTGCAGGCAATCGAGCATGTTGCGCTCCTTCAGCAGTGCGTATAGATCCAGAATCTCGCTGATAAACAAGCCAAATTTGGATTTCTCGCCCGCCGACTCGCGCCATCGGCCGGCGCCTTCGCTTGCCAGCTTGACGCGCACGCCGATCTTGGGCCGCACGCCGTACTTTTCGGCGTGCTTCAAGATCAAGTGAATCTCCTCGTAATTTTCGACCACGGGAATGATGGTGCGCCCCAGTTTGGTGGCGATCATCACCGCTTCGATATAGCTGTCATCCTTGAAGCCGTTGCACACCACCAGCCGGTCGGGTGCATTTTCGGTAATGGACATGACCGCGAGCAGTTCCGGCTTGGAACCCACCTCCAGACCGAATCCGAATTCCTTGCCGTAGCGGTAGACCTCCTCGACCACCAGCCGTTGCTGGTTCACCTTGATGGGAAATACCGCGGCGTAGCGATTCTTGTAATCGTTTTCCGAAATGGCGGTCGCGAATGCATCGGCAAGGTGACGCAGGCGGTGCGCCAGAATATCGGAGAAACGAATCACCACCGGCGTATGCAGATCCCGCGCCTTGAGTCCTTGCACCACATCGTAGAGATCGATTTCCCGACTCGCGTCGAGATTGGGGCGGATGACCACATGGCCGTCGGCGTTGATCGAAAAGTAGCCCTTGCCCCAGGCCTCAACCTGGTACAGATCCAGCGACTCGGCGATCTTCCAGGCGTGGTTCGGGGCGCTAAGCACTTTCGCGGGCGTGTTCATGAGGCGCGCACGATAACAAATTGTGGCTGCAAGTAAATGATGGTCTACGCACCGCGGGCGATGGGCCGATGCGGATCACGAATCCATTCGCTCCAGGAGCCGGCGTAGAGCTTCGCGCCGTGCAAGCCGGCGACCTCCAAGCTGAGCAGATTGTGGCAGGCCGTGACCCCCGAGCCGCACATGGCGGCCACTTGTGCCGGGCTTCGACCGGCCAGCCGCCTTTCCCACGCTTGGCGCAGCACCGGCGCCGGTAGGAAACGTCCGTCGGCGCCGAGATTGGCTGAAAAAGGATGATTCACCGCGCCCTCGATATGGCCGGCGACCGCATCGATCGGTTCGACTGTCCCGGCAAAGCGTTCGCCGGCACGGGCATCGATTAGTAGAAACGCAGGGTCCGATAAGCGTCGCTCGAGCTCCGCTGACCCGATCACCGCCGTCGCATCCGCGCGCGCGGACAAATGGCTGACTTCCGCCGCCGGCAACGGCATTTCTTCTCCCGACTGCAACGCGCCGCCCTCGCTCACCCAGGCTTTCAGGCCCCCGTCCAACACGGCCGCCGCCGGGTGGCCCACCCATCGCAGCATCCACCAAGCCCTAGCCGCGAAAGCGCCGGCGCTATCGTCATAAGCGATGACCTGGGTCGCGCGGCCAACGCCTAAGCGAGCGAGCGTTCCGGCGAACTCGTCGGGGGTAGGCAGCGGATGGCGACCCGATGCGGCGGTGATCGGGGCGGACAAATCCCGATTCAGGTCGGCATAACGCGCTCCGGGGATGTGACCCTGAAGATATGCGCGCCGACCGCCCTCGGGGTCCATCAGATCGAAGCGGCAATCGATGACGGTGATGCCTGGCTTGCCCACCAAGTCGCGAAGAGCCGCGGCGCCGATTAAGGTCGTAAAAGTCATCAATCGAGCTTAGCGCGATGCCCGGTGAAGTTCATCCGCTACAATCGGGGGTTATGGCACTCACTCTTTATTGGGGCAGCGGCAGTCCCTTCTCGTGGCGGGTCCTCCTGGCGCTGGAGCACAAGGGGCTGCAATACGAGTCGCAGCTGCTGCATTTCGACAAGCAGGAGCATCAGTCGCCGCAAATGCTGAAGATGAATCCGCGCGGCCGCGTGCCCGTCTTGAAAGACGGCGACTATGTGGTGTTCGAGTCGGTGGCCATCCTGTACTACTTGGATCTGAAGTACCCGCAGCCGCCCATTTTCGGGCTGACACCGGAAGAAGCCGGCGTCATCATGCGGGTCATCTGCGAGTTTCAGTACTACGCGGAGCCGTCGGTGCAGAAGATCGTCAGCGCCGTCTTCGCCGACCGGGTCGCCGCGGATATCGACAATCTCACCGATGCCATGCACTTGGTCGGGCGTGAGGCGCGCACGATCGAAGGGCGCTTGAGCAAGGAGGAATGGATCGTCGGCGCGAATTATTCCGCGCTCGACATGGTGATTTTCCCCTGGATACAGATTCTGCGGCGCGCGTTGAATCGCAGCGCCGCGGCCGAACTCGGCGCGCGTTTCCTGCCCATGGAACGCAACTACCCCGCATTGGCGCGCTGGATTCATCGCATCGAGTCGCTTCCCGGGTACGAACGTACCTATCCGCCTCATTGGCGCGACGCTTGATCATCAACCTTAGGAAAAACAACATGGCAGAGACGTTATGAGCACACACGAAGTGCATGTGAAATTTGCGGGCAGGATCGTCATGGTCGGCTTCGGCAGCATCGGACAGGGTGTCTTGCCTTTGATCTTGCGTCACATCGGCACTTCGGCGGATCGCATCACCATCGTCACGGCCGAAGACAAGGGCAATTCGGAAGCCGAGGAATTTGGCGTGAAATTCGTCAAGACCGCGCTGACGCCCGAGAACTACCGCCAGGTTCTGGAGCCGGCGCTCGGTGCGGGCGATTTCTTGTTGAATTTGTCGGTGGATGTGTCCAGCGCTGCGCTCCTCCAATTGGCGCGTGAGCGCGGCGCGCTGTATCTGGATACTTGCATCGAGCCCTGGGCCGGCGGCTATACGGATTCCAGCATGCCGGTCGAAGCGCGCAGCAACTACGCCATGCGCTTAGGTGCCCTGCGGCTGCGCAAGGGCCATGAGAAGGCGCCGACGGCGGTTCTCACCCACGGCGCCAATCCCGGCTTGGTGTCGCACTTGGTCAAACAGGCGCTCTTGAACATCGCCAGGGACACGGGCGTGAAGACCGGCGTTCCGCAGGTCCGCGCCGGCTGGGCGGCGCTGGCGCAAACGCTGGGCATCAAAGTCATCCACGTCGCCGAACGCGACACTCAGGTTGCCAATGTGCCGAAGCAACCGAACGAATTCGTGAATACCTGGTCGGTCGATGGTTTCGTCAGTGAAGGCGCGCAGCCCGCTGAACTGGGGTGGGGCACGCATGAGAAGCATTTTCCGGCCGATGGAGGGCGGCACAAAGCCGGCTCGCGCTGCGCCATCTATTTGAATCGTCCGGGGGCCAGTACCCGCGTGCGCACCTGGACGCCGGCGGCGGGACACTTTCACGGATTTCTCATCACGCATTCGGAAGCGATCTCCTTGGCCGACTACTACACCGTGATGGACGGCGAGCGCGTGGTTTACCGGCCCACGAGTCACTACGCCTATCATCCAAGCGACAACGCGGTGTTGTCGGTGCACGAATTGGCCGGTCGGAATTGGCACCTGCAAGATCGCAAGCGGATCATGATGCGCGAGATCACGGAGGGCATCGACGAACTGGGGGTGCTGCTCGCGGGACACGCGAAAAATGCCTACTGGTATGGCTCGCAACTGTCCATCGGCGAGGCCCGCGCCCTGGCCCCTTACAACAGCGCGACCAGCTTGCAGGTCACATCGGCGGCGCTCGCCGGCATGATCTGGGCGATGGAGAATCCGAACCGCGGCGTGGTGGAGCCGGATGACATGGACTACCAGCGCCCGTTGCATATTTGCCTGCCCTATCTTGGACCGGTCGTGGGCCAGTACACCGACTGGACGCCCTTGTATCAGCGCGGTGAACTGTTTGCCGAGGACCTGGACCAATCGGACCCCTGGCAATTCAAGAACATTCGGGTGGTTTGAGCGCATAGCTGATCGCGGCCACCGTGAAGGTGGCCGCGCCTCCCGGCAACTCGACGGTGACTTCGTCATCGAGTGCCTTGCCCATGAGGCTGCGTCCCAAGGGCGAGTCCATGCTGACGTAGTCGCCATGCATGTCGAATTCGTCGGGACCGACAATGCGATGCCAGCGCAGCTCGCCGGCCGCGCTTTTGATAAGCACCCATGCGCCGAAATACACGCGCTTTGGGTCGCGGCGCGTGAGATTGGCCACCGGGTCGACGATGGCCATCCCCTCGAGCCGCTTGCGCAGGAAGCGCACGCGCCGGTCGATTTCGTGCAGGCGTTTCTTGCCGTAGGTGTACTCGGCATTCTCCGAGCGATCTCCCTGCGCGGCAGCTTCGGACACCGCTTGAGTCACGCGCGGCCGTTCCTCGTGCCAGAGCTGATCAAGTTCGTCCTGCAGCCGCTTGGCACCTTCCGGCGTGATGTATTTGGAACCAGGTAGCGTGGGCGGGCGATATCTTGACACGGTGCAATAATCGATATGAGAGGTTTCAAGGACGTGAATTGGTTCTTGAGAGATTAGAGCCGACTGAGCAGTTGCTCACAGATTGCGGCAGGCCCGAATCATAAGCTCTCACCCATGAGCGCTAAATACTACACCCACTTTATCGCGCAATCGGAAGACGCCATCGAGTACAACGAATATCGCGGC
>Ga0210398_10001655_pt1 | contig 22602 bp, 21 predicted proteins | sample IncBWC4OmetaG_FD_161047 | JGI IMG/M metagenome (GOLD analysis project Ga0210398, IMG submission 161047) | Forest soil microbial communities from Barre Woods Harvard Forest LTER site, Petersham, Massachusetts, United States - Inc-BW-C-4-O | ecosystem: Environmental > Terrestrial > Soil >...
AAGCTTCAACGCAGTTGACGGAGCCATGATTAGATCCTTGCGCAGCGTGGCCAGGAACTCAGTCGCTTATCGCCGACGAGATTAAACTATGTACATACATAATATGCCTGTCAAGTAAAATGTGTACGTGCGTATTGCTACGCGCAAAATGACATGGAGGACGGCAGTGCGCCTGTACCGTCAATTCGCGGCAATCTTCAGCCGAATCAGCTCAAGACCGTTGAGAACAGCGTTTTCTTGAAGTTTTCCGCGAAGTCCAGATCGCGTTCGACCTTGGAAACCAGCCATGCGCCTTGCAGCCCCGTGACGATGAAACTCGCCATTTCGCTGGTTTTAAAACTCTTGGGAAGCTCCCCCTCCCTCACGGCAGCCTTTAAGCAATCAGTCATGGCCTCCCGCACTTCGGTATAGATCTTGGACACCCGCTTGCGGATGATCTCACTGTGATCGGATGCTTCTGCAGCGAAGTTTCCCACCAAACAGCCATTTTTGGTGCCATGATTTCTGATGGCGGTGATACTGGCATCAATATAAGCCCGTAGCCGTTTCAGGGGAGGAAGAGCGTCATTACGCAATGTGTTGGCGATCACGACCCGGCTATTTGCGAAGTAGAGATCCAGAATCTCCAGCGAAAACGCCTCTTTGGAGGCGAAGTGATTGGTGAAAGACCCCTGCGGCACGCCGGCCGCCTCGACAATGTCACGCACACTGGCACCGACATAGCCGCGCTCAAGCACGACCTTAAGGCCGTTGGCCAATATTCTGTCTTTATTAGAGATTCTGCCCACGGGCCAAATACTACGTCCGTACATAGTGGGTGTCAAGCCGGCCCAGCGTCGAGGTGAGGCATCGGAACGGAAACGGTCCGGCGATGATCTGTGTACGGCGGCGGCGCCCGTCTTCCGCGGGTGATCTCGCCCCTTATATCTCCAATACCGATGGATAATATCGCAACATAGCGCCTATTCAGAGCGGAGATGCCGGTGCACGATCTGGCGGCATGAGTGCGGTTCCAAAAGTATCCATCGGCGAGCGCCCTATCGTGCTTCGAACGCGCGGTGTTCGGCACGGGCCCATTACGCGCCTGGTCAGCCCTTCTGATATCGGAAATCTCATCAAGCCGTTTGTGTTCCTGGATCTCTTCGACATCGCAACCGCGAGTTCACCCAACTTTGGCTGGCATCCGCATTCTGGAATCGCCACGCTGACCGTTCTTCATGCCGGTGCGATCGAATATCAAGAGACCACCGGCGCGAAGGGAGTTCTTCCCGCCGGCGGCGTCGAATGGATGCGCGCAGGCGGCGGCGTCTGGCATACCGGGGCGGCTTTGCAGCACGCGAAAGGGTTTCAGTTGTGGATCGCGCTGCCCGAGGAACTCGAGAACGCACCTTGCCAAAGCAATTACCTGTCGCCGGCGGAAGTGCCGGCCGAAATGCCTGCGCGGGTCATCTTGGGCTCCCATGGGAGCGCCAAGAGCTCAATTCCCGCACCCGCGAGCATGAACTACCTGGACGTGCGGCTTTCCGCGGGCGAGCAATGGACCTATCTGCCGCCAGCAGATCACGAGATCGCATGGATCGCAGTCTCCGAAGGAACGCTGCGAACACCGGAGCCGATCGGCGAAGGCGAACTGGCCGTCTTCGAAGAGTCCAACAACGCGATCTCCGTTCAGGCCGACACGGCTTCGAGGTTTGTGCTGGGTTCCTCGGCCAAGCATCCGCACGAACTGGTGCTGGGGCGCTACTCGGTGCACACGACTCGCGCAGCACTCATGGCGGGCGAGTCCGAGATTCAACGCATCGGCCATCAACTCGCCGCTGCCGGATTGCTTCGGTAGCACCGGACCGATTTATTACTCTATGGGGAAAACAATGAAACATCATTACGCACTTCTGCTCCTGGTCTCGGCTGTTACATCGGCGAACGCCGCATCGACCACTTACAGCGTGGATCCAGACCATACCCACCCTAGCTTCGAGGTGGATCATTTCGGAGGCCTATCCATCTGGCGGGGCACATTCAAGAATACCAGCGGCACTGTCCAGATGGACGCTGCGGCCAGGACGGGCGCGGTCGACATTGTCATCGACACCTCTACGGTCGACTTCGCCCATGACAAGCTCAACGAGCATGTGTCGAGCTCTGAGATTTTGGACGTGGCGAAATACCCGACCGCGGAGTACAAGGGAAAATTCGTTGAATTCGCGAACGGCGCGCCCCGTACCATATCAGGCAATTTGACGCTCCACGGCATCACCAAGCCGGTGACCCTCACGATTAATTCCTTCAAATGTTTTGAGCATCCCATGCTCAAGAAGCAGGTCTGCGGAGCCGATGCCAGCGGCACATTCAACCGCGCCGACTTCGGCGTGAACTACGGACAACAGTACGGCTTCAAGCAGGACGTGCTGCTTCGCATACAGGTCGAAGGCGTCAAAGTGAACTGAGCCGGCATCGCCAGAATCGCTTGACAACACTATGTACGGACGTAGTATGATCGGAGCACGAACTCCACTAGAGCTGCGAATCTGAAGGGCGTGCTTCAGCGCGGCTCCGGAGATGAGTCATGCTTGATGGCGTCTCGCTGGATCAATTACGGACCTTCATCGCGGCGGCGGAGGAAGGCAACTTCTCAGCGGCAGGCCGGCGCCTGAGACGCGCCCAATCCGTGGTGAGCCAGACATTGGCCAATCTGGAAGGACAGATTGGTGTAAGGCTCTTCGATCGAGGCGGCCGTGTTCCGACGTTGACCGATCAGGGGCGTGCGCTCCTCGCCCGCGCCCGTGCCGTTGCTACCGAAGTTGATCTTTTCAAGGCTCGAGCGAAGGGTCTTGCCCGTGGTCTCGAGACGGAGCTGAGCCTGGTCGTCGACGCGATGTTTCCCGTACCGGTGGTAGCATGTGCTGCGGCCGCCTTTCAAGTGCAATTCCCCGCGATTCCGCTAAGACTACACGTCGAGATGTGGGAAGCCGTCGCGGAACCCGTACTCGACCAGCGGTGTGCGATCGGCCTCATGGGATCCTTGCCGCCGGCCCCACCGCAATTTAGCCGCGAGCGGGTGCTTACCGTCAGAGCGATCAAGGTGGTTTCACCACGGCACCCACTGTCGGCTCACCGGGCGCCCATTCCACTGAGCGTGCTTTTCGAGCACATTCAGCTGGTGCACGCTGACCACTCTAATGTGTGGCGTGCCGGCAGATTCGGGTTGCTATCCCCGAGGATATGGCGTCTTTGCGATCTCGCGGCCAAGCACCATTTCCTGCGCGCAGGTTTCGGATTTGGCATCATGCCGCTGCACATGGTGGAGGCAGATCTGGCAAGTGGCGCGCTGGTTGAGATCCGGGTTGAGGACGACCCCCCTGAGGGACATGAGATAGTCATGTCAGCTGTATATCTGACCGACAGCCCGCTGGGGCCGGCGGGGCGCTGGTTCGTCGATCGCCTCAAAGAGGAAGCAGCCGCACGGATCGCCCCACTCCCGATCGCGAATCGGACTGCCGTTCAGGCGCGGGTAACGGGATCATCGCTCGATCGCCCGCGCCTCTATCCGGTCAGCGATTGCGGAAAGGCCATTGATAACCGCGACCTGAGAAACTCGGCCAAGTAATACTAAAGACGCGGCGCGTCTGAGCGATGGACGTGGTCGGCGCCAATATCCGCTTAAAACCGCCAACCGATGGCCAGAGTTGTCTCGGATGTGTTCAAGTGTTGACCCGAGTCGCTGAGGAGTCGATTGAGGTAGCGATAGCGAGCTTGTGCATCTACATAGAGGTTGCTGCTCACATAATATTTGACACCGAGGCCCGCATTCGCCGTGAAGCCGTTGCTGTCGGTGAGAAATACAGGGCGCCCGTTGCTTTCTCCCCTGATGGGGGAATTCAAATTCGCCCGGGCGTAACCGGCACCGGCGAGCGCGTAGGCAACGAACGGGAATTGAGGCGTGATGTTCCACACAGCATCGAGGTCGACGGTCGTGAGTCCGAGGTTGTTCTCGCCAAACGGTACGCGTGAGGCGCGACTCCAACTGTAGCCACTGGATAACTGGGCGCCCCACGTGTCCGTGAAGTTGTAGTTATAGCGGATACCGGCCAGTGCATCGTCGTTCAAGCGGGGGTTGAGGCCCGACACGGGCGCGTCCGTCAGCTTGTCGCCGAATAGCTCGCCGCCAAAGATCTCGACCGACTGCGTGTGCGCCTGCTCCTGCGCCACGGCCGGTGCACCCTGTAGCGCCGCCGCGGCCATCGCCGCCAGAACAGAACCGGCCACTGCATACTTCCTGGAAATATTGGCTCGCGGGCGGTCCCTCCAACGAACGGCCGGGCCGCATCGGCAATTTGAATCTGACATGATGCCTCCAAGACTCTTTGATCGCATAACTCAGACTAGAAGAGCCGGACCTACAGTGGAATCCTATATCTCCCGATGGCAGCCATCAGTTACACGGATACACCGTGAGGCATTGGGTCATCCCCTCGATGCTGGGTTTGGTAAATGCTGTGATACGTAAGAGCACGACGATGCGCGATCTGCTTGCCTTCGCGCCTGCCTAAGCCGAACCAAAGGCCGGCGCGTCTGCTGTGTACGACGGGTAGTCGATATACCCACGGGCGTCAAATGTATAAAAGGTGTTTCGGTCGTAATCGCTCAACGCCAATCCTTGTTTTATGCGAATCGGCAGGTCGGGGTTCGATACAAAGTAGCGCCCGAATGCCACCAAGTCGGCGTCGCCCTTGGTCACCACCGCCTCGGCGGTTTCCGGCTCGAAGCCTCCCGCCGCGACGATCTTTCCCGTGAAAATCGTGCGCAAATATTCCGCCGCGATAGGCCCTTGGCCCTCCGCTACAACCACGTTCCCCTTCACTCGGGGCTCAATGATGTGAAGGTACGCCAATCCAAAGCGGTTCAAGTGCTTGGCGACGTACGTAAACAGAGACTTAGGGTCGCTGTCGGACATCCCGTTCCATCTGCCATCGGGTCCGATGCGTACGCCTACGCGATCCGGGCCCCACACGGAAGTCATGGCATCGACCACCTCCAGAAGCAATCTGGCGCGATTTTCAATGCTTCCGCCATATCCGTCGGTGCGCTCATTGCAACCGTCCTGAAGGAATTGATCGATCAGGTAACCATTCGCCGCATGGAGTTCCACACCGTCGAATCCAGCTTGCTTAGCCCGAATGGCGGCCTTGCGATAGTCGTCCACAATCCCCGCAATCTCCGAAATCTCCAGTGCGCGGTGCGGAGAGGGTTGAACCCAACCCCCTGGGGTCGAAGTCAACTTGTCGGGGTCATTCCAGTAATCCGGGTTGACCGATGCGGAAACCGGCTCGGGTCCGCCTGTCACCGATACGTGCGATGCTCGCCCGGTATGCCATAGCTGCGCAAACATGAAGCCTTTCTTTGCGTGAACGGCAGCGGTTATTTTCTTCCAGCCATCGACTTGCTTGTCGGAATAGAGCCCTGGCGCTCCGAGCCAACCGCGGGCGCTTGCGGAAATCGTGGTCGCCTCTCCAATGATCAGGCCGCCGTTGGAGGCGCGTTGAGTGTAGTACTCGACCATGAGGCGGTTCGGCACATCGTCCGGCAGGTCTGCGCGTGAGCGGGTAAGCGGCGCCATCACAACACGGTGCGTCAGTTTCAGGCTTCCAATCGAAATAGGTGTGAATAGCTTGGACACAATTGCCTCTTGAAATGATTGAGAAAACGACTCGAAGCGCGCCCGATGATCCAAAACCGATCGCATCGATGCGTACTCCGCCCCGAATGGCCAGGTGCAAATCCTATTTGGTTTGGTAGGAGCAGTCAATACGCACGTACACATTTAACTTGACGTTATCAGTACGTACGTCCATAGTGGAGTCTAGGGTAAACAATGAAGATCAACAGAGGAGATTGAAAAATGAGTACTCAGGTTGTATTGATTACCGGTGGACTCACCGGCATCGGGCGCGCCGCCGCTGTCGCCTTCGCCAAGAAAGGTGCCAAGGTGGTCGTCGCCGGTCGGCGTGATGAGGCCGGCAAGGCGCTCGTGAAGGAGCTCCGCTCCTTCGGTTCGGAAGCCGAGTTCATCAACACCGATGTCCGCAAGGAGGAGGACATCCGCAATGCGGTCGACAAGACGGTCACACGGTTTGGGCGACTCGATGTCGCAGTGAACAATGCAGCCACCGAAGGCCAGGTTGGCCCAATTACCGACCAAACCGCGGAAAGCTACGCAGCCACTTTCGACACGAACGTTCTCGGCGTGCTTCTGAGCATGAAGCACGAAGTGCGCGTCATGCAAAAACAAGGCCGCGGCAACATCATCAACATCTCATCGACTTACGGGCACGAGGGCGCTGCCGGCGCATCTGTCTATGTCGGCAGTAAGCACGCGGTCGAAGGCATCACCAAGTCGGTGGCGCTCGAAGTCGTCAAGTCCGGCATCCGGGTAAACGCGGTGGCCCCTGGGCCGGTGGATACGGGTATGCTGTCCCGGTTTACGGGCACGCCCGAGAACAAGGCAGCTCTGGTGAGTACTGTCCCGATGGGTCGACTCGGCGTGTCGGAGGAGCAAGCCGATGCGATCGTCTTCATCGCTTCGGATGAAGCTTCATTCATCACGGGCCATGTTCTCAATGTCGACGGCGGGAAGAGTCACTGATCCTCTTCGGGCGCGGAGTTTCGCTCCGCGCCCCATCAACCTGCACGCCTTCTCCGCCGATCTCGCCAACAATCTGCCGCACCGCCCGCAGGATCTGATTTGACAGCTTTGGGTCGACCTTGGCGACGGCGCGCGAGGAAGCGACGCCGCCGATCATCGCGGCCATCATTGCCAGAGCACGCTGACGATTGTCTGCTTTGACAGGAGAGGCGGCAAGACCAGGTTCGATCAGCGCGACCAGTTGCTCAAACCCCTCTGTGAAGCGCTCGCAGACCATCTTGTCCTGTCGCGCGATCTCACTGGCGGAGGCGGACATCGGGCAGCCCGCCGCCAGGTTGTCGCGGTGCTCGAAGGACAGGTAGTCGTCAAGGAAATCAGCCAGGGAGGCCGGTCGGCCGTCCCGGTCAGCCGTCATCTTCTCCAGGCCTGGCTTGAGGCCGGACGCGAAGGCTTCCGCTGCCAGTGCCTCCTTGGAGGAAAACTGGGCGTACAGCGCACCATGCGTCAATCCGGCCTTCTTGCTGATCTCCGCGACGCCGACACCGTCGATGCCGCGCTCTCGGAACAGGCGCCCGGCCGCCGCCACCAGTGCCGCGCGATTTTCCGTGACCTTTTCCTTTGTGACTTTCAATGGACACCTCTCGCGTAAAAGGGATCAACTTGACATTAAAGATTGCGGTCGCCATTATAGCGCAAGACAATCATTGCGGTTGCCATTATTATGACCGCCACCTCACTCAGGAGCAGACTCGTGTTCAAAATAAAATCGAAGTTCCTTGCTGCAGCCCTTCTGGCGGTGCTGGCCGGTTCCTTTGCCCAACCAAACCCCACTCCGGCTGCCGCACCCCAGCACCATGATCAAGCGCCGGGTTTCTACCGGATGAAAGTCGGAGACCTCGAAGTGACGGCCCTATTCGATGGCGCCGCCGCGTTCGATCTGCATTGGCTGACTGCAAAGAAAGTGACGATGGATCGGGTCGAAGCGGCTTTGAAGGAGGATCCTCACCTGCTGGACACCGGCGACACAGGCTTCTTGGTCAACACCGGCAAGCAATTGATCGTCGTCGACGCAGGTGCCGGCACATGGTTCGGCGGGGGATCTCTCGGTCGTTTGGTGGACAGCCTGCGCAGTGCTGGCTACGCACCGGAACAGGTTGACCGCGTTTTCGTTACGCACCTTCACTCCGATCACGTCGGGGGCCTCACCACTCAGGACGGAAAGCGCGTCTTTCCGAACGCCGAGGTCTTCGTCTCGAAGGCGGAAAACGACTTTTGGATGTCGCCCGAAAACGCCGCCAAGGCGCCGCAAGATGCGCAGCAGTTTTTTCAAAGCGCACAAGCCATCGCGGCGCCCTACATCAAGGCCGGCAAGTGGCACACGTTCGTCGACTCCGAGGCCTTGATGGACGGGATGCAGATCGTTGCCCTGCATGGTCACACCCCGGGACACACAGGGTACGAATTCTCGTCAAAAGGCCGACAAATCCTGTTTTGGGGCGATACGATTCATGAGCAGCTTGTCCAGCTGAATCATCCCGACATTACAGTGGTCTTTGACATCGACCACGCCGCTGCTGCCGCGACGCGGAATAGGTTGCTGTCAACGCTTGCACGTGAGGGCGTCATGATCGCCGGGCCGCACATGCCATTTCCCGGCATCGGCCGCCTGCGCAAGGAGGCGAAGGGCTATGTCTGGGCGCCGGTGAATTTCACCGATCAATGGGCCGAAAGGTAGCGTCGAGCCGAAAGATAGCGTCTACCCAGAACCGCATCTGATTTTTGCACTCTCGACGAGGTACACCCCGTGACCGCATCCAAAACTCACAATTCCATCAAATTCCTACTCCTCTCAGGTTGCGCAGCAATGGCTCTTGGGCAAGCGCCTGTTGCGAGAGGCCAGCAGGCTTTTGCAATTACGGTGGCTACTCCGGCCGGCGATCAGTTTTGGGCCAACTCCGTCATCATCGAGGGCACCCATGAAGTGATGTTGGTTGATGCGCAGTTGACAAAGGCGAATGCGGAAAAGGTGTTGCAAGCCGTCAAGGCGACCCACAAACCGCTGTCGATCATCTACATCACTCATGAGCATGCCGACCATTTTCTTGGTCTGGAGGTGTTCAAGGAAGCATATCCGGCAGCGCGAATACTCGCGAACTCCAACGTAGTGGATCGGATCAACAAGGTTTATCAAGAGAAAATAGCCAAGTGGAAAGGCCTCTTAGGCTCTGACGCCGTTTCCCATGTGGTTGCCATCGGCAAGTACGACGATGACTTCATCGGATTTGACAACTCCAAGATTGAAATCCTCAAAAACGTCCAAGGCGACACGGACGCAAACACCATGCTTTGGCTTCCTAGCCAGAGAACGCTCATCGCCGGTGACGTTCTCTTCAATGACATGCACGTCTACACCGCAGAGACGGACATGACGGCGAGAAAACGCTGGCTGGACTCGCTGCAGAAAATCAGGGACTTGAAACCTGCCGTGGTTATTCCCGGACATAGCAAGGTTGGAGCCTCCCTCGACGCAACTTCGGCCGTCGACTTTACCGAACGATACTTGCTGATCTTCGAGGATGAACTCAAGAGAGCCCAGACGCCCGATGATCTCGTCAAGGCAATGAAAGAACAATTCCCGTCCGCTGATTTGTTGTTGGCACTCGAAAGAGGTGCTAACGCCAATGTGAAGCGCCAGCATCGGCTCACCCCCTCTACGTGAGGAAGCCATGAAAGAGATCGACGCGAGACACATCACCATCCGGCGGATCGCTCCGTCGGACTTGGATGCATTGAGGACCTTCTTCGCATCGCTGTCGGACGCGACGCGCAGGCTTCGATTTCACAGCCCGATCAAGGACCTCTCGGAGCCGCTGCTGCGCGAGTTCACGATGGTCAATCAGCGTTCCCACGTTGCGTTCGTCGCTGAGACCCACGATGGTGCTGTGGATCATCCGACAACGCTCATTGCGGAAGCTCGCTACGTTCGTAACGCCGACTCAGAATCCGCCGAGTTCGCTCTCGTAGTCGCCGACAATTGGCGCAGAATCGGTCTCGGAACCACCCTTACGCGAATCTTGGCGCAGTGCGCGCGATTTGCAGGCGTGCTTCGCCTATGCGGCGATATACTCGAGGACAATCAGGCGATGCGGGGTTTGGCACATTCGCTCGGCGCGCGGTTGTCGCGGAGAATCGGCTGCGTTCGACTCTCGTTAGAGGTGTGATCAGCCATCCCCCCGGGTCCCTCAAGCGACGGTGCCAACCCTGACATCGCATCGTCGTGGTGCTCGAGACACTTGCCGATCGAGCAACTCCGCGGCGACATCGCGCGAACACTTCTCGAGGTCCCCGATCACGCGACGCCGATCGGCGCGGCGTCTCACAAGAGCGGTGGCCACGGGAGGAAGCTTTATGTCAATCCATCTAATTCCCGGATTCGAAAAGTATCGCTCCATGCGTTCCGGAAAGATGACAACCGCCTCGCCGGACTCGACGACGGCGAGGCATTCGCGCGGGGTCGTCACCACAGGCCCCCGCGCGATCGGAACACCCGTTGGCGTGTGGTCGGGAAAATGGATCGCCGCCCAGGCCCCTATTTGATGATCGTCGGGCAGTCTCGGGATAACTTCGTGCGCAAGCTCCTCCGGATCGATCAAGGTTTCCTCCGCCAATCTATGACCGACCGGCACGACCAGTTTCCGACAGTCCTCGAAGAGGATTACGCTTTGCACCAGACCATCGTGAGACAGAGGAAGGCGGCAAAACGCCGCATCGACTTTGCCCAACGCCACCGCCTCGAATTGCTCCACCGGCGTGAGCTCGACCCAGTCCACGTCGAGATTGAACTTGCTCTTGAGCTGCCGCACAAATGGCAGTGTTAACTCGTAAAGGCCGCCACCGATGAATCCAATCCTCAAGCGGTTCGATTTGCCCAGAGCAGTTTTCCTGCAATCATCCAGGGTGGCGCGAAGCACCAGCGCCGCGGGTTCCACACCGAGGCGCAGTTTCGCACCCAGGTCTGTCAGCTGAACTCGCCTGCTGGTCCGAATGAACAGCCTACCGCCTACTTCGTGCTCCAGCGAGCGAATCGCTTCGGACACGGAGGACTGTGCAAGGTGAAGCCTCTCAGCCGCCTTGCCGAAATGTAACTCGGTAGCGACCGCCAGAAAGCAATCGATTTGCCGCAGATCCACGCTACGTTCCTTGAGCCTCATCGATCGGCTCACCCGATTGCGAGGGAGCGTACGCCAGGCCCCGGATCGGCGCAACGTCGATAGCCATCAGGTCTAAGCAAATTAGCTATTGCTATGAGGCATCAAAGCCAAACCAATCATCGCCGTTTCGCGAACCGTCGCGCGCTCCTCAGTGGTGCCAATCAATCGGATACACCGAATGATTGTGCGGAATTTGGCGCTTGATCGGGACCACCGATGAGACGCACGATCATTCGCGCATGAACCGACGCACACCATTTGCAATTGAGTCACTCACACGGAGCGGCAGTCATGGGTAGGTTGCAGGGCAAAGTGGCCGTCATCACCGGCGGCACCACGGGAATCGGATTTGCCGCGGCAGATCTATTCGTCAAAGAAGGGGCTCACGTCTTCATCACCGGCCGGCGTCAGAAGGAACTCGATGAAGCAGTGAGGGCCATCGGTAATGACGTCACTGGTGTTCAAGGGGACGTCTCCAAACTATCTGACCTCGATCGTCTCTACGAGACCGTGAAGGCCACGCGCCGACGAATCGACATCGTCTTCGCCAATGCCGGTATCGGTGAGTTCCTTCCCTTGGGCAAGATCACCGAGGAGCACTTCGACAAGCTCTTCGATACCAACGTAAAGGGAACATTGTTCACCGTGCAGAAAGCACTTCCGCTATTGAATGATGGCGCTTCCATCATTCTCACGGGTTCCGTCGGGAGCGTCAAAGGTACTCCCGCCTTCTGGGTATACGGAGCAACCAAAGCCGCAATCCGCAATTTCGTGCGGGCGTGGACCGTGGAGTTGAAGGACCGTCGAATTCGATCAAACGTTCTGAGCCCGGGCCCGACCGATACTCCGCTGGTAAGCGGAGCACCACCGGACGTCATCGCGCGCATCGTGTCCACCATCCCCATGGGACGCATGGGAACATCCGACGAAATCGCCAAGGCGGCGCTGTTTCTGGCTTCTGATGACTCCAGCTTTGTCACCGGCATCGAACTCTTCGTCGATGGCGGCAGAGCACAGATCTAGTTCACCGAGGACGTTATGTGGATTGTAAAAATAGCGCTGCAGCGATCCTATACCTTCATCGTGCTGGCCATCCTCATCGTATTGCTCGGGGGTTACGCCATAGCCAAGACCCCAACGGATATATTCCCCAACATCAAGATTCCCGTGGCCGCCGTCATATGGCGTTACTCGGGTCTGCTGCCCGAGGAGATGGCCAACCGCATCGTGCTGTTCTCGGAGCGCATCGCGCAAACCACCGTCAACGACGTTGAACACACGGAGTCCCAGTCCGTCAATAGCACCGCGGTGGTGAAATACTTCTTCCAACCGGACGTAGATCCGGATCTGTCCTTCGCGCAGATTACCGCGGTCTCCCAGACCCAGTTGTTTTTCGCGCCCCCCGGGACCCCGCCGCCGTTCGTGCTGGCCTACAACGCGTCCAGCGTTCCGATCCTACAGCTCGCATTGTCGAGCGACAGCCTGCCGGAAGCCAAGCTCTACGATCTTGGCAACACGATTCTTCGCACGCAACTCGCGACGATTGCGGGTGCATCGATCCCGTTCCCCTACGGCGGCAAGCAGCGCCAGGTGCAAGTTGACCTCGATCCGCAGCAACTACGCGCCAACGGCCTGTCCGGGAACGATGTCGTCACGGCCATCAATGAGCAAAACCTGATCTTGCCCGCGGGAACTCAAAAGATCGACTCGCACGAATATTTCATCAAGCTCAACGCCAGTCCGACGCAAATTGACGACCTGAACGATATGCCCGTTCGCGCGCAGAACGGGACCGTGACGTACGTGCGCGACGTCGCGCACGTACGGGACGGCTATGCACCTCAAACCAACATGGTGAGGGTCGACGGCCGGCGTTCCGTGTTGATGAACGTGCTGAAGACCGGGAATGCGTCGACCATCGACATCATCGACGGCATCAAACAGAAGCTGCCGGAGATTCGAGGCTCGTTGCCGCCGGAACTGAAGATTGCCGCGACCAGCGATCAGTCCGTCTTCGTTCGCTCAGCGATCGATGGAGTGATCAGAGAAGCGGCAATTGCGGCGGCGTTGACCGGATTGCTCATCTTGTTGTTTTTGGGCAGCTGGCGAAGCACCTTGATCATCACGATCTCGATTCCGCTGTCGATTCTCGCGTCCATCGCCTGTTTGTCCGCCATCGGTCAAACGATCAATATCATGACGCTGGGAGGCCTGGCTCTTGCCGTCGGCATTCTGGTGGACGATGCGACCGTCACGATCGAGAACATCAACTACCACCTCGAGAGCGGCAAGGACGTGGAAACGGCCATTCTCGATGGGGCGCAGCAAATCGCGCTTCCGGCTCTCGTGTCCACGCTCTGCATCTGCATCGTGTTCATTCCGATGTTTTTGCTCGCAGGCATCGCGAAGTTCCTATTCATACCGCTGGCCGAAGCCGTCGTGTTTGCCATGCTCGCATCGTATGTGCTGTCGCGCACCTTGGTGCCCACGCTCGCCAAGTTCTGGCTCAAGGCTCACGACAAGGAATCACGCGAGCCCGCAACCGGCATTCTCACCCGCTGGCAGAGCGCTTTTGAGCGCCACTTCGACAGCGCCCGCGATCGCTACAAGAATCTGCTCGAAACCGCATTGAAGAGCGGGCCGCGCTTTGCCGTCGCTTTTTTGGCTTGCATGGCGGCGACCGCGCTTCTTGCGTTCCCGCTGGGTCCCCTCCCGGGACTCGGGCAGGACTTCTTTCCGAGCGTCGATGGCGGCCAGATCAAGCTTCACATGCGAGCACCCACCGGCACACGCATCGAGGAAACCGCGGCGCTGTGTGATGCGGTGGAGGCGACCATCCGAGAGACCATCCCGGCGACCGAGATCGTCAATATCGTGGACAATATCGGGCTCCCTTACAGCGGCATCAATCTTGCGTACAGCACCTCCGCACCAACAGGTCCGGCGGACGCGGACGTCTACGTCAACCTGACGTCCCACCACAAACCGACGGCTGCCTACGTGAAGGCGCTGCGCACCAAGCTGGCGGCCACCTACCCGTCATCGACCTTTGCATTCCTGCCGGCGGACATGATCGGTCAAATACTCAATTTCGGGCTACCCTCCCCGATCGATGTACAGATCGTCGGGTTCAACACCCAAGCCAATCACCAGATCGCAAATCAGCTGCTGCAAAAGCTGCGCGGCGTGCCCGGCGCCGTTGATCTGCATATTCACCAAGCGGACGACTACCCTCAATTCAATGTGGACGTCGATCGAAGCAAAGCGGAGCTCGTCGGGGTTACGGAGCAGGCGGTCGCGAGTAACGTGCTCGTGTCCTTGTCAGGGAGCTTTCAAACCAACCCCTCCTTTTGGGTCGACCCCAAGGGCGGCACGCAGTATCAAGTGATCGCGCAGACTCCGCAATACCGATTGCAGAATCTCAACGACCTCGGCAACACGCCGCTGAACGGCGCCCGCAACTCCTCGCAGATACTTTCCAACCTCATCAGCATCCACCGCAGCGCCGCTCCGGCTGTCGTGAGCCATTACAACGCGACCCCTTCGATCGACATCTACGGCTCGGTGCAGGGCGCGGACTTAGGATTCGTGTCCGCCCAGATCGACAAGATCGTCGCACAGGCTAAAAAGGACCTGCCCCGCGGATCCAACATCGTCATACGCGGTCAGGTGCAAACGATGAAGGCGTCCTTCAGCGGCCTGCTCATCGGGCTCATCGGAGCTGTTGTGCTGGTCTACCTGCTGATCGTGGTCAATTTTCAGTCATTCATCGACCCATTCATCATCATTACGGCCCTGCCCGCCGCGCTGGCCGGGATCGTATGGATGTTGTTTCTCACGGACACCACCGTCAGTGTGCCTGCGCTCATGGGTGCGATCATGTGTATGGGGGTCGCCACCGCCAACAGCGTGCTGGTCATCAGCTTTGCGCGCGAACGCATGGACGCAGGCGAGACTGCGTTCGAGGCGGCCTTGCAGGCTGGATACACGCGCCTGCGGCCCGTCGTGATGACGGCGACGGCGATGATCATCGGCATGATTCCGATGGCCTTGAGTCTTGGTGAAGGCGGCGAGCAAAACGCGCCCCTCGGGCGCGCCGTGATCGGGGGGCTGATGTTCGCGACGGTGGCGACGCTGTTTTTTGTGCCGACAGTCTTCTCGATCATCCACGGCCGCCAATCGATGCATCCCGCACATCCAGTGGAGCTGTCCCATGGCTGAAACCTTACCGCCTACCCCCAAACTCGAGGCGCCTCGCAAGGTGAGTCGTCCTTTTTTAGTTTTGCTGATTGTCGCCCTCATACTCGTGACGTGGGGTGAGGTCCATCGGGTGATGGCGCGCAGCACGTTGCGCCAAAAGACCGCCGAGGAGGCGGCCCCGATCGTTGTGACCGTAACGCCGACCCGCTCCGGGTTGGGCGAAGAATTGGTACTGCCGGGTACGGTCCGCGCCTACAGCGAAGCGCCCATCTATGCGAGGACCAACGGGTATCTCAAGTCATGGTCCGTAGACATCGGCAGCACAGTGAGAAAGGGACAACTACTCGCCGAGATCGATACTCCGGAAATCGATCAGCAGCTCGCCCAGGCGATCGCGGATCTGGCCACCGCCCGCGCCAACGAGTCTCTGGCGAACACGACTAACACGCGCTGGAAAGCCCTACTTAAAACCGAATCGGTGTCGAAACAAGATGCGGATGAAAAGGACGGCGACGCGGACGCCAAACGAGCCATCGCTGAGTCGGCCGCGGCCAACGTCTCGCGGCTGCGCCAGTTGGAATCATTCAAGCGCGTCCTGGCGCCGTTTGACGGCGTCATCACCGCCCGCAATACCGATATCGGAGCCCTGATCAATGCGGGCGAAAGCGCGGGCTCGGAACTGTTTCGCCTCGCGGATACCCACAAGCTGCGCATCTATGTGCAGGTGCCCGAACCTTATGCGGCAGCTGCGAAGCCCGGGCTCGAGGCGGAACTCAAATTCACTGAGCAGGCCGGCAAAGGATATGCGGCCACGACGGTGCGCACGGCAAACGCGCTGGATCCGAACCTGCGCACCCTGCAAGTCGAACTGGAACTGGACAACGCCCAGCACGAGGTCTTTCCCGGCGCATACGCCGAAGTCCATTTCAAACTGGTCGGAAGCACGTCATCGGTGCGACTCCCGGCCAACACCGTGTTGTTTCGCGCACCCGGACCGCAGGTCGCGATAGTCGATGCCCAGCACAGGATTCAACTGAAGAGCATTGTCCAAGGTCGCGACTTTGGCGGCACGATCGAAGTGGTGTCGGGTCTCAATCCCGACGATGCAGTCGTCATCAATCCGCCGGACTCCATTGTCGATGGGGCGACGGTACGTGTGAGCTCTCCGCCGCCCGTTCGAGCGCCGACGGCTCCGGCCAAATCGACCTAAGGGGCTCCGATATGCAAGCGACGTGGCGAGCAGCGACTGTTACGTTCTTGGGGCTCCTCGGCGGGTGTTCCTTTGCGCCAACCTATACGACCCCGAGCAGCCCACCGCCCGCAGACGCCTACGCAGAGGCCGGCGATTGGCGCAAGGCAGAGCCTCTGGACGACGCCATCCGCGGCGCGTGGTGGACGATGTTTCAAGACCCCGTGCTCGATGCTCTCGAAGTCAAGGTCGGCAATGCCAATCAGAATATCAAGGCCGCCTTTGCACGTCTGGAGGAGGCGCGGGCGTCAACGCGCATCGCCCGCGCGGACCTTTTACCGACCCTGAATGTGGGATCCTCAGCGACACGGCAGCGTCTCTCTCAGAACTCGCCGATTTATGTGCCGGGCCGCAGTCCGACGTACAACAATTTCGATGTCGAAGCCGACCTGTCCTATGAGTTGGATCTGTGGGGACGGGTACGAAATTCGGTGAATACCGCTAAAGCGAATCAGCAGGCGAGCGCCGCCGATCTGGCCGCATTGGACCTCGAGCAGCACGCAGAACTGGCCGGCGACTACTACACCCTGCGGGGCGAGGACGCCGAGGAGGCGCTGCTTCTAAATACGGTTGACGATTATTCGCGCTCGCTCGCGCTCACCGAAAATCTCTACCGAGGCGGCGCGGCGGCGGTGGCCGACGTGGATCAGGCGCGAGCTCAGCTCGAAGGCGCCCGCACACAGGCAGCCGACGTAGCGTTGCAGCGCGCCCAGACCGAACACGCGATCGCCGTGCTGATCGGCGAGAATCCCTCGCGATTTCACCTCGCCTCGAATCCTCTGCCTCAAGACAGCGTGCCGCCCCTGATCGATGTTGGGTTGCCGTCGACCTTGCTCGAGCGCCGCCCCGATGTGGCGGCGGCCGAGCGGCGGGTCGCCGCCGCCAATGCACAAATCGGGGTTGCGCGAGCCGCGTATTTTCCCGTGTTCAGCCTCGCCGCCGCGACAGGATTCAACAGCACGCAGACCTCGAGTTTGTTGAATGCACCGAGCCGGCTCTGGTCGGCGGGTCCATCGGGGCTGCTCACCGTCTTCGACGCCGGGCGGCATCGCGCGCAATCGGCGCAGGCTCACGCGCAGTTCGATGAACAGGTGGCCGATTACCGCAATACCGTGCTCATTGCTTACCAAGAAGTCGAGGATAGCTTGGCGGCGTTGCATCGACTGGAACAGGAAAGCCTCAGCGAGGAGGCGGCCGTGACCGCCAGCGGCCAGGCACTCGAGCAGGCACGCTACCGATACAAGGAGGGCCTGGTGACGTATCTTGAAGTGGCGACTACCGAGACCATCGCGCTGCAGGCTCAACTATCCCGCGTCAGCATCCTCAACCGGTACATGAATGCCAGCGTCTTGTTGGTCAAAGCGCTGGGCGGTGGGTGGCGCGTCGATGCGCCCGGCCAAACCCAAGCCTCCCCCGGGGCGACGGCGGCGGTGGACACACGGACGACGTCCACCGCGATCGGGCCCGCGCGGCTATCATCGTCCATCGATCAACCACGGCCACCTTAAGCGAATTTCCCCGCCTCATCGAAACTCAACCGCGGATTGCGCGCGAACAGGTTTTCATCGGAACCGTAGCCCAGGCTGCAAATGAAATTGGACTTGATGCGAGTTCCCGCGAAAAACTCAGAATCGACGCGCTCATTGTCGAATCCGGACATCGGCCCCGTATCCAATCCCAAAGCCCGCGCGGCCAGAATCAGATATCCGCCCTGCAGGCTGCTGTTGCGAAAAGCAGTCGTCTGCGCCAGGGTGCCGTCCCGGAATATCTCCTTCATTTTTTCACCTCGCGCGGGAAACAGCTGCGGTAGCCGGTCCGCAAAGTCCAGATCGTACGCAACGATCACCGTGACGGGCGCCGCGAGCACCTTCGGCCGGTTGGTCTGCGAGACGAGCGCGGCCAGCCGAGCCTTGCCTTCGGCGGTCCTCACCCAGACGAAACGTGCGGGGCAGCAGTTGGCCGACGTGGGTCCCAATTTAATCAGATCATATAGCTCACGAATTTGTTCATCCGAAACCGGCCGATCCGTCCAGCCGTTACGCGTGCGAGCGAGCCTGAACAGCTGATCCAGGGCCGCGTCATCTACTTTGTTCGACATAAGACCTCTTTTAGTCAATTGCTTTGATCTCTTGGCCGGCGCCGCGCGACTTCAGCGCTGCGACGTCAGTATGCCCCGGCGGTCGAATTTCAACCGCAGTGCACGAGTGATTTCATCGCGCTGCGAGACGAGCACACCTGCCGCCTTGGCATAGCCCGGCCATTCTCCAACCGTGTTCATCACTTCGCTGAGAATGGTTTCAGGTCTCCCACGCTTGAGTCCCGCCACTTGCGCGACCGCATCGAAATCCTCTCGGGTGAAATCGTCAGTTTTTCCGTTGATGGTCATTTGGTGGCGGCTCGTCCAAAGGCCTGTCGGATTGTATGCGTAAGTAACATCAAACGCAGGTGAGAGCGACCACGCTCCCATCTTGTCCATGAGGAACGCGATGTTCTTGACATGATCGTCCTGATTGCGGGCGACAACGTTGAAGAGCATCCGGCGAAACTGTTGTTCCCGCGCGTGCATAGGAAGCCCCAGACGCTTGATCGCGTCGAAGGCCTGCTCGTAAGAATAAGCGCCGGCGGAGTTGAAATCGAAGTGGTCAAGCGCAGCCAGGGATTGCATATGCAGCTTGCCGCCATCACTCAGACGATCAAACCGTCGGGTCATGAAATGGCGCCGTCCGCCCTCTTCCATCAGACGGCATTCGGACATCTCGATACCCGCATCAGCGGCCATCAGCGCGTACGCGTATTCGATGACCGTATACCCTTTGGGATCCTCGAGTTCCTTGTCCTTGTTTGCGCTGACCCCGTCGAACTTCAGCAGCCAGTAGTCGAAGCCGTCCGGGGCTTTCACCTGCCCCGAGCGCACTTCATTCGTGTTTCGGTTCCACGCGACGATGGCCTTCGCCCGGGCGCCGCCGGCGGAGGTACCCACACGCAGCATTTCTTGCAGACCATCGTGCCGCCGGCCAGGAGCGAATGACACCTGGAGCGAGGCGCGATGCGTGAGCACCTGAGAAGCGAGTTTGACCAATTCATCCACCTGTATCTTGGCGGATCGTTGCAGTGGCGGCCCTTTCGCGGGCGCGAACTCAAGAGCGCCCATTCCGCGAACTCCGATGTAGCAGAGCCGTTCAACTGCGTTGAAGCTCTCGGGCCGTCTACCTTGAGTAGCGAGCCACGCATCGATCAGTGCATTGCCGAATTTATCGGGCAGTGAATCGGCGAGCAGGCCCGGCAGGCCGTGGAAGGACACCTCCGGCAGGGAAGGAAATTGATAGACCTGTCGGGAGAGAGGCATGGTGAGCGGCGAGAGTTCGATGCCGCTGACGAGGAAGGCGGGGTCATATTGGAATGCGGCGATATGCGCCCCTTCCTCCAGCGAGACCGCTCCGATCGTCCGGCCCCACAGCCGCACTTCCGCTACGGTGGCCATAGGCTAATCCCGCCACTTCCAGGGCGTCGCCGGCTTGGCCGCCGCCGTGCCGTCCGGCGATTGGCGTGAATGTCCCACGCGCTTGCGCGCGCGACCGCGGCTCTTGAGGAGCATCAAAGGGCTTTGCGGCAGATCGGGCACCAACTGATCCAGCGCCTCCAAAAGTTTCAGCACGCGCAGCACGCGCAGCAGCATGACAAAGTCAGTGCTGTGGCCCGCCTCGATCCGCTCAACCGTGCGCTTAGAGATGCCGGATTCCTCAGCCAGCTGGGCTTGCGTCAGTCCCGCATCGATTCGGCGGCGCTCCAGGCGGTCACCGATTTCATGCAAAACCGCCATATCGGTCAGTTCAGTAACGATTTTCATAACTCGTCTGAATGGGCGATTTTATTGAGCCAACGCCAACTATTCGTCTCATGTGTCGAATAGTAGCATAACAAGTCATATAAGAGAAGTCGTCTATTTTGACGATTTAAATGCGATTTTTTTCTTTATTCGCCTATTTAAACGAGTAACGGGTCAGACGATAGCCGATGGCAACTACGCTCGTATGGCGTATCGCTTGCACCTCCGCACACTCATGCGCGAATGCAAAGCAAACGGTTGGCATCAGTCAGCTCTTCTTGCCCGGCCCATATTTGGCGCGCCAATTTTCACGTGCACGCCGACGGATTTCCTCAAGGTCGGACGTCGAAGATTGTTGCTCACGCAATTTACGCCAAGTTTCCCGCGCTCGCGCTCGCTGCTCGTCGGGAGGGACTTTCGCAGGCGCGCGGGTGCTCTGGTTTCCGCCCGTCGGAATGGGGTTGCTCAGAATCAACATCAACCCCGAACGTCCTTACGGGAGCAGCTGGAGGCGGATACCGGCCCATCTTGGAATTCCAGTACGCCCAGGAACGTGGATCGATGATCCCTGGCGGTGCATGATCAAGCGCTTCTCGAAAATCGTCATCAGACACGTACTGACGGATGACCCGCATGTCCTCCGGAAGCGCGTAGGACATGGCGTACGCCATAAATCGCACCGGATCAGCCAAAGCCTGTTCGGGCGGTTCGAACCAGATGATATTTCTCGCGACGTTCAAAGTCTGCGGTGTAATAGGGATCGGTTTCATCGACTAAAGCCCATGGTCTAGCTCTGATCCTCGGGTAGCGCGATCAATGTCTGGTAGATGCTCCAAGTCTAGTGCCACGATACAGCACGAATTCCTCCGGCACCCCCGAAAACTCGCTCCATAAACGTCTTTGCGCGGCGGGGAGAATTTCCAGACGGGGCGAGAATTCCTTCATTCGCAACACCACAGAACGAATGTCGAGATTCTAACGCTAATGCAGCGCCAGCGTATCGCGTCGCCACGCAACGTCCTGCCACCGGCCGAAGTCCCGCAAGAGATCGGGGTTGCTTGCCTGCCGCACCAAGGCGAGATCATCGAGCCGCAGTTCCTCGAAGCTGCGCCGGAATCGCCCGCGATCCTTTACTTCTCTTGCGATGAGTAGGCGCCTGGTGCCCGGCGCGTAGCCTGCAAAATCCACGTAGCCTTCCTCAGGATTATCGAGCCCCGGCGAGAGCACATCGATCGTCCAGCTTCCTGCTCTTTCATGAAATACCCAGAGCTCGCGCCAGCCCTCGAGCGGCTGCACCGCGAGCACCAACGCCGGACCTTGAGGGATGGTCTGTATCGAAGCCAACCTCACGATCCCGTAGGTACAGCGCCGGATGACGGCGCCGGCCCGCGGCCGATGTGCATCTTCCAGGGTAATACACGTTTGGCCCGGACTCCCTGGCGCCAGGCGGAGAGTCAGTGGTCCCGGCTGGGGCGCGGGCAGTGCTCCGGCCCAGCGGATGGCACTGACGCGCAGCACCGCGTCCACGTACTCCGGTCGCCGGTCATCACCCAGATCATCGGGATGCACGGCGAGAAGCTCCGCGAGCGCACGCTGTGCCGCTGCGACGGCGGGCTCGCCGCGGCGGTCCTGGGCATAGGCAAGCGCGGCCCACACCCCGGCACGGCGTGCGTGCAGGCGGCTCCGCGTCATCGTATTTAATTCGTTGTCGTTGACCTGCTCGAGCAGTTCGGAGCGTTGAGCGTCGAGGGATGCGCGCGGCACGGGACTCAAATCCGGGTCGATGCAATCAGGCCGCGTGAGGCCGAGGACTGCGTGCGCACGCTCCTCCGGCTGCGCCCCGGGGAGCGCCAGAACGCGATGGAACAATTCACCGTCGTAGCAAACTCGCATCCGGCCGTTGCGTTCGAAACTGCGCATGCGAACGCCGAACTGTTCTACGACTTCCAAGTGCGGGGCGAAATCGGCGAGATGCTCCGTGCTGCCCGAGGCCTGATCGGCGAGCCGCTCCGCCATTTGGGCGATGGCGTCGAACGGCTCGGCAGTCGTGGCTTGCGGGGGTACGGCCTTGAGATATGCCGCACCGTAACTGATGCCGAGTGCCTCGGATCCTGGGGTCTCGCGCAGGAAGCGCAGCACGGCGAGCAGTTCGGGGGCGGCGCCCGCGGAGAGTTCGACCGGCCGGGCCGCGTCCCCTCGCAGGTATCCGCCCCGCTCGCGACGATAGTCGTAGACTTTCAGGTATCCGGCGTGTTCGCCGCGCACCTCGAGCACATCTCCTTGCCATAGCCGCGTGAGCTCAGTGGCGCCCGCGCGCGGCTCGGCGCGCAGCGCGGCGTGGTCCTGAACCACGATGGCGAGCGCCGCTGCGAGGGCGAGGATCACCGGGATGCTCCCGCCTTAGAGGCTGGTGCTGCCGCATTGGAAATCAGGGTGGCTGCCGAGTCGTCGGCCGGGTTCACCAGGCTCTGGT
>Ga0210398_10001656_pt1 | contig 22596 bp, 18 predicted proteins | sample IncBWC4OmetaG_FD_161047 | JGI IMG/M metagenome (GOLD analysis project Ga0210398, IMG submission 161047) | Forest soil microbial communities from Barre Woods Harvard Forest LTER site, Petersham, Massachusetts, United States - Inc-BW-C-4-O | ecosystem: Environmental > Terrestrial > Soil >...
CTCATGGCAGGATTGGCAAATCTCGGCAGGTTGCAACCCGGCGGGATGGTTGTGTTCGAGTTTGCAGGTGTACGCAGGCGCGTTGGTGGCCTCGGCATGCACCGCAACCAGTTCAGATTTGAATTCACGAAGAAATTGCTCGCGCTCCTCGTCCAAGTCCGTGCCAGCTTGTTTTGGGCCCTTGCCAGTTTGTGCCACGTCTTCCCTGTGATGCGGTGCAGTCTCAGTGCTGCCCTGGGGTACTTGGCCGGCTGCAATTCGCATGACCGGGGCGACACGCTCCTTGCCCTGGCACGTGGGGCAAGCGTCAAGATCGGCTGGGTAGTAGAGGTGACAAGTGGCGCAGGGTAGTCCGTACGCGGAGGACTTGCCGACAACCGCAGCGGGCCCATTGGTCAAGGCTGCCGGATTGAGGCTGCTGGCATCATTTCCACGCACGACTGCATGTTGTGGGCGCGCGCCAACCGCTGCGTGCTGGGACCGTGTTGCTTCCATCCTGCATCTCCGGAAATCTTCTATTAGTGTAGGCAGATTTTGGGCCAGCCCGAAACACCAGCAGTACATACGGAGGTATTGGCCTGTGGGACACGTCCGACTCGTGCGCGGCCGGCGATCCTCTACCGGGCGCTGTTCGTGGCTTTCATCAGCTTGAGAAGCTCTTCGCGGCGAGCGCGGTAAAGAGTGCGTTCGGGATCGAGCCGGGCAGCCAGGTCCAGCTCGGAGAGAGCCTCTTCGTAGCGATCAAGGCTCATCAGGCACGCTGCCAGCGAATAGTGGTTGTCGGCGGACGGCTTTAGCCGCAGGGCTTCACGGAATTCTCTTTCCGCGGCCTGCAACTGCTGCTGCTCGAACAGGACTGTGCCCAGGTAGTGATGGGCCACGTCGGAATCAGGGTTGAGGGAAACCGACAGGCGAAATTCGCGCAGCGCCTCTTCCGGTTTGCCATCCAGCATAAGGGCTTGACCCAGAACGCGGTGTTCGGTGGCACCCGAAGGATTCAGCTGCAACGCCAGCTGCAGTTCTGCGACCGCACTCTCGTAGTCTTTCTTCGCCATGAGCGCGCTGGCCAGGCAGCCGTGCCCCTCCTGCCATTCCGGGTGCTGCTTGTAGAGCTCGCGCAGTTCGGTGATCGCCTCGTCGAACTTGCCCTGATCGCAATACGTGTTGCCCAGATTGTTGCGGACGGAGGCTTCTGCCGGAGCCAATTTCTTGGCCGCGCGATATTCCACTACAGCCTGATCAAGCTTGCCCTCTTCGTGCAGGGTCAACGCTAAATTGGAATGCGCCTCCCAGAAGTCTGGACGAAGGCCGATGGCCCTCTCATAGGCTGCCAACGCGGCCGCCAGGTTGCCGGCGGCGTGCAGGGCAATGCCCATATCGTAATAACTGTCGGCGTTCTCAGGGTCGCGTAACAGAGACTGCGCAAACGCATGGACTGCAGCGCTATATTCGCCACTGGAGTAAAAGCCCAGGCCCAGGTATTGATAAGCCTCAGAGTTCTCCGGGTCCATGCTCAACGCGGTGCGCGCTTCGGCGACCGCGTTCTGGCCGTCGTCCATGCGGTAGAAAATGTAGGAGAGGCTGCCGTGGTTCTCGGGAAAATCCGGTTTCAGTTGCAGCGATTGCGCGATCTCGTCGAAGGCATCGTCCCATTGATCCTGCTGACGAAGCATCGTGCTGAGAGCGAAGTGCAGAGCGCTGTTCCGCGGGTCGTCGCGCAAAGCTTCTCGCAATTGCAATTCCGCTTCGTGATAATTCTGCCGGACTGCGGCGGTAGCCGCTTTTAGCAGGGCTGGCGGGATTGGAGCGACCGCGGAGCCAGACGGAGTCTTGACGGAACCAACAACACGAAGGAGATTCTCATCGGCCCCAGCCGACTGCAACTGGCGCAGTTCGTCTTTTCCCGGAGCGGTGGTCAGCCCGCGGTCGCCGACTAACCGCACCAGACGGCTGTTGGAAATACCTCCAGTCAACCAGGCCACGAGTTCAGTGGTGGTGAGCGCCTTGTTGGTGCTCAGCGGCTTGACGTCGGCGGAATCGGCAGCGCAGAAGGTTGCCAGACCCAGGAAAGCAAGAAGCACCGCAAACTTGAGTTTCACCAGACTCCCTAACCCCGTGATTGGCCTGCCGGTCGCGCCGTTTGAGAGAAGTGCCTACCGGAAGACAGCCTTCCAAAACATAGCCCGGCGGCATCGTTTTCGGTAAGGTCACGGAGGTAACAAGCTGAGACAACGCTCACAAGAGGCTATTGGACAATGGACTGTCGGAAGACGCTAAACCGAACTGGCACAAGGTTTTGCGGGCAATCCAACGCGTGCCTAAGACGGACAACGGCATTGCATTGACTTCCGCCCCATCCTTCCGTACGCTGTAAGGTGCCGTTGCTGGAGGCTTCGAAATGTTAGAAGGTCTATTTCAACCGATGCACCTGCTGGTTATTTTTTTCATTGCCCTGCTGGTGTTCGGCCCAAAGAAACTGCCTGAACTCGGAAAAGGTCTGGGTGAGGGGATTCGTGCCCTGAAAGATGGCATGAAAGATCAACCGCCCACGCAGGCTTCCACCGATCAGAGCAAGAAACCCGAAACAAAGAGCTGACCGGGTCCCGCGTAGGGGTTCCCGTCGTGGGTTTTAGGCGTGCGTTGGCGCCGTGCCTGAGTAGTGCCCTCTGGTAAGTCTCTGCCACTTTCGTCTGGTTACCTGTGTTTTTTCCCGTTCGCTGAATACTTGGCGGACCCGGGCCCCAATGGTTGTCTCGAATTTCGGATCGTTACGATTTAGCTCGCATACGACATTATCTTTTATCCTATGGAGGATCAGTCTGTGTTGCGTAAGATGCAGTGCGTCGTTGTGTTTATGCTGATTTCGTCAGCCCTGATGCTGGCTGACCAGATCACTTTGAAAAACGGTGACCATCTGACCGGGAAGATTGTGAAGTCAGATGGCAAGACGGTGGTGTTGCACACCGAGTTTGCGGGGGACGTGACCATCCAGTTTGCGGCGATCGATCAAATTACGACCGACCAGGAATTGCACGTGGACCTGAAGGGCGGAAAGACCGCGGTCGGCACGGTTACGACCAGTGACGGCAAACTGGTGATCGCGACCAAAACGAGCGGCACCGTCGAAGCGCCCAAGGAAGAAGTCACGGTGATTCGCAACGACGCGGAACAGACCGCTTATGACAAGTCAATGCATCCTACACTGAGGCACGGGTGGACCGGAGGCGCCAACGTAGGCTTCTCTCTGGCCCGCGGTAACAGCGAGACGGAGAACCTGGCCCTTGCGTTCAATGCCGCCCATCTCACGATTCACGACAAAATCACGCTCTCCGCGAGCTCAGTCTACACCGCGAACAATGCCCCGGGAGCGGTGCCGGCCACGATCGCCAATCTGGTGGAAGGCCTCCTGCGCTACGACCGCAATATCAGTGCGCGAATGTTCGTTTTTGTCGGCACAGACTTCATGAGTAACCAACTGCAGGAACTGGATCTGCGCGCCGTCTACGACGGTGGCCTCGGCCTCCATGCCATCAAAACGGACAAGACGATACTCGACTTTTTTGCCGGGGGAAACTATACGCACGAGACTTACTCGAATGGCCCCCCGGTAACGCCGCCCACCACGCCGCCGACCTTCACTTCATACGGCAAGACCGACAAGTTCGGCGCTCTCACTCTGGGCGAGGAGCTGACGCAAAAGCTCGGCGCCAGCACGGTGGTGACGCAGAAGTTTTACTTCTATCCTGATCTGAGCGACACCAGCCAGTATCGCGGCACGTTTAATTTTGGTACGGTTACCAAGATTAGCAAATGGCTGGGATGGCAGAACCAGTTCGCCGACATCTATGTGACGAACCCGCCTTCCACGTCGAAGAAGAACGACATTATTTTCACCACGGGGTTGAACATCGCATTCGCACATTAGGATGAAGCCCCGCTTTTGGAGAAAAGCCGCCCCGACCAGGGCGGCTTTTTTACCTTCTCTTGCCTCGTTCTCGCGGCGTGTCTACGCCCCACCGAGAACCTCAGAAACAAAGCCGAATGGCCGGGCACTTCGACAGCGCGCCGAGGCAGTGCCCTTCCCGATACTAACTGCGACAGCCCGGTGCTACTAGTCGATGCCGTGAATGCGGAGGCTTACCAGCTGGTCGATGGATAGCTTTTCCATGCCGCGAGTGCGTAACCCGGCGATGTATTCCGGCGTGACGTTGTGAATCCGCATCGCAATCAGCTGGTCGGGTTCAGGATGGGTATAGCCCAGCCCTTGCAGCTTGTCGATGAATTCCGGCGAAACACCGTGAATGCGGAACGCGATCAGCTGCTGCAGGTCGATATGATCGTAGCCTCGCTTCTTCAGGTCGTCCATCCACTCCGGGGTTGCACCGTGAATCCTCATCGCAATCAGCGTATCTTCGTCCGGTGAATAGCCGGCCTGGTGGAGGCTGCGAATCATCTGCGGGGTTACGCCGTGAATGCGGAACGCCACCAGCTTGTCGCTGTCCGAAGTTTTCAATCCCGCCCCGCGCAGGTCTTCGATGAACTGCGCATTCACGTTGAAGATGCGGAACGCGATCAACTTGTCGGTGTCGAGATCGGTGAGGTGTTCGTTCTTCATCTGCCGCGCGAATTCCAGACTTACATCCTGCACCGCCATGCTGAATTGCTTCTCATCGTCCACAGGGAAACCCAGGCTCTGCATTTCGCGCGGGTAGTTCGGGTCAGCCTGAAAATGGAAAATGCCAGCTCCTTCTCCATCGTTGAGAAAGCCTTCGCAGTCAATCTTGCCCGCGTCGCGAGAAATAGTGAAGTGCACATCCTGGCGACCGGACTTGGAGAAATCCACGCCTTGAAACGCGCTGGCTGGCCAGTCGGACTGATGACTCGACATCCCGCCGTGGTGTCGCTCGATCAGCGAGAATTCGACGTTGCCAGCTTCCTCGGACTTACCGAGGGTCCAGTCGCCGCTGCGGGTCTCAGCTGCACGGTTCGCGAGTGCTCCGAAAACCACACAGAATCCGAATACTAGAAAACACAGTGTCTGGCGGAGTCTCATGGAATCATCTCCTCTAAATGTCCGCGTGGGGTTCCAGAATATTCAGGCGCTTTAGTTCGATGAGCTTGTCGAGGTCGAGGTCCTTGAATCCGTGCTGGCGTACCTTTTCGATGAACTCGGGAGTGATGTCTTGTACTTTGGCGGAGACCACATCGTCGATGTTGACCTTGAACCCGGCCACTTGCAGGGCCTTGATGTACTCCGCCGTCACCCCCTGAACTCGCATGGCGATCAGGTCGTCGCCGCCGGGCTTGAGGCCCGTGGCCTGGATCTCCCGCACATATTCCGGACTGACGCCTTGAACCTTCATGCCCACCAGGTCGTCGCCATCCGGCTTCAGACCGAGTTCATGAAGATCGTGTATATAAGCAGGCGTGATGCCTTGGACCTTCATGGCGATGACCTGGTCGGCATCGGGGTTCAAACCTGCGGCACGAAGTTCCTTGATGTAGGCTGGAGTCACTCCCTGCACCTTGAGCGCAATGATCTCATCCGGGTTGGGTTGAATGCCGACTTCTTTCAGACCCCGAACGTAATCTGCGTTCACATTCTGCACTTTGAAAGCGATGATTTCGTCCGGGCCAGGATTAAACCCTAACCCGCGCAGCTCGTGAATATATGCCGCCGTAACGTTTTGCACCCGGAAGGCGACAAGAGTATCAGCGTCGGGATGCAAGCCCTGATCGTGAAGCTCGCGGACATACTCGGGCGTGACGCCCTGAATCTTCATTGCCACAAGTTCGTCGATCGTGAGATCGCCCATGCCCGCGGCTTTCATGGCGTCGATGTAGGAAGTGGCCGTGGCGGAATTGGCGGTGGCCGCCGGTTGTGCGCTGCTCGCCGGGCGCGCCGGGGAAGGCTTCGGCTCTTGCGGACTCTCGGGCTCTGCCTGAGCGGCCTGTGGCGACATTGACATTCCGGAAAGAACGGGGCGTGCGTGGGCGATCCCGACCAGAGCGTTTCCGGCGACCAGCGCCGCGGTCAGGCAAACCACACTGCCTGTGATTCCGATCCCGCGCATTCCGGCGCCGAGAGTCCCCAGCCCGAGCACGCGGAGAATGCGCTCCGTGAGCGGACCACGGTTGGCTGCCATGGCGAGAACCGGCACGCTCCGCCATTCTTCCATTAGCGTGAGCGCGCGAGCGTACTCGACGGCGTTGCCGCAGAGCGAGATTGCGACATCATCACAACAGTGCTCGCGCTCTGCGCGAATGCGCCGATTTAACCACCAAACCGCAGGATGGTAGAAAAGCAAGGCCTCAACCACCACCTGGAAAACGTTCACGAAGGGATCAAGCCGCTGAATATGGGCCAGTTCGTGCGCCACAACCAATTCGAGTTGCTCCTGAGACAGACCCGTGAGGGCTCGCAGCGGAAGGAACACGACCGGGCGAAACCAGCCAATCACTGCTGGGGCCTGTAGTCCTTCGCCTTCGCAGTAACGGATCGCCCACTTCAACCCGAGACGGCGCTGCAGCATATGGCACATTTCGAGTACGCGGGCGTTCACATTCGTGGACAGTTTGCGGCGCTGCCGCTCCAGGAGGAGGAAACCGCCAGCCGACCGCAGGCTGAAGAAAGCCACTCCCGCGAGCCAGGCTTCAACGAGCCAGGGAAACGAATTCCAAGACGACAGGTTGCGACGGACTCTCGGCGTAAGTGAATCAACGGCTCCCGCGGCGTGATTTCCAGCCAGTTCGATTGACAACGGCGATCCCCCGACAGCAGCACTGGCACTATCGTCATGGGATTCGTTCTGGCTGAAAACGACAAGAGTAGCGACCGGTGTGGCGAACATCAGCACCAGGACACTCAGGGCGATTGCATAGCGCGCGGCAGCACGGCTGCAGAAAGCCATAGCGGCGGCTGCCAGCGCTGCCAGAGCGGCGCCCTGCCACAGAAAATGAAGCAGCGTCCAAGCCACGGCATGCGTGAGACTCGGGGAAAGCCAACTCGTCAGAATGTTCATCATCGCCGGTTCCTTTCATATTTATCCAGCAAGCGCCGTAACTCGTCGATTTCTTCTTGCGAAGCCCGCCGCCCGGCCAGCGCGTGCATCATGAGTTGGCTCGCGGATCCCTCAAATACTCGCTGCAGCACATCGCCGGCAAACTGCCGTTTGGTTTGCTCCGCCGGCAGGCATGCTTCATAGACGTGCGCCCTCTGGGTTTCGTCTCGCCGCCGCACCGTGCCTTTCGCCGTCATGATCTGCAGCAGCTTCAACACGCTGGTGTAGCCCAAAGGGCGTTTTTCGTTCAGCGTGGCGTAGACTTCGCGCACGGTGGAGGGCCCGCGCGACCACAGGACATGCAAGATTTCGAGTTCGGACGCAGTCGGTTTCAGAGGTGACTTCCTCATAGGAAAGCACCCTACTACGAAGAACTTCGTAGTGTCAACGAAAATCTTCGTAGACTTTGAGCGGCGGACAAGGAAGCTGCCTGGCTGTTGCTTCTTCGGAAGAAAAATCGTGTGCTGAGCGCCTCTATTGCTCACCAAGACTTGGCAAGGACGTCCTCTACCACGTAGAGTACTGTGTCGTCCCGTTCCGGGTCTTCAAGTTCCAGGAAATCTAGGAGTTCCGTTCATGCGTCAAGCAGTAATGCTACTGATAGTGGTTTTGTGCCCGGGCTTAATAGCCTTCAGTCAAACGGCCGAAGAACTCGTCAACAAGAACATTGAAGCCAAAGGCGGGATCGAAAAGATCAAAGCCATCAAATCCATGCGCATGACGGGCAAGCTTAAAGGTGGAGGCTTCACGGGCGCCACAGGGCAGGACAACTTGCGGCCGAATTTGGTTCGCGAGACTTTTTCGCTGCAGGGCATGACCAGCGTGCAGGCCTATGACGGTGCCCACGGCTGGCAGATTCAACCCTTTGGCGGACACAAAGATCCCGAACTCATGGGAGAAGACGAATTGCGAAATCTACTCTTCGACGCCGATTTCGACGGTCCCCTGGTGGACTATAAGGAAAAAGGCAACACCGTTGAGTATCTGGGCCACGACGTAGTGGACGGCGACGACGCGCTGCGATTGAAAGTCACTCAGAAGGACGGCGACATTATTTACTACTATCTCGATCCCGATACCTATCTGGAGATTCGCAAAGAAGTTCAGGAATCCATCCGCGGTTCGGTGCGTGAGACTGTGATCGATCTGGGTTCGTATAAACCCGTCGCCGGTGTGATGTTTCCGTTCTCGATCTCGCAGGGTGCGAAAAGTAATCCGGGAGCACAGACCACAACAGTGGAAAAGCTTGAAGTGAACGTGCCGATGGACCCGGGCGAGTTTGCGGTTCCGCCCTCCCTGAGGACCGAGGAAAAGGGGTCCGGGATGGTGGGAATTAAGTGATTCGCTGAGCAGACTTACCTAGAAACATTATTTACCTTGGAAGGGATCGGCAGACATGAAGGTATCCGTTCTTAAGTCTTGGGCAGTGTGTGCGTGGTTGGCCGGAGCTTCGCTTTGGGCGCCTGTAGAGGGCCAGGCGGCCTACCATTACGACGCCGCTACCGTATCCGGGTTGCCGGCGCGCAACATCGGCTCGGCAACCATGAGCGGCCGAATCGCCGCCCTGGATGCTGTGGAGCAGGATGGAAGAATCACAGTATTCGTGGGGTCCGCCAGCGGCGGAGTGTGGAAATCGGTGAACGGAGGAACCACGTATAGGCCGGTGTTCGATCGTGAGGACGTGCAGTCGATTGGCGCTGTGACGATTGATCCCTCCAACACAAAAACAGTTTGGGTCGGCACTGGAGAATCGTGGGTTCGCAATAGTGTGTCCGTGGGTGACGGCGTGTACAAATCGACCGACGGCGGAGAGAATTGGACCAACGTCGGCCTGAAAGACAGTGAACACATCGCCAAGATCTTGGTCGATCCCACGGATGGCAAGAATGTTCTGGTTTGCGCGACCGGGCATCTGTGGGACGACAACGATGAGCGCGGAGTCTTCAAGACGAACGATGGCGGCAAGTCGTGGAACAAAGTTCTGGCAGGAACGAACGGTTCCACCGGATGTGGCCTGCTGGCCATGAGCCGTCAGGAACCCAAGACCATCTATGCTTCGATGTGGGACTTCCGCCGCCAGGGCTGGACGTTCCGTTCGGGAGGGCCAGGGAGCGGCCTCTTCAAGTCCACCGATGGCGGCGACCACTGGAGCGAAGTCAATGACGCGAATGCGAAGGGGCTGCCTCCCAAACCCTGGGGACGCGTAGCCGTCGCTGTGGCACCTTCGAATCCGCAGGTGGTCTATGCCAACATTGAAGCGGAGAAACGCGCGCTATACCGCTCCACGGATGGCGGCGCAACCTGGATCAAGGAAGACGCCAGCAATTTCGTGGTATGGCGTCCGTTTTATTTCGGCAACCTGATCGCTGACCCGAAAGATCAAAACAAAATCTTCAAGCCAGACCTCGTCCTGTTGCTGAGCACCGACGGAGGCAAGACCTTTAACGTGGTTTCCGGCGGGGCGCACGGCGACTTCCACGATGTGTGGATCAACCCCAAGAACCCCAACATCGTAATTGCCGGCGACGATGGTGGCTTGTGGCGCAGCGAAGATGGCGGAAACCGCTGGAAGCACCAGATGAACCTTCCGGTTTCGCAGTTCTACCACGTGAGTACGGACGACTCGGACCCCTACCACGTTTACGGAGGACTGCAGGACAACAGTTCGTGGGTGGGCGATTCGTCCTACCCCGGCGGCATCAGTAACTCGCGCTGGGAAAACATGTACGGCGGTGACGGTTTCTGGATGTTCGAGGACACCTCCGATCCGGACTACCTCTACGCGGAAGCGCAAGGCGGCGAGATCGGCCGCGTGAACCGGTATACCCACGAGAATCGCTCCATCAAGCCGCTTCCGAATTATGGCGAGAAGAAATTGCGTTTCAACTGGAACGCACCAATCCACATGAGCCCCAACGAGAAAGGAACCATCTACCTCGGGGCGCAGTTCCTGTTTCGTTCGCGGGATCACGGACAATCATGGGAGCGGATTTCTCCAGATCTCTCGACCAACGATCCGGAAAAACAGAAGCAGGAAGAGTCCGGTGGCGTCACTGTTGACAATTCTTCCGCCGAAATGCACACCACGATCTACTCAATCTCTGAGTCGCCGAAGAATGGGCAGATCATCTGGGTGGGAACGGATGACGGCAATGTTCAGGTCACTCGCGACGGAGCCAAGAGCTGGACCAACGTCGTGGGAAACATCAGCGGTCTGGCGAAAAATTCGTGGGTCTCCACCGTCGAGGCTAGCCGCTTCAATGAAGCCGCCGCTTATGCCACGTTTGACCGGCACACCTACGGCGACATCACGCCTTACGCCTACAAGACCACCGACTATGGCAAGACGTGGACCGCACTTCCGTTGCAGCAAAGTGGAGTGCGCGGATACGCCCACGTGATCAAGGAAGATACAGTCAACTCCAACCTCCTGTTCTTGGGCACGGAATTCGGCCTTTGGATTTCGGTGGACGGTGGCCAGCGTTGGGCGCAGTACAAAGGTTCGAACTTTCCCGCCGTTGCGGTGCGCGACATTGCAGTGCAGACTCGCGAAGGAGATCTGGTGCTGGCGACCCACGGGCGTGGCATCTGGATTATCGACGATATTTCGCCGTTCCGCGCGCTTACACCCGAACTCATGTCGAAGGAGGCCTCGCTGATCGCGGGCAGACCGGCGAGACAATACTTCGAAGCTGGAGGCGGCTGGGCAGAAGGCAGTGAAACTTTTCATGGTCGCAATCGGCCAAGCGAGGCCATGATCACTTACTACCAGAAGAGCCGGCATATCTTTGGCGATCTGAAGATCGAAATCTTCGATCAGGATGGAAAGCTGATCGATACCGTTCCCGGCAGCAAACATCGCGGGTTGAATCGCGCAGGTTGGTCGATGCGATTGAAAGCACCCGCCGTTGCGCCCGCCGCCACTGCACTGGGAGAGGCAACGGAGGGTCCTCTGGCGTTGCCTGGAACCTATACGGTGAAGATGACCAAGGGAGATCACGTCTACACCGAGCAACTGAGTGTTGCGCTCGATCCGCGCGCGAAATATACGGTGGATGATCGCAAGGCTCAGTTCGATCTGGAGATGAAGGTTTATAAACTGATCGAACACATGACCTATTCGGTGAGCGCGATCGAAGGTGTGCGCAATGCAGCCAACGAAAGCGCCGCCAAGTTGCCGGAAAAGGACGCACTGCGGGTCCCATTGCAGCAACTGTCGGGGAAATGCGACGAACTCCGCTCTAAGATTGTTGCCACCAAAGAAGGTGGAATGGTCACCGGCGAAGAACGTATTCGCGAGTTGCTGGGACAGCTCTATGGCGATATCGACGGCTACGATGGCCGTCCCACAGACTATCAAGCTGCTCGAAGCGATTCCCTTGGCCACGAACTGGAAGATGTGATCGCGGATTTCCACAAACTGACCGAAGGATCGCTGCCCGCGATCAATTCCGGCCTGCGGAAGAAAAAGCTGGGGACAATTTCTGTGCTGACCGAAGCTGGCTGGCAAAAGAAACGCGAGGCAGAGTCTGATTCGGGCGCGGGCGCCGGAGCGCAGGTGGCAACCGATGCCTGGGAAAAGGATTAAGACAGTCACTCTCCGACTCGGCACGGCAAAAAAGAGATGTGGAAATGTCCTCTCGTTCGGAAAAGTCGAAACAGCTTTATCGGCGCACGCTCAATCTGCTCATTGAGGGCAGCAGTTCTTCGTCGCGCGGTCCCGCTAACTACGGCGAATACCCGCTGTTCATGCAGCGCGGAAGCGGCTCGCGAATCTGGGACGCCGACGGCAACGAATACGTCGATTGGATGATGGGGTTTGGGGCTCTTCCTCTCGGACATGCGCACCCTGACGTAACTCGTGCGATCGCGGAAGCTGCGGCGACAGGAGCCCACTTCGCTACCGCCACGGAAATCGAGATCGAAGTGGCGGAACTGTTGCGCGGCCTCATCCCCAATGCTGAACGGATACGGTTCGCCAACACCGGCACTGAAGCGGTGATGGCCGCGCTTCGTTTAGCGCGCGGATATACTGGCAGGCCAAAAATTCTGAAGTTCGAGGGCCATTATCACGGATGGTATGACGACCTGATGGTGAGTTCGAACCCGCTGCCGGCGACGGCGGTCGGGCATCGTAACGATCCCATCAAGATTCCCGACAGTTCGGGCTTGAACCGGCACGCGCTCGACGACACAATTGTGGTTCCGTGGAACGATCTGCCGGCGCTGCAGCGCGCCATCGAAAATCATCCGGGTCAGATTGCCGCCATCATCACCGAAGGCATCATGGCCAACATGGGCGTGATCCCTCCGGCGGAAGGATATCTTCTGGGCCTGCAGAAGGTCGCGAAACAGAACGGCATTCTTTTTATTCTGGACGAAACTGTAACCGGCTTTCGGATCGCGCCCGGCGGATGCCAGGAATATTACAAGCTGTCGCCGGATCTTGTGACCCTTGGCAAAGCGCTCGGGTGCGGACTTCCGGTCGCAGCCTTCGCTGGACGAGCTGTGGTGATGGAAGCGCTGGCCTGGGGCGGTGTTCTGCACTACGGCACGCACAACGGTTCGCGCATCGGAATGCACGCGGCGCGTGCCAGCCTGCGCAAACTCACGGAAAATAATTGCGCGGCCTTCGCGCACACCTGGGCAATTGCCGACCGACTCTGCAGCGGACTCACTGATATCTTCCAGCGGAAAAAGATTCCCGCGATCGTTCAGCGGGTAGGGCCCATATTTCAAATCATGTTTACAGAACATCCCGCGATCAGGGATTATCGCGAGTTCTGTCAGCACGTAGGCAGAAAGGCGTACCAGCAGTTCGTCTTCAAACTGTTCGAGCTCGGAATTTACACGACACCCTCAGCAACCCTGCATTCGATTGTCACTCTCGCACACAACGACGTGGACGTGAACCTTACGCTGGCGGCAGTGGAAAAGGCAGTGGACGCGAGCTCTCATATCACAGCACGACAATGACCATAGCCAAGAAAGCGGAGCAGTTGCTGTCGTTGGAGGGTCAGGTGGCGATGGTGACCGGCGCCGCATCCGGCATTGGGCGCGGGATCGCGCTCTTGCTCGCGCAGATGGGGGCTGCGGTTGCGGTTCTGGACATCGACGACCAAGGCGGAGGCGAGGCGGTCTCGGGGATTTGCGGGCAGAGCGGAAAGGCTATCTTCCTTCGTTGCGATGTGAGTTCCGCGGAAGACTGCGCCCGCGCAGCCCGAACCACTCTTGAAACGTTCGGAAAGATCAACATTCTGTGCAACAACGCGGGGATCGTGATCCGCAAGAGCGTTGCAGAACTCCGCGAAGAGGAGTGGGACCTGGTCCTCGACGTCACCCTGAAGAGCGTTTATCTGCTCTCCCGAGAAGTAATTCCTCACATGATCCGCAATGGTGGCGGCCGGATCGTCAACACCGGCTCGGGATGGTCACTGAAAGGCGGACCGAAGGCCGCTGCCTACTGCGCCGCTAAAGCCGGAGTTCTCAACCTGACGCGCTCGATGGCAATCGACCATGGCAAAGACAACATCCGCGTGAACTGCGCCTGTCCGGGTGACGTGGACACGCCGATGTTAAAGGGCGAATGCGCGCAGCTTGGCGACGAACCACACAACTTCATGAAAGAAGCCGCTGATCGCCCGTTGCGGCGAATCGGCACGCCCGAAGATGTGGCCATGGCCGTTCTGTTCCTTGCCGGCGATATGTCGAACTGGATCACAGGAGCTTGCTTGGTGGTCGACGGCGGCGGTCTGGCCTGAAACGTCTCGCTGTCACCGTTTCTGCTTGTCTCCCATTGCCTCATGGCCCCAGGTGCGAGTAGATTGGTGTGGCTCTCAAGATAGCAAAAAAGCTTTCCGGAGATTCTGATGTTGAAACGCCTAATGGTTTCGATAGTTTTGCTTTTTTGTTTTGCAGCACCCGTCTTTGCGGCAGATGGAGAAGATCACAATGCCTGTGCCGGCGATCCCAACCAATGGCGGCAACTTTTCAACGGTAAGGATCTGGCCGGATGGAAACACGTTGGGCCAGGCGGAGATACGGTGGAAGACGGCTTGATCCGCACTCACGGCGGCATGGGATTGCTCTACTGGACCGGCGGAAAAGTCGGCGACTGTATCATTCACGTCGTCTACAAGATGCGCGACGAAAACGACAACTCTGGAGTCTTCATTCGCATCCCGCTGGAACCTCGCGAAGAATGGATGCCCGTCCATTACGGCTTCGAAGTGCAGATCGACAATCATCCGGAAAGGTCGGACCCAAGCGAGGATGAATACCATTCCACGGGCATGCTCTACTCGCTGACCAAGCCCTTGGCTAAAGCGTGGAAGCCAGGACCCGAGTGGAACACGATGGAAATTACGCTGGACGGCTCGCGCACGATCGTAACGCTCAACGGCGTGAAGATCACGGACTATCGCGATGGCGATCCCGTACCGGATAAGAAATTCGACTTCGAGCCGCAACGCGGACCGCGGCCAAATTTCGGCTATATGGGGCTGCAGAATCACAGCGACAACGACATCGTATTTTTCAAAGAAGTGGCCATTAAACCATTGAAGAAGTAACGCCGTTGTAAGGGTTGAGAGAGCCGTGTGCGCAGTCAATTCATATGGGAGGAGTTCGCATGAAAAGGTATCTATCGCGCCGCGCGTTCTTACAAGGCGGAACTGCCGCCGTTGCCGGAAGCGCATTGTTTTCCAAGACTGTTCTGCTCAACGCGCATCCACTCGCGGGTATGCCGCAAGCAGTGGCGGCGAGTGACCGCGTTCGTTTTGGCATGATTGGCGTCGGGATGCAAGGTTCCGGACTGCTCGGCGGCGCAATTACGATTCCTGGAGTCGAATGCGTAGCGGCTGCTGATTTGTACGACGGCCGCCACACTCTGGCCAAGGAAATTACGGGCAACACCAGTTTGCCTACCACTCGGCATTATCAGGAATTGCTGGACCGGAAAGATATCGACTGCATCGTGGCCGCCGTCCCCGATCATTGGCACAGGCGCGTGGTTGTGGATGCCTGTAACGCGGGCAAAGACATTTATTGCGAGAAGCCGATGTCGCACACCGTGGCCGATGGATTCGCCATGGTCGAGGCTGCTCAAAAGAATAATCGCATCGTGCAGATCGGCTCCCAGCGCGTCAGTTCCGTGCTCTGCGCCCAAGCCCGCGAGCTGTATGACGGCGGCCACGGCACGATCGGCGAGGTCTCGATGATCGAGCTCACGCTCGGCCGCAACGATCCCACCGGAGCGTGGGAGTATCCGCCTCCACCCGATCTCTCTACGGAGACGCTCGACTGGGACACGTGGCTCAACGACGCGCCTAAGATTCCGTTCAACAAGTATCACTTCTCTCGCTGGCGTTGCTGGCGGAACTACGGCACGGGCGTGGCTGGAGATCTCATGGTCCACCTCATCAGCGGCATGCTGGTGACGCTGGGGTGGAATGAAGCGCCGCGCTCGGCGACGGCCATGGGCGGCATTTTCCGCTGGCCCGACGGCCGCGACATGCCCGATCTGCACGTGGTGCTCTTCGACTATCACGGCGTTCCGGTTTACGTTCGTCTAGGACTGGGAACCGAAACTCCGGAGCTCGCACGGTTCATGGGGCCGAAGGGAATTCTCGACGCAGGCGAATTCGATCTTCGCCACTCGCCTCAGGCTGGAGTCGACCTGGACCCGAGTTACTATGCAAATGCATTTCCCGCAAAGTTGCGGGACGAATACTTCAAGCAGTGGCACGCGGAACACGATCCAAAGCTCGGAAAGGAACCGGTGCACGAAGACACTGTGTATCGCGGCCACGACTGGGATGACATGCGTCCCCACCTGCACAATTTTTTCCAGTCGGTGAAGTCTCGCAAGCCGGTGGTTGAGGATGCTGTCTTCGGGAACAACGCAGCCATCGCCTGTCACATGGCGAATGAATCCTACTTTCGCAAGAAGCCGGTGACTTGGGATGCGGCGTCGAAGGCGGTGAAGTCCTAAGCGAACTTGGCCGCGACCTGCGATCGGGTAGCTAGGTGAGTCATGCGTCGGCTTCCGGAGAGCTGGACGCTGGCGCAATGACGTGAAGGCCGCATTCGGTCTTCGCAAACCCCGGCCAGCGGCCCGCGCGCGGATCTTCGCCAGGTCTCACCGGACTAGTGCAATGCGTGCAGCCGATGCTCGGATAGCTCTGGTCATGCAGCGCATTGTAAGGCACTTCATGCTGATGGATATAGCGCCAAACTTGCTTTGAGGTCCAATCGACGATGGGATTGATCTTCACAAGACCAAACTTTTCGTCCCACTCGATTTTACTGGCGGCAGCCCGCGCCGTGGTCTGATCGCGGCGGATGCTTGTGATCCACGCATCCAGTTCGCTCAGTTTGCGCCGCAGCGGCTCGACCTTCCGCAGATTGCAGCACCGGTCAGGGTCACGACTCCAAAGCGCCGCGCCGTGAGCGCGCTCCTGCTCTTCCGGAGAGAGCAGTGAATACACCTTCTCGACCGCGATTCCGTACCGCTGCTCGATCTTGTCCATCAGCGCGTATGTTTCGGGAAACAGGAATTCGGTATCGACTGTGAAAAGGCGAAAATCTTTGTGCACGCGCGAGGCCAGATCGATCAACACCATGCCTTCCGCGCCAAACGCCGATGAGATCGCCACTCGACTGCCGAAGGTCTCGAATGCCCATGCAAGAATCTGGTCGGGACCCCAGGTCGCCGCTCTGGATTGCAACGCTGCTATTTGCTCTTTCACGGAATAGACTCCTCGTCGGTGCTCAGGCTTTGGGCTCGAGAAACAACATTTGGTCCCAGGAACTCACTGCCCGATGTCAAGCCCCCGATCGTGGATATCTCCAACAACACCGCCGGATCGCCAAGACGCACAACCTCACCCACAACAAGCAAGGTCGGTGCAGCCAGCTGAGGAGCGTGTGGCAGATCAGCTACGGTTGTGCGATAAGCCTGCTGATGCTCGGTCGTAGCGCGCGAAATAACTGCGCACGGCGTCCCGCGGTCGAGTCCCGCGGACGCCAGCCGATTCGCGACCTGTGCGTACTCTATTCCTGGCATGTAGATCGCAAGCGTAGCGCCGCTGCCCACAAACTGGCTCCAATCTGCGGGATGGCTGTCGAACGCCTGATGCCCTGTGATCAACACCAAAGCATGCGAAGCGGCACGATGGGTGAGCGGAATCTGCGCCGCTGCCGCCGCACCCAGCGCGGACGTCACACCCGAAACAATTTCGCAAGGAATGCCGGCTTTCCGCAGCGCGTCGATCTCTTCACCGGCCCGTCCAAAGATCAGCGGATCGCCGCTCTTCAACCGAACCACCTGTAGTCCCGAGGCCGCCAACTCGACCATTAAGAAATTGATTTCTTCCTGCCTGATCTTTCTCTGGCCACTGCGCTTGCCCACGTTTTGGATTTTCGCGCCCGCTGGCGCCAATTTCAGAATCTCAGGCGCCACCAGATCGTCGTGCAACACGGCGTCGGCGGTGCGCAACAGACGAAACGCCTTCAGAGTGAGCAACTCCGGATCTCCCGGCCCTGCGCCTACCAAATAAACTCTCCCCTTCATGCGCTCGCTCCTTTGGTCGCAACCAGCGCTGGAGTTTCGGCGAGAGCCGCTTCCAGCGCTTCCCTGCTCGCCAGCGAATGCAACAACTCACGCTTGCGTTCGGGAGCAAGATCGCTGGCCTGCACCAACCTTCTGGTCTCTCCGAGTTGCGCAACCCAGGACGCGTATCCCGCTCCAAATTGTTGTTCGAGTTGCTGGCGAAGCTTCTGCGCCAGCGAAGGGCTCTGACCGGATGTTGAAATGGCGATTTGCAAATCTCCCCGGCGCACCACGGCGGGATAAAAGAAATCGCAAAGCTCCGGCACATCCACCACATTGCAGAGGACTCCCCGCAACTGAGCTTCCCGGTAGATAAACTCGTTCAGGTCCCGCGACGCAGTCGCGACGACAGCAAGGAACACGCCGTCGAGATCCTTGGCGGAAAAAGAACGCAGCTCTAATTCAAGCTGCCCGGCGCGGGCCCAGCCGTGTACGGCATCAGTGGCTTCGCGGGCGACCACGCGAACGCGAGCGCCGGTGTCGAGAATGCCAGCGATCTTGCCCTCGCCAACCTTCCCAGCGCCAATCACTAGGACTTGCCGGCCCGCAAGCTTAAGAAACATCGGAAACAAGCTACTCATTTGCTCTCACCAGTTTTCTCGCTCAGTTTTCTCACTCAAAGTTGGGACCGAGATTCTAGCTCGCGATCCCTCAACTGCTCTCCGTCAGAGTTCAATTCCTTGCGGGACGAGCCCGGCAGGAATGTCGCGGGTGACCATCTCCACAAACTCTCCAGCCAGGCACTGACGCAATTCCGCGTCACTGTGCCGCGCGAAGAACTGGCGCAGATTTTCACCGTCTCCGCGTTCGGCAAGATACTGCCTCAGCAGGCGCTCAATCGCCTCTGGAACCGCGGTCGCGGGGCAGCGGTATCCGATAGGGCGAGCAGTGGACTGATGCAATCCCAGTGCGCCGCCCACGCAGAAGTAATAAGCGTCGACCATTCGGTCTTGTACCTTGATCTTCTTCCCCTCAATGCCGATGTCGGCGATCCAGTGTTGGCCACAACTGTTGGGACAACCGGTCACGTGAAGCTTCAGATGCTGATCGAAGCCAGGCAAACGTTCGTCCAACTCACCCACCAGCCAGCGCGAGAAACTTTTTGTTTCCGTGATCGCGAGTTTGCAAAACTCTGTGCCGCTGCAAGCAATCGTTCCGCGCGCGAATACCGAAGCGCCGACGCGCAGCCCACTGGATTCGAGTTCCTGAGCCAAGGCGTTTGCGTTGAGCACGGGAACATTCACCACAATCAAGTTCTGCATGTTGGTCGTGCGAAGCTCTCCACCGGCGAAACGATCAGAGAGATCAGCCGCGGCACGCATCTGGTCAGCTGTAATCCGGCCGCCCAAAACGCTTGCTCCTACATAGCAGTAGCCCGCTTGCCGTTGCGCATGAATGCCGATGTGGTCGCGGTAAACGTCGGCGGGTGCCTGTTCCGGTTCCGCGGGATCGAGTTGAAATCCAATCCGGCGTTCCAGATCTTTCAGGAAGGTTTCCGCGGTCCATCCGTGGCGCAGGAACAAGAACTTCAGGCGCGCGCGCTCACGATGTTCGCGCAGCACATCCGAGTCGCGAAACAGCTCGGCAATTCCTCGGATCACAGGCAGCACCTGACTCCAGCGCACAAACGCGTTGAGGCGCGCACCCAGGTAAGGCTCCGTAGAGAGTCCGCCGGCAACGCGCAGGGAGAAGCCAACTTCCGGCTTCCCTCCAACGATGCGCGTATTCGCGGTCAGGCCAACATCATTAATCTCCGGATAAGGGCACCAAACCCTGCAGCCGGTGATTGAAATCTTGAATTTGCGCGGGAGATTGTAAAACTCGGCATTGCCCGCCAGCAGGCGCGACACTTCGATCGCGAGTGGAGAAGCATCGCAGATCTCGTCCGCGTCGAATCCCGCAACCGGACAACCGGTCACATTGCGCGTGACATCGCCGCAAGCGCCGGTTGTGTTCAGGTCGACCTTCCAGAGTTCCTCCAGCAATTCGGGAAGCGTCTCGATGGTGACCCAGTGCAGCTGAATATTTTGCCGAACTGTGAGGTCGGCAATTCCTTTCGCATAGCGCTGAGTGAGATTGGCGATGGTGCGAAGCTGTTGCGAGCGCAACTGGCCGTTGGGGATGCGAATCCGCACCATGAAGCAGGGTAGCGCTTTTCCTTCGCCGTTCTGTCCACCGGTTACACCCGCTCCGTCTCCCTGCGTGTACACGCCCCACCAGCGGAAATAGGTGCCGATCCATTCCGGAGGAATCGCGTCGAAGCCCTTACGCGCAAAACTGCGAATCTCCTCCAGGCCTTCCCAGGGATTCTTTGCCCGCTTCAGGCGCTCTACACGCTGGGCTTTCGTTTCTTTCACTGCTGCTATGTTTGTCATAGAAAATTGCCACCAATAAAAATCCCACCGCCAGATTGCTCTGGCGGTGGGTTATAAGTGCCGGTATTAAGAAGAAACTCTTAGGTCCGCACCCTCCCCGCGCCAGAACACACGCATGCGCAACAACAACAAACGCACATACACATCTGGCGAAGATTCTGGCTGGTAGACATGACCATTTACATTCTAGGCCGCCGACTCGGGAACCGTCAACGAACTAACGTAATTGGTTCGATGAATATTTTTGATCGAAAGAATCATAAAAATCGCATAGCGGTTTACTGGCACTTGCTTCCCCTATGGAATCAGGCACTTATCCGCCACAACAGTTGTTGTGTGTCCTTCGCTTGGCGATGCAAAGCGCGACTCCCGGCCGGGACAGGAAAAAGCGATTGACACTCGCGGCTCTGTCGCCTAGCATTTGCTTGGAATGACTTCGCTGGCCCATCGCCATCACCATCATCATCATGCGACGAGCGTGTCGGCGAAGGAGCGCGGATAGAACTTAGCACTTATAAAATCCGAGCCCGCTGACGCGAACTTCGCATCAGCGGGCTTTTTGTTTTGCTGAACGTTCCAAGCCTCATGGGAACGGCTTTTTTGGGCAGGAGAGCTTTCGATGAAAATTGATTTCAACAAAATGCAGGGGCTGGTGCCCGCGGTCGTGCAGGATGCAGCATCCGGAGACCTGCTGATGCTCGGCTTCCTGAACCAGGAAGCCCTTGACACCACTCTGCGCACTGGAATGGTCACCTTCTACAGCCGGACTCGCCAGGCTTTATGGACTAAAGGAGAGACTTCCGGAAACTACCTTCAGGTCGTCGACGCCTGGACGGATTGCGACCGGGACACGGTGCTGTTCAAGGTTCGCGTGCTGGGAGAAGGCAAGGTCTGCCACACGGGAACCCGATCCTGCTTCACGGAGGAATTGCCGCTCGGCGCGGACGCAGCAACTTTACCCGCGAGGACACGCTTATGAAGCTTCGTCTCGGCATTCCGAAAGGAAGTCTGCAGGAAGCGACACTGAGTCTGTTCACACGCGCGGGACTGCGAGTTTATACCAACGCACGATCTTATTTCGCCGCGACTGACGATCCCGAGATCGAATGCCTGCTCATCCGCGCCCAAGAGATGGCGCGCTATGTTGAACACGGCGCGCTCGACGCCGGGCTGACCGGCCTCGACTGGGTGCTCGAAAGCGGCCTCGAAGTGGTCGCGGTGACCGACTTGATCTATGCCAAGCAGAGCATGGGGAAGGTGAAGTGGGTGCTCGCGGTTCCGGAAGATTCCGGATTCCACAAACCCGAAGATCTGGAGGGCCGCATCGTTGCGACCGAATTGGTCAGCTTCACCCGGAATTACTTCGCAAACCGGAACGTCGGTGTGCGAGTTGAGTTTTCCTGGGGCGCAACCGAGGTCAAGCCGCCGTTGCTGGCGGACGCCATTGTCGAAGTCACGGAGACGGGCAGCTCGTTGCGCGCGAATCATCTCCGGATTATCGAGACTGTGCTCGAATCGAACACGCAGCTCATCGCCAACAAAGCTGCATGGGCGGACCCTGCGCGTCGACAGAAGATCGAAAACCTAGCCGTGATGCTATGCGGAGCTATGGCCGCCCATGGGCGAGTGGGCTTGATGCTGAATGTGCGCAAGCCCGATTTGGCCGCCGTGCTGGGGCTGCTTCCGGCCCTGAAGAACCCGACAGTCGCACCCTTAGCCGACGGTGAATGGGTTGCAGTCAACACGATTATCGAGGAACAAACGGCCTGGACTTTGATCCCCAAACTGAAACAAGCGAACGCGCAGGGGATCGTCGAGTATCCGCTGAACAAGGTGGTGATGTGATGCGCATACTCGAAGGCTCCCGTCGAAACCGATTCGTTGATGCTCTTGAGCAGCGAGGTGCAACCGACTTCGCGGACGTGGAACCTGCGGTGCGGCGCATCGTGAATGATGTTCGCAAGAACGGAGAGCGCGCCTTGCGCCGCTACGCCACGCGATGGGACGGGTTGGCTAAGAACGAGCCGCTGCGGGTTCCCGAACAAGAGCTACAGAAGGCATGGCAGCAGACGCCACCGGAATTGCAAGAAGCTATCCGTCAGGCAGCGGTCAACATTCGCCGCTACTGCGAATGGCAGAGGCCACAAGAATGGCAGCGCGAAATTCAGCCTGGTGTTTGGGTTGGACAACTGGTACGTCCGCTCGAGTCTGTGGGCTGTTACGTTCCCGGCGGCCGATATCCCTTGCCTTCCACTTTGCTGATGACGGTAATCCCGGCGCAGGTTGCGGGCGTGCGGCAGATTCGGGTTGTCTCGCCGAAACCGGCCACCATTACGCTGGCAGCGGCAGGCTTCCTGAATGTATCTGAGTTTTATCGCGTTGGAGGCGCGCAAGCCATCGGCGCGCTTGCCTACGGGACGGAGAACATCGCGCGCGTAACGAAGATCGTCGGTCCCGGAAATCGCTACGTAACAGCCGCCAAGAAGTGCGTCGCTTTCGACTGTGCTATTGAGTTTCTCGCGGGGCCCACGGAAGCAGTCGTGATCAG
>Ga0210398_10001657_pt1 | contig 22582 bp, 20 predicted proteins | sample IncBWC4OmetaG_FD_161047 | JGI IMG/M metagenome (GOLD analysis project Ga0210398, IMG submission 161047) | Forest soil microbial communities from Barre Woods Harvard Forest LTER site, Petersham, Massachusetts, United States - Inc-BW-C-4-O | ecosystem: Environmental > Terrestrial > Soil >...
GCCAGCTGTTGCAGGAGATCCTCACGGAAAGAGGCTCGCATCTCGAGCCGCCGCGCAGCCGCGTGGAGATCGTGATGCCGCAACGCGGCGCCAAGCACGCCTTTCTGGAGCTGGTGGAAAAGAACGCGCGGCATTCGTTCGAACAGCGCTTCCGCGTGCTGAAGCCCAGTTCGAAAGCCATCGTCGAAGCGCTCGAGCAGGCCCTCGGCTTGCCGGAACCACCGCGACGCATCGAAAGCTTCGACATCTCCCACTTGCAGGGCTCCGACACGGTCGCCTCGATGGTGGTGTGGGAAGACGGGCGAATGAAGAAGTCCGACTATCGCAAATTCATCATTCGCGGCGACTGGGGCAACGACGATTTCGCCAGCATGAAGGAAACCGTCGAGCGGCGCTACCGCAGGCTGCAGGAGGAGAAAAAGCCGTTCCCGGGACTGATCCTGATTGATGGCGGCATCGGCCAACTGCACGCGGCCGCGGCGGCCCTGGAAAAGCTCGAGGTGATCAACCAGCCCGTGGCCGCCATCGCCAAGCAAGAGGAGATTATCTTCGTCCTCGGCCAGGAAGACCAGCCCGTCCGCCTGGAGCACCACTCGCCCATCCTGCACCTCATCCAGCAGATTCGTGATGAGACACACCGCTTCGCCGTGGGTTTCCACCGCCAGCGCCGCGCCAAGCGTACCATTCAGACCGGGCTGGAGAACATTCCCGGCGTCGGCCCGCGCACGGCTCAGAAATTGCTTCGCAATTTCGGAAGCGTCGCGCAGCTGCGTTCCGCCAGCGTCGAGCAGATCGCCAAAGTGGTGCCAAAGGCCCTGGCGGAACGGGTCTCCGCGCACCTGGGGGGCGCAACGGCACAGTAGTGCCCGGCGGGGAGCCGCACCGATTGCTTCTGCGGAAACCCTGTGCTACCGTCGAGGCTGGAAAGGAGTACTCCATGTCCGAAAACAATGCCGGATCGAAGATCAGCTTCTTCCTCGTGGGGCTTGGAATCGGCGCCCTGGTGGGAATTTTGTTCGCGCCCAAGTCGGGAGAGGAAACGCGCGAATTCCTGTCGCAGAAGGCCGACGAAGGCCGCGAATACGCCCAGCGCAAAGCGCGCGAACTGCGCGAGCGCGCCGAGGACATTCTCGAGCGCAGCAAGTCCGCAGCGGTTCGCCAGAAGGAAACCCTTTCCGCGGCGGTGGACGCCGGGCGCGATGCCTACCAGCGGGAAAAGGCCAAGGCCGCTCAGTAGTCGCGACGCTCGCAGCGAGGAACACGAATGCCTAGCTGGTTGATGCCATTCTTCGTGGTGGTGACGTCGCTTGCCATCGTGGTGCAGGCGGTCGTTCTGATTGCCCTGTTCATCCAGCTGCGGCGCACGGCTGCGCAGGTGGAAAAGACGGTGGCGGACTTCAATGCCAAGGTCACGCCGCTGGTTTCGCGCGTGCAGTTCCTGGTCGAGGATTTAGCGCCGCGCGTCTCCGGCATCGTGGCGGACACCTCCGAAATTGTGCGCCTGGCGCGCGGCGAAGCGCAGAAGGTGGATCGCGTGCTCAGCGAGGCGCTCGAACGCCTGCGCATGCAGCTGATTCACGTCGATCATATTTTGAGCGGCGCCATGGAAGCGGTCGAGGAAGCGGGATCGCACCTGCGGCAGACCGTCTGGGGCCCGGTAATGAAGGCTACCGCGATGCTGCGTGGCGTTCAGGCGGGCATTGACTTTTTCCGGAGCTCCCGGCAACAAAGGCGCGAGCCGGTGGAAGCTTCCGCGGAGCAGCAAGACGAAGGAATGTTCATTTAGGCAGCAGCAAGCTACCGGATCCAGCCCCCTCCCAGAACGACATCCCCTGAATAACAGACGGCAGCTTGACCCGGCGTGATGGCGCGCTGCGGCTCGTCAAACATGATGCGCGCGGAAGCCGCATCGATCGGCTCGATGGTGGCGGCCGCGGGCTCGTGGCGATGGCGAATTTTTACCATCGCGCGCACCGGCGCGTCCATCGCGGAGAACGAAATCCAATTCACATCGCGAATTTCACAAGCGCTTCGGCGCAGCTCTTCGTCTTCGCCCACCACTACCCGATTGGTAGAGCGATCCAACTCAAGCACGTAGAGCGGCCTTCCCGCCGCGATGCCCAAGCCCTTGCGCTGGCCCACGGTGTAGTGGTGCACGCCGCGGTGCCGCCCGATGACTTCGCCGCCGGCTGTGACCAGATCACCTTCCTCCTCGGGCAATGATTCACCGCGCTCGTTCAGATAAGCGTCGATGAAGCGGACGTAGTTGCCGGACGGCACGAAGCAAATTTCCTGGCTCTCGGGCTTTTCCGCTACCGGCAGCGCGGCGCGGCGGGCGATTTCGCGCACGGCGGTCTTGTCCAGCTCGCCGAGAGGAAAATCCGTGCGCGCCAGTTGCTCCTGCTTGAGGCCGAACAGGAAGAACGTCTGGTCCTTTGCGCCATCCACTGCGCGCAAAAGTTCGTAACGTCCCGTTTCCTGGTTGTGGCGAATGCGCGCGTAGTGGCCGGTGGCCAGGCGCTCGGCGCCGATCTGGCGCGCCGTGACGAGGAGCGGATCGAACTTTACGTGGTTGTTGCACAGCGTGCACGGAACGGGGGTGCGGCCCGAGAGATAGTCGTCGACGAATGGCTGCACCACGGTTTCCTCAAAGCGCTGTTCGTAATTCACCACGTAGTGCGGCATGCCAAGGTGCTGGGCCACGCGCTTGGCGTCGTACACGTCATCGAGCGAGCAGCAGCGCTGGCCGTGCGCGCCGTCGCGATCGAGCTCCGGCAGGCGCCGCTGGTTCCACAGCTGCATGGTCAGGCCGACGACCGGGTGGCCGCGCTCCTGCAAGATCGCCGCGACGGCGGAGCTGTCCACGCCGCCGCTCATGGCGACGGCCGTCATTGTGCCGACGCTGGGGTTTGAGTCCATGCAAATAGTATAGTCGATTGTAGGATTGGTGTGCCCAGTTACAGTCAATGGGATGGTCCGTATCACTTTCGGCCCAATTTCCGGTTATCATTATTCAGACCGGGTCACACACAACTACACGAAATCCGTGGCAGACTGGCAAATGCGAACAAAGCGGCCGCTTCGAGAACCGGTGCGCGAGGAAGCAGGGCCGAGGCTCAAGAACTACATCACGCCCGCCGGGTTGCAGCGATTGAAAGACGAGCATCGATTCCTACTGAATCGCGAGCGGCCCGCGGTAGTGGAGGTCGTCTCGTGGGCTGCCAGTAACGGGGACCGCAGTGAAAACGCCGACTACCTCTACGGCAAACGACGGCTACGCCAGATCGATTCGCGGATTCGCTTTCTCACGCAGCGCATTGACGCGGCCGTCGTCGTCGATCCTGCCGCTTCGCGGGCGCGGTCAGCCGCGACGCGCGTCTTCTTCGGCGCAACCGTGACCTACAAGGGCGCCGTCGGCATGGAACATGTCGTCTCGATCGTCGGCGTCGACGAGGTGGATACCGACCGCGGCTACATCAGCTGGCGCTCGCCTCTCGCCAACGCGCTGATGAAGGCAAGCCCCGGCGACCGCGTGGACCTGCGCGCGCCAGCGAAGACGGAGCGTCTCGAGATCATCAATGTCGAGTATGCGCCGATTCCGATGGATCCTTTCCGCGAACCGCCAGGAGCTCAGTCGAAGCCCAAGCTCGAAGGCTCCTAGATCGGGCAATTATCTCGATCCCAAGGGACTGGACGTTTCAAGAACTGTCGCCATGCGCGAACAGGGCTTTCCTGTCGCCCCTAGTGGAATGTACGAGGAAATCTCAAGCGACGATAGGGCCTGAGAAACGAACACTATCGGATCAACGGATTAGAAGAGCGTTGCATCGACCGGTTGAACCGCAGGGATCATCGGTAAGTGTCCACTACGCAATCTTGTAAGCCGTAGGGGAAAGCCGGCGGAGGCGTTCGATCACCGGGGGAATGGTTTCCAGCGCGAAGTCGATTTCGTCCGACGTTGTCTGATGTCCGAGGCTAAGGCGCAGCGTCGCGCGCGCGTCTTCCGGGGCAAGACCGAGCGCCAGCAGCACATGCGACGGCTCGAGGGCGCCCGATGAGCAAGCCGCGCCGGTCGAGCATGCAATTCCCTTCAGATCGAGGGCGATCACCATGGACTCGCCCTCGATAAAGGGAAATGTCAAATTGGCCGTGTTAGGCACACGCGGGGCGCTTGCGCTGTTCACCCAGGCATGGGGCACTCGTTCCAGCAGGCCCTGCTCCAGTCGGTCACGCAGGCGGCGGATGCGCTCGCTCTCCCCGCCCATTTCCGCCAGCGCCAGTTCTGCGGCTTTGCCCATCCCGGCGATGGCAGCTACGTCTTCGGTGCCCGGACGGCGGTCGCGCTCCGAGTGCCCTCCATACAGCAGCGGCTCGAGGCGCGTTCCTTTTCGAATGTACAAGGCTCCCACACCCTTGGGGCCACAGAACTTGTGCGCGGAGATCGAGAGCAGGTCCACGCCCAGTTTTTCCACGTCGATAGGAACTTTTCCGGCGGCCTGCACCGCATCGGTATGAAAGACAATTCCCTTCTCTTCGGCAATTTTGCCGATTTCTGCGATGGGCTCGATCGTGCCGATCTCGTTGTTCGCGAGCATGATCGTAACGAGCGCCGTTTCCGGGCGAATCGCGCCGCCCACATCTTCCGGACTGACCAAGCCGTTGCGGTCCACCGGAAGAATCGTCAGCTCGATTCCCTGCTTGGCCAGGGCGCGGCAAGGATCGAGCGCAGCCACGTGTTCGATCGCCGACGTAATCACATGTTTGGTCTTGCCTGGCGCCGCGGCCACGGCACCCAGAATGGCGTAATTATCTGATTCCGTGCCGCCGCTGGTGAACATGATCTCAGCCTCGCGAGCGCCAATGAGCCGCGCCACCTGCAGGCGGGCCTGCTCAACCGCGCCGCGAGCGTTCTGCCCAAAGGCATGGATGGAGCTAGCATTGCCGTACTCCCCGGTCAGGTACGGCATCATGGCCGCCAGGACCTCCGGCCGGAGGGGGGTGGTGGCATTGTGATCGAGGTAGATCCGCTTCATGTAAATGGCTCTAAGGGCTTATCTTACGACAGAGTACCGGGCGCCGATGGCAGAATTTCGCGGAGGCCGCCGGTCTTAGCCACTCGGACACGCTGGCGCTACGCGCGGGATTCCCACGGACCTCAAATGGACTAATATTACGAGCGCGCATAACGAGTCATGAGCTACGCCTGAACGGAGGCCGTCCTTGGCCGATTCCATCGTCACCCTCACCACCGACTTCGGCACCAACGATCATCTCGTGGCAGCGATGAAAGGCGTCATCCTGAATATCAACCCCGCCGCGCGCATCGTGGACATCAGCCACAACGTCACTCCCTATGACATTCTGGACGGCGCGCTTTGCGTCGGCAACGCGTACAAGTATTTTCCGTCGCGCACCATCCACGTGGTCATCGTGGATCCCGGCGTGGGCACGGACCGCCGGCCGATTCTGGTCAGCGGAGAGAAACAATTCTTCGTCGCGCCCGATAACGGCATTCTTTCCATGGTGTTCGAGCGCGAGGCCTGCACCGTGCGGCACATCACGGCGGAACACTACTTCTTGAATCCGGTAAGCCCCACCTTCCATGGGCGCGACATTTTTGCGCCCACCGCCGGCTGGCTGTCGAAAACGCTGCAAACGGAGGCTTTTGGGGAGGTCATTACGGATCATGTGCGGTTTGCCATGCCCAAAGCGAAAGCCGTTGGCCAGACCGTGAAGGGCGTGATCCTGCGCGTCGATGCCTTCGGGAACTTGATGACCAATTTGACCGAGGAAGAAATTCCCATCGGCGCGCTCGACGGCGGGCCGATCAGGATGGCCGTGAACGGCAAGCAGGTCCAGCGGTTTGCGCGGACTTTTGCTTCCGGAAATCCCGGCGAGCCAATCGCGGTTGTGGGCTCGGCCGGCTATATCGAAATCGCCGTGAATCGCGGCAACGCCGCGCGCACGCTGGGTGCAAATCGCGGCACGGAAGTTACCCTCGACGTTACCTGAGTATCCCTCCTTTCGAGCCAACACTCGGTCATGCCTCTTGGATCGTTATCGCTGTAAATCCATCGTGGTGAGGAAAGCCCGCGTGCGTGGATCGAGCCAATCGCGCAGGGCGTCGCCGAGCAGGTTGAACGCCAGGACCGCGGCCATGATGCCGAGCGCGGGAAAGACCACCAGGTGCGGTGCGTCGAACAGGTGATTGCGGGCGTCGTTGAGCATGGCGCCCCAACTGGGCGTGGGCGCGACGACGCCCAGGCCAAGGAAGCTCAGCGTGGATTCGGCGAGTATCGCGCCGGCCATTCCGATGGTCGCCTGGATGAGGACAGGCTGAAGCGTGTTGGGTAGGAGGTGCCGCAGCAAAATGCGCGCATGTGAAGCGCCCAGCGAGCGAGCGGCGAGTACAAATTCCATTTCGCGAACTTTGAGCACCTGCGCGCGTGCGAGACGGGCGTAGCCCGCCCAGCCGGTAATGACCAGCGCCAGGATCACTTTGTCGAGGCCGGGACCCAGAAACGCGGCAAACGCAATTGCCAGAAGAATTCCGGGGAAGGACAGAAACGAATTGATCAGCACGATGTTGATGAAGCGGTCGAAGGCGCCGCCGAAATAGCCGGAGAGCGAGCCGAGCGCCAGCCCTACAAGTCCCGCGCCCACCACCACCGACACGCCGACGAGCAGCGAAACGCGCGCGCCGTAAAGAGTGCGCGAAAGCACGTCGCGGCCCAGCTCGTCCGTGCCCATCCAGTGATGCGTGCTTGGCGAAAGCAGACGCTCCGGCAGGCTTTGCGCCGACGGATTGGCGGGCGCGAGCCACGGCGCGAAGACGGCGAGCAGAATCAGCCCAAGGGTAACGGCGAGCCCCCAGCGGCCCAGGCCGCTGGTGCGAAGGAATTGCCGGATTGGAGAGGGCTGCGTCATCTATTCGTATTCGTTGCGGCCGCAGCCGAATTCCTCGTGGGACAGCCACTCTTGGCTGTCCTCTTCGTTCGCGCGTGGCGCGAGGGACAGCCAAGAGTGGCTGTCCCACTTACCCTCATTGCAGGCGCACCCTGGGATCCACGATCGCGTACACCAGATCCGTCAGCAAATTCACCGCTACGTAGGACACGGCAATGATCAGGATGCAGCCCTGCAAAAGCGGATAGTCGCGCGCGGAAATGGCTTGCACCGCGAGGCGCCCGATTCCCGGCCAGGAGAAAATCGTTTCGGTGACGATGGTGCCGGCGAGCAGCGAACCGAATTGCAATCCCACGATGGTGATCACCGGGATCAGCGCGTTGGGAAAAGCGTGGCGGAACAGCACCGCCGTCTCCGTGATTCCCTTGGCGCGCGCGGTGCGCACGTAGTCGCTGGAAAGCTCCTCGATCATGGAGCCGCGCACCATGCGGGTGAGGATCGCCGCGAGCGCGGCGCCCAGGGTCGCAGCGGGCAAGACCAAGTGACTGATGCCACCGCGGCCGGAGACGGGCAGCCATCCGATTTCGATCGAGAAAACCAGAATCAAGATGGGGCCCAGCGCGAAGTTGGGAACCGAGAGGCCCAACAGAGTGAGGAACGAAGTCGCGCGGTCGGCATTAGTTCCCCGGCGGCGCGCGGAAAATACCCCGGCGGGAATGGCGATGGCCAGGCAGACAGCAAGCGCGGCCAGCGACAGCTCAAGCGTCGCCGGAAAGCGATCGAGCACGATCGGGCGCACCGGCGCGGAATAGCGCAGCGAGCGTCCCCAATCGCCGCGCGCCAATCCTTCGAGATAGCGCACGTACTGCACGCCGAGCGGCTGGTCGAGGCCGAGCGTGTGGCGCAATTGCGCCAGGTCCTCGGCCCTCGCATCCTGACCCAGCATTTGCAGCACGGGATCCCCCGGCACGATGTGGATCAGCAAAAAAACCATGGTGAGGATCAGCCACAGTGCGGGCAATGTGTAAAGGAGCCGCTGGAGGAAATGGCGGATCATTTGGGTTTGAGCACCCTCTCGGCGGTGAGTTTTGTTTCAGCGGTGGATTTCACTTCGTTTCCAGGGGCCGAATCGGCTCGTTCCGCCGGCGTCCTCAGCCGCTGAATTTTGACGCGCGCCACCCGCCGGCGGTCCATTTCCACCACGGTGAAGCGATAGCCGTCGAAATCGAAGCTCTCGCCCCCGCGCGGAATGAAACCGAGCCGCGCCAGGACGAATCCGCCCACCGTCGCGTAGGAGGGATCCTCCGGCAGGACGATGTTGTACTGCGACTCCAGATCGCGCAGGCCCAGCGAAGCGTCAAAGATCATGGCCGCATCGGCCCCCTGGCCGACCACGACCGGCTTCTCAACCACATCGAACTCGTCGTGAATTTCGCCGACCAGTTGTTCGAGGATGTCTTCGAGGGTCAGCAGCCCCAGGATGGTGCCGAATTCATCCACCACCATGGCCATCCAGCCGTGGCTGATGCGCAATTCCTGGAGCATCTCGCTGGCCGGCTTGCTCTCCGGCACGATGGCCATTTCGTGCAGCAGGCTGCGAATGTTGAACTCCGCCGCGGTCCACCCTTCCTCCGCGCGCCGCTCGCGGTCCAGCAGCACCCACACAATGTCCTTGATGTGAATGTAGCCGAGCACCTGCTCGCCGCGGCCCTCGAAGACGGGCAGGCGCGAGCGCTGCGTGGTAACGAAGACCCGCAGCACATCGTCCAGCGTGGCGTCGGCGGTGACGAAGTGCACATCCGGGCGCGGGACCATCAGCTCGCGCACCTGCATGCGGTCCAGCTCGAGCGCGGCGACAATGAATTTCTCCTCGTTCACATCCAGCAGGCCGCGCTCGCGTGCCTGCTGGATCTGGATCTGCAATTCCTCCGCCGAGTGAACCTGGGTGTGGCTCGTTCGCCCGGAAAAGCCCAGCCCGCGGAGGACCCAGCGGCTGGCGCCGTCGAGCAGGCTGATCGCCGGGCGGAACACCTCGAGATACCACTGAAACGGGGGAGCCACCAGAAGAGCGACGCGTTCGGCGCGCTGCAGGCTCATGCTTTTGGGGACGAGCTCGCCGAAAACTACGTGTAGCACTGTCAAAAAGAGAAACGCCACGGCCAGCGAAACGGCATGAACCAGAAGCGCCGTGTGGCCGCCCGGAAGGTTGGCGACTACCGGGCTCAGGACCGAGGCCAGGGTCGATTCGCCGAGGGCGCCGAGCCCCAGGCTGGTAAGCGTGATCCCCACCTGGACGCCGGAAACCACACGGTCCAGCCTGCCGATCAAATCCAGAACGATCCGCGCCCCGAATCGCCCCTGGTCCACCAGCTGCCGCACGCGCGACAGCCGCACCGCGACCAGAGAGAACTCTACCGCCGCGAAAAACGCGTTCACGGCCACCAGCGCGAACAGTCCAAGAAGGCGCAGCCCTAGCAAGTCGGCACAACCCTCCGCGGCTCATTCTAGCAGCCTCAGAACACGGCCCCAAGGGAAGGCCGCGGACGTGGTACGCAAATGCCGCTATTCGCGCGGACGCAGAATCCCGTGGCTATTCACAAAGCGGTTGTTTCGATTCTCGCGCGTGCATTAGAATGAGGCGGATGTTCCGCTTCCTTTTGCGCGCCGTGCCGCATACGTGAATCATGAGCACCGTAAATCCAGCATCAGCCAAAAAGCCCGAAGCCGGGAAGAAACCCGACTTTGAATTTTCTCTCGGGCGCCTCGAAGAGATTGTCGGGAAACTGGAGAGCGCCAATCTCTCCCTCGAGGAAGCGATGAAGTTGTTCGAGGAGGGCGTGCAGCTTTCCCGTGATTGCCAGAAATACCTGGAACAGGCCGAGGGCAAAGTGGAAATTCTGCTAAAGAAAGCCGGAGGCGAGATGGCGGCGGAAGCCTTCGACCCCGAAGCCGAGGAAGACGCCTGACCGGCTGCGACGCAAGCGCCCGCGCCCTCCACCTGATGAACCTTCCCGCATTTTTCGAAGAAGACCGCGCCGCAGTGGACGCGGCTCTGGACCGGCTGATGCCAGGAGAAAACGCCCAGCCGCCGTCGATCCACCGCGCCATGCGCTACAGCGTGCAGGCCGGCGGCAAACGGGTGCGGCCGATTTTGTGCCTGGAAGCGGCGCGCATTTTTACCGCCGACGTGACGCCAGTCCTACCCGTGGCCTGCGCGCTGGAATTTATTCATACCTACTCGTTGATTCACGACGACTTGCCGGCGCTCGATAACGACGATCTGCGCCGCGGCAAGCCCACTTGCCACAAGCAATTTGGAGAAGCCGCCGCCATTCTTGCGGGCGATGCCCTGCTGACGCTGGCGTTCGAAACGCTCGCCAATGCTCCCGTCGATCCCGCGCGGCGCGTGGCCATTCTTTCGCACGTGGGGGCCTCCGCTGGCACGGTGAACGGCATGGTCGGCGGGCAGGTTGCCGATCTCGAGGCCGAGGGGCGCGCGATCCAGCCGGCCGAACTCGAGTACATTCATCGTTCGAAAACGGCGGCGCTGATTCGCGCATCGGTGGTGTCCGGTGCGATTGCCGGCGGCGCTGGGGATGGCGACGTGGCACGGCTGAAGCGCTTCGGCGAAACCATCGGCTGGGCGTTTCAGGTGGTGGACGACATCCTGGACGTGGAAGAATCGTCGGCAGCGCTGGGGAAAACGGCGGGCAAAGACGCCGCGCAACAGAAGGCCACGTATCCGTCGCTCTTCGGCTTGGAAAAGTCGCGCCAGTTTGCACAGGAACTGGAGGCGCGCGCGATGGCCGAGATCGAGCCCTACGGCGCCCGCGCCGCCCGCCTCCGCGAATTGGCGGAACTGATCGTGCGGCGGAGGGCGTAGATCGCACAGACTTCAGCGACTGCGGAAAAACTACAAGCGTTGTAGCGCCCGCCTTTCTTTTCAGGCGGGCATCCGGGGCTCGGTCGCAGTGCCCGCCTGAAAAGAAAGGCGGGCGCTACAGAACCGGGTTTTGCCGTAGCGTGGTTCGCCTGTGGGTTTCCAACTGACCCTGGCTGGCGCGCCCGGCCCTAGCGTATCAGCCCTCCACAGACTGAAGTCTGTTCTACCAATGCCCAAGCCAAAAATCGCGAAAAAGCGGCTCGACCTGCTGATCGTGGAACGCGGCTTGGCCGAATCGCGCGAGAAGGCGCAGGCGATGATTCTTGCAGGCGAAGTCCGCGTGAACGGTGAGCGCAGCAACAAGGCCGGTGCGCAAATCGCCGAAGATGCGCGCGTGGAGGTGAGCGGCACGGCGGCAAAATACGCCAGCCGGGGAGGATTGAAACTGGAGGGGGCGCTCGAAGATTTCGGGATCGACATGAAAGACAAAGTTTGCCTCGATATTGGCGCGTCCACGGGAGGGTTCACCGACTGCCTGCTGCAGCATGGCGCGCGTCGCGTCTATGCGGTGGACGTGACGCCGCAGCAGATGGCTTGGCGGCTAGCAAAGGATCCTCGTGTCACGCAAATCAAGGCCAATGCGCGGGAGCTTCGGCCGGAGCAGGTTCCGGAGCCTGCCGGACTCGTGACCATCGATGTTTCCTTTATTTCCGTGGCCAAAGTGCTGCCGGCCGTGGCCGCTGCGGCCGGCCCCGGCGCGGAATACCTCATCCTGGTAAAGCCGCAGTTTGAGCTGGATCGCGGGGACGTGGGCCGAGGCGGCATCGTGCGCGACGCTGCGCTTCATGAGCGCGCCGTCGAGCGTGTGCGCCGCGCGGCTCTAGCCGCGGGCCTGCGCGTCGAAGGCGTCCGCCCAAGCCGCATCACCGGCGCGGAGGGAAATCAGGAGTTTTTCCTGCACGCGAGTAGGCCCGCGCCCGAATCCTCGCGCGGCGCAGCATGAAATTCATGGAAATGAAAGCGCGCCGCAGATGTTAAAGTAGAGGCCGCTGCGGATGAGTTTGGGCCGAAAAAATCAACATGATCAAAACTGTCGGCATCATTTCCCGCCCCCGCCGCGAGGACATCGCGCAGGTGGTTCCTCCCCTGGTGAACTGGCTGCAAGCCCACGGCGCGAAAGTGACGTGCGATTCGGAAACCAGCGATTGCCTCGGGTCGCTCGACGTGCAGGCCCGCAAGCGCGAGGAGCTTCCCGCATGCACGGACTTACTGATCGTGCTCGGCGGAGACGGCACCTTGCTTTCTGCAGCGCGGCTTGCCGCCGAGCGCAAGGTCCTCATCCTGCCCATCAACCTGGGCGGCCTCGGCTTTCTGACTACCGTTTCGCAGGATGAAACGTACTCCATCCTGGAAGAAATTTTTGCGGGAAGGCATCGCGTCAGCGAACGCGTGATGCTGGAAGCGGAAGTGGTGCGAGCGGGCGCGGTCATCCGGCAGCAAATCGCACTGAATGACGCGGTGCTCAATAAGGCGGCGCTGGCGCGAATCATGGACCTGGAACTGCGTGTGGACGGCGAATACGTGACCACCTATAAAGCCGACGGCCTCATTCTCTCGACGCCAACGGGCTCCACTGCCTACTCTCTCGCCGCTGACGGGCCGATCGTGTATCCAACAGTCGAAGCCTTTGTGGTGACTCCTATTTGCCCGCACACGCTGACCAACCGGCCGCTGGTGATTCCGGATTCTGCGCTGATCGAAGTGGATTTCAAGGCCGAAGATGACGCCGTCTTTTTGACGCTGGACGGCCAGGTGGGAATCGAATTGATGCGCGGCGACCACGTGCGCGTGCGCAAGGCGGCGCAAAAGTTGCTCCTGGTGCGCCCCGCGAAGAAGACCTACTACCAGATTCTGCGCAGCAAGCTAAAGTGGGGGGAGCGCTAGAAACTGCGGCGGCTGATTGATTCGACCATGCTCCTTACGTTCGCAAGTTGCAGGCCCCATGCCTAAAGAGCTCTTCCGCCCGGTTGGCCTCACCGAACTTGCGCTCCTTTGGGATTCCGGCATGCGCGCTTTTCCCCCGCGCTTGATCGACCAGCCAATTTTCTATCCCGTGGTGAATCTGGAATACGCGCGGCAAATCGCCCGGGACTGGAACACGCCGGATGCGCATTCGGGGTTCGCCGGCTTTGTCACCCAGTTCGGAGTTTCGGCCACGTATCTTTCCAAATACGAACTTCACACAGCCGGCTCGGAAGCCCATCAGGAATATTGGATTCCAGCCAGGGAGCTGAACTCCTTCAACAAAGGAATCACAGGGCTGATTTCCGTCGACGAGGCGTATTTTGGGCCCCAGTTTGTCGGGTACGTTCCAGGCGAATATGGGCTCAAAGGCCAGAACGCCGTGGAGCAATTCGCAACGCTGGCAAAAATAATCGATTTCGGCGAATTTGCGTCAGCGATCGCAGGCAACCGCAAGACCGTGTTTTTGAACTGCCTGTATTGGCTGAGTGCGGACCCATCGAGTCTCGGTTGCGATGTCGAAAAAAAACATTTGTTGATCACCAGGCTGGTAAAGGCCTGGAAGGTTGACAAGATCGGCGTTCCCCTTCCGATTCGGTTGAAAGCGGAATAAACGGAACGAAGCCGCCGCGACTCTCTTTCATTCCCCGCGAACGAGGTCGGCGCGGGACTCACGGCGGCGGATGAGGCGCACGCGATTGCCCTCGACCAGAACTTCCGCGGGGCGCGGGCGGGAATTGTAATTCGAGGTTTCGACCGTGCCGTAGGCACCGGCTCCCCACAAGACCAGCACATCGCCAGTCGCCACGTTTCCCAGCGGCCAATCCCGCAGGAAGCAATCCCCTGACTCGCAGACCGGGCCGACAACATCGGCGCGAGTGAGAGCTCCCGCGGCTCGCCGGGCGTGGGTGATGGGATGCGTTGCGTCGTAGAGCGCGGGGCGCATGAAATCGTTCATCGCGGCGTCCGCGATGACGAAGTTCTTGCCGCGGTTCTGCTTGGTGTACAGAACACGCATCAGCAGCACACCCGCGGCGCCGATGAGCGAGCGGCCAGGCTCGATCAGCAGGTGGCAGCCGAGCGGCCGCACGATGCGCGCCAGCTGCGCGGCCCAGGCAGCTTTTTCGGGCGGCCGCTCCGAGGTGTAGCGAACGCCCAGCCCGCCGCCGGAATCGAGATAGCGCAGCGTGATCCCCGCGCGCGACAGCTCACGCACATACCCCGCCAGACGCGTCAGCGCCTGGCGGTGCGGAGCCAGCGAGAGAACCTGCGACCCAATGTGCATGCTGATTCCCTGCCACTCGATCCAGCGCGAGTGGCGCTGCTGGAGATATAAGCCGCGGGCAGTCTCCCACTCGACGCCGAATTTGTGGCGATGGTGACCCGTGGCAATGTGCGGATGGCCTCCCGCCTCGACGTCTGGATTGACGCGAATGGAGGCCGGGGCGCGCAGGCGCAGCCGCGATGCCTCCGATGCCAAAAGATCCAGCTCTGCAGGCGACTCAATATTGAACAGTAGAATCCGCGCGCGCAGCGCCTCGCGAATTTCTTCGCGCGATTTGCCTACGCCCGAAAAAACTATGCGGCTTCCCGGGACACCGATGCGGCGCAGGCGATAGAGTTCGCCGCCCGAAACAATGTCGAATCCGCTCCCCAGTGCAGCAAAGACGCGCAGGATTCCCAAGTTCGAGTTGGCCTTTATGGCATAACAAATGGTGTGCGGCAGCTTACCGAAAGCGGCATCCATGCGGCGATAGGCTTGCTCGATGGCGGCGCGGCTGTAGAGATACAGCGGAGTTCCGAAGCGCTGAGCGGCCGCGGCGACGGACACGCCTTCGCAGTACAGCTCCGAGCCGCGATAGGAAAACCCGGGCGTATAGCCCGCGGGATCGGCCGCGCCGGTAGGGCGCGGCGCGCGCGGATGTGCTTGGGCGGCGCTCACTTGACTTTCATCACCACCAGCGTGCGATCGTCGGTGATGGCGCCCCCCTGCGTGAATTTCTCCACTTCGTCCAGCATGCGGTCGGCAATTTCATTGGAATTCAGCTCGGTGCTCGCGGCCAGGACGTCGATCAAGCGTCCGGTGCCGAAAAACTTGCCCTCTCGGTTGGCCGCCTCCGTCAAGCCGTCAGAGTAGAACACGAGAATATCCCCGGCCTTCAGCCGGACGTTCCATTCCTCGTAAGTGGCATCGTCAAAAATGCCGATGGGAAAGCCATTGAGCTTGATCGGCTCGACGCGCCCGTCTTTCCAGAGCAGCGGCTGCGTCTGCCCGGCATTGGCCACGCGCAGAGTCTGGCGCGCCTTCTGCCACGTGGCGAAGCAAATGGTCATGTAGCGGCCTTCCACGCGGCGGTCGCACACCAGCTGGTTGAGCTGCTTGAGAAGCTCGGCCGGCTGGAGCTTGTGCGGAGAGAGGCTGCGCAGAATTCCCGTGGCCACCGCGCCGTAGAGCGCGGCGGCGCTTCCCTTGCCGCTGACGTCGCCCAGCGCGACGCCCAGTTGCTGCGTGCCGTAAGTCAGAAAATCGTACAAGTCGCCGCAGACTTCGCGCGCGGAATGGATGCGCGCGGCAATGTCCAGGCCGTAGTCGGTGTCCGGCACCGGGCGTAGCAGGGCCGTCTGCAGGCGCTGCGCGGCGGTTAGCTCGCGCTCCATGCGTGCCTCGTCCTTGGCCAGCTTTTCGTACAGCCGCGCGTTTTCGAGCGATACCGCCAGGTGCGCCGCGAGGATCATCAGCGTTTGTTCGTGGTCTTCGGTGAAATAATTCACCTGCGGGCTTTCCAGATCGAGCACGCCGACGACGCGGCCCTGGTTCAGCATCGGGATCGCCAGTTCGGAGCGCGTCTCCGGATTAACCATGATGTAGCGCGAATCGAGGGTCACGTCGGGAACGCGCACCGGCAGCTTCGTGGCAATGGCTGCTCCAACAATTCCTTCGTGCGGGGTGACCCGCAGCTTTCCCTGAGCGCTCTGGCCGTATTTCACGTCCAGGCGATGGCGGTACACATTGGCCGCTTCGTCATACAAGAGGATGCCCAGAATCTGATAGTTGATTACCCGCTTGACCAATTCGGCAGCGCGCCGCAGCAATTCTTCCACGGCGAGAATGGCATTGGCCTCGCGGCCCACTTCGTTGAGGACTAGCAGAGTATCCGCCTGGCTGCGCACACGCTCGAAGAGGCGCGCGTTCTCGATGGCGATGGCCAGGCGGCTGGCCATCAGCGTCAGCACGCTCTGCTGATCGCGCGTGAAGTAGTCAAGCTGGGTGCTCTGAATGTCGATCACGCCGATGGTCTGTCCCTTCACCAGCAGGGGGATCACCATTTCCGAACGCACCGAATCGATGATGTTGATGTAGCGAGGGTCTTCGCGCACGTCGGGGACGCGCACCGCGCGCCCGCTGGCCGCAGCGGTGCCGGTGATTCCCTGCCCTATGGGGATCAACCAGTCCTTACCGGCTTTGTCGCCGTAGCCGATGGTGAAGCGGTGGTAGAGGCGCTGCGTTGGCTCGTCGACCAGCAGCACGCTGAAGATTTCGTAGTCCACCAGGCGCTTCACCAGTGCCGCGGTTTTGCGCAACACTTCGTCGAGATCGAGCGAGGAGTTGATTTCCTCGCCGATTTCGACCAGCGTGGCGAGAACCTCCGCCGGCACATTCAGGGTCGATGGGGCTTGTACGGGATCCATAATCCGATCGTGAAGGCGCGCCGCGCTCGACATTACACGTAACCCGCGCGGGCTCCCTAAGAGCCATTTAGTATAGCAGGAGGAGATTATGGCCCTGTGAAAAAGCCATAAATTACGACGGCGAGGATTTGCAGGACAATCCTCTTTCTGCAATCGAATCAATAAGAAGCGGACGCCGGCGAGGCTGCGGCAGCCGCCGGAGGCGGCGCTGCGCCGCTCGCCTGCTCCATGATTTTGACGCTGGCGCTGGCGCCGATGCGCGTCGCCCCGGCGCAGACCATCTTTTTCAGATCGTCCAGCGTGCGCACACCGCCTGAAGCCTTCACGCCGATATCTGTCCCGACCACCGCGCGCATCAGCGCGACGTCCTCGGCCGTCGCGCCCCCGGTGCTGAAGCCGGTCGAGGTTTTCACGAAATCGGCGCCGGCCCGTTTGCTGGCGATCGCGGCGCGCACCTTTTCCTCCACGGTGAGCAGCGAAGTTTCAAAGATGACTTTGCAGATGGCGCCCCCGCGGTGCGCCGCCTCCACCACCCCGCGGATGTCGGACTCCACCACATCATCCTGGCCAGATTTCAGCGCGCCGATGTTCAGCACCATATCCACTTCCTGCGCGCCCAGCTTGATGGATTCCTCGGCTTCGCGAATTTTTACTTGCGGAAGCGTCGCGCCGAGGGGAAATCCGATCACTGTGCAAACTTTTACGTTGGACCCGCGCACCAGCTCCGCGGCCAGCGGCACGTTCCAGGGATTGATGCAGACCGAGGCAAATCCAAAGCGCACGGCTTCTTTACACAGTTTGCGGATATCGTCGCGGGAGGCTTCAGGCTTCAGCAGGGTGTGGTCGATCAGTCCGGCAAATCCAGTTTCGAGTTCGACGACGGATGGGCCACAGGAAATACGGTCGGCGCCGGCGGCGACGACGGCGCGCGTCTTTCGCGCGCATTTCTCGGCGCAATTCAGGTCGCAATCCGCGCAAATTTCATCGTCGCCGGGAATAAGGAGAGCGGCGGTTTTCCCCGGCGCGCCCAGGTAGCGCACCACTTCTTCGGTGACCGCTCGGACGATTTGTTCGAACTCCGCCTGTTCCACTCGCTCTGTCCTGTACGGCTCGCCCGGCCGCGTTCGAACGCTTCACTTTTTTGCCGAGCGCTCCTCGATGGTTCGAATCTTGTCCACGCGGCGCTGGTGGCGCCCTCCGGCAAAGGGTGTGGAGAGCCACAAGGCGACGATCTCACGCGCCGCTTCCGGGGCAATCAGCTTGGCGCCCAGGGTTAGCACGTTGGCGTCATTGTGCTCGCGGCTGTTGCGCGCCGTGGCGCGATCATAGCATAGCGCCGCGCGCACTCCCGGCACCTTGTTGGCGGCAATCGAGCTGCCGATCCCCGCGCTGTCCAACACGATGCCGAGCCACGCTTCCCCGCTCGCGACAGCTTTGCCGACGGCCTCGGCGAAGTCGGGATAATCCACGGCCTGGGTGCTATCCGTGCCCAGATCGAGAACCTGGTAGCCCCACTCGCGTAGATAGGTTTTCAGCTGTTCTTTCAGGTCAAAGCCGCCGTGATCGGCTCCGATGGCCACTACGTGTGCAGATTTTTCAGTCGAAGCATCGCTGCCTGCCGAAGCTGCGGCGGCAACTTCGGGTTCGCGCGCCGAAACAATGCGAAATCGGATGGCGCGCCGCTCGGCCTCTTCCCGGGCCAGCGGAGTGATAATCGTCTCCGCCGTAACTGGAAGCTCGCTATTTTCCGGAACGCCTTCCAGGTCCGCGGCTGTAATGAGGGGCTTCATGAGGGCCGATGCGCTTCATCCAACCGAATCCATCACGACGGCGGCAGCGAGAGAATGCAGACATCCTTGAGATTGCGGTAGCGCTCCGCGTAGTCCAGCCCGTATCCGACAACGAATTCATTGGGAATCTGAAAGCCGATGTAATCCGCCTTGACTTCTTTCTTGATGCGCCGCTCCGGCTTGTCGAGCAGCGCGGCGATTTTCAGCGAGGTCGGCCTGCGCTGCTGCAAGACGCGCAGCAAATATCCAAGCGTAAGTCCGGTATCCAAAATATCTTCGACCACAATGACGTTGAGCCCTTCAATGCTGGTGTCCAGATCCTTGTTGAGCCGCACCTGGCCGGAGGTCTGCGTGCCATGTCCATAACTCGAAACGGAAATGAAGTCCATGGACACTTCCACGCGAATCTGGCGGATCAAATCCGACAGAAAAATCGTTGCGCCCTTCAGCACGCAGATGAGATGGACGCGCTGCCCCTTGTAGTCCTTGGAAATTTGTGCGCCCATTTCGCGCACGCGCTTCTGAATGGCGCTGCTGCGCAACAGGATTTTCAGATGTTCTTGGCCGTGACCGTGCAAGGCAATTTCCCTCCCCTGGGAGCGGCTACTCTAGCTCAGCGAGTGGGAAAGCTCAAGGCATCGCGGACCCAGCCACAGGTTTTGCCCCACGCACTCGATTGATTCGACAGGCGCGCCGTGGCAACCTTGAGAACGCTTATGGCTGACCTGAATGGCGGATGGAAGGGCAAGCGCGTCGTCGTGACCGGCGGCGCCGGATTTATCGGCAGCGTGCTGGTCTGGGAGTTGAACCGCCGGGGCTGCTTTGACGTGGCGATCGCAGACTTTCCTGGGAATCCCGAAAAGTGCGCCAATCTCGCCGGCTTGCGCCACACGGAAATAATCGAGCCCGCGGATCTCCCGGCCCGGCTTTCGTCCGGCTCTTTGGGAAAGCTCGATTGCATTTTTCACCTGGGCGCCTGCTCCTCCACGACAGAAACGAACGAACAATACCTTCGTGAAAACAACTACGAATATTCGCGCAAACTCGCGGAATGGGCGCTCGGTGCGGGTGTGCGCTTTGTGTACGCTTCCTCCGCGGCAACGTACGGCGACGGCAGCGCCGGGATGGACGATTCCGACCCGCGCCAGCTCGAGCGCCTTCGTCCGCTGAACCTCTACGGACAATCCAAGCAGTGGATGGACCTGCACGCCTGGCGCGAGGGATGGCTCGATAGCATCGTGGGACTGAAATACTTCAACGTTTTCGGGCCCAACGAGAACCACAAAGGGGACATGCGCAGTCTGGTCTGCAAGAGCTACGCGGAAGTACTGAAGACGGGCGTCATCCGCCTGTTCAAAAGCTACCGCCCGGAATACCGGGATGGCGAGCAGCGCCGCGATTTTCTCTACGTGAAGGATGCCGTCCAGATGACCCTCCACTTGGCGACGAATCCCGCTGCGAACGGCATCTTCAATATCGGATCGGGAGAAGCGCGCACTTGGAATGAATTGGCGCGCGCTGTTTTCGCCGCGCTCGGCCGCGAGCCGCGCGTCGAATACATCGAGATGCCCGAATCGATTCGCGAAAAATATCAGTATTTCACGCAAGCGGACATCGGCAAGCTGCGCGCCGCCGGCTACGACGCGCCGGTCACCTCGCTCGAAGACGCCGTGCGCGATTACGTCGTGAATTATCTTGTGCCAGGGCGGTCCATCGGCGCTCGGTAGGAGGAACATGAATCACGAAGAGGCAGTTCGGCAGGAGCTCGCAGGACCATCAACCCTCTTAGTTTGAGCAATTTACGAGCCCTGGGAACATCCTTCCAGTCGCGCGGCGTAACAACATTTTCAAATTCCTTTAAGAAGAACTACAAATTTGATCGCCGGTCAGCGTGTAGCCTATAATCCGCGTCACTATCCCGCGTATGCGTCGGCCCTGTAGCCCGCCGGCCGGTGCCCGGCTTACCTAGGATAGAACTTTCAGGGGGTGTGTAAATGAGAAACGTGAGTGGTCGAAGTGTACAGTTCGGGGCTTGTTGTCTCGCGGCTTTGCTAATTCTCATTTTCGGGCCTTCCAGAGCCTTCGCGCAGGGCGGCACGGGGACCATCACTGGCACAGTCACCGACCCCAAAGGCCTTGCTGTGCCGGACGCTCAAGTCACAATCCTCAACATGGACACGGGCGTTGCCCGTCCACCAATTTCCTCCACCGACGCGGGTCTCTACACGGCGCCATTTTTGGCGCCCAACCATTACCAAGTCTCGGTGGCCAAAGACGGGTTCGAGACCTTTATCCAAAAAGACCTGGAATTGCACGTCGGCCAAACGCTCACGATCAGCGCGCAGCTCACCGTGGGCACGACTTCCCAGCAGGTCACGGTGACGGGCGAGGCGCCGCTGATCGAGCCGGATCGCACCGAATCGTCACAGACAGTCAGCCAGAATCAAGTATCGGGATTGCCGCTGGTGGCGCGGCGCTGGGAGAACTTTACGCTGTTGACGCCCGCCGTGACCACGGATGGATCCAGCGGCCTTACCAGCTTCCGGGGACTCTCGGGACTTTACAACGGAAACACCGTGGACGGGGCTAACAACACCCAAGCATTCTTCTCGGAAGCGCGCGGGCGCGCGATCATTGTGACCTACGTGTACAGTCCCGACTCCATTCAGGAATTTGAGGTCACCTCCAGCAACTTCAGCGCAGAATTCGGCCAGGCGGCGGGCGGCACGGTGAACGCGGTCACGCGGTCTGGCACCAACGTCCTTCATGGGGATCTTTTCTACAATTTGCGCTATCCCACGCTGAACGCGCTGGACCCCATCGGAGAAGCCAAGGGGATTTTGACGCAGACGGTGCACCAGCAAAATCAATTCGGCGGCAGCGTAGGGGCGCCGATCATCAAGGACAAGCTGTTCTTCTTCGGAACCTATGACGGATTCAGAAAGGTGAATCCGATTCTCTATACGTCCACTTCAAACGTGAACGGTTTTCAGTGTCCAGTCTCGGCGTCCGCCACGGATTGCGCTAGCGCCAAGACCTTTATCACGACCGATCTACTGGGGGCATTTCAGCGCAACCTGAAGCAAGACGTTTTTTTGGGTAAGCTTGATTACCAATTGAATTCGGCGAATCACCTAAACGCCGTATTCAACTGGCAAAACTGGGGCGAGCCCTATGGTTACAATACCTTGCCAACCATAAACAACGGTGGAGCGACACAGAACGGCCAGGGCGGCACCCACGAGCGATTCTTCATTGCCAACTGGGATACCACCGTCTCCAGCAGCATGGTCAATCAATTTCGCTTTCAATGGGGACGGGACTTCGAGTTCGACAGCACCAACTCAGGCGGCCCTGCCGTTTCCCTCTTGAACGTCGCCAATTACGGAGAAACGGCCGCGCTCCCGCGCCCGGCGTTCCCGGACGAGCACCGCCTCCAGTTCTCGGACAATTATTCGATCGTGAAAAGCTCTCACGTCATCAAGTTTGGCGTGGATGTGAACTTGATTCACGAACTGCTGATCAACCTGTTCCAGGGGGACGGAAGTTACAATTACAATAGTCCGCCGGCAAGTTTTGACGGTTGTAACGCTAGCGGGGCAAACGTGGCATTTTGCCAATGGCTCGATGACGCAGTGGGGGCGGATGTTGGCGATGGCTTGACGGGAAAACACTGGTCCAGCTTCACACAGGTGAATGATCCCATCACCCACGTCGGGAAAGACGACTTCTACGACAACGACTTTGCCGCCTATGTGCAAGACAACTGGAAGGTCAAATCCAACCTCACGCTGAATCTAGGGCTGCGCTACGACATTCAGCATGTCCCCGCACCACCCATGCCGAACACAGGCACGCCCTTGCTAACGACTTATACATCGACACTGAACATCCCTGCGAAACAGTTTGCTCCCAGGATTGGGGTCGCTTGGTCGTTCGACAGCAAAACGGTCGTTCGAGCGGGCTATGGAATATTCTACGGAAAAACGACCAACAGCACGTATTACGCCCTGCGGGTGGAAAACGGCATCTTCCAACAAACGTTCAGCCTGTGCGGCCCTGCGACCACGTGCGCGCCCACCTTCCCGGATGTTTTCTTCACGCCGCCGGGCCCTGCTCTTGCCGCTCCCTTTGCTGGCGCGCTCACTCCCACGGCCGTCATCCCGGCCGGTGGCTTAGCTACGTCGATCCAAGCAGTCCACGCCATGGCTCCTGATTTCGTCAACCCGGTCGCTCATCAGATTGAATTGACCGTCGAGCGGCAGTTGCCGGGACGCATGAGGTTTTCATC
>Ga0210398_10001658_pt1 | contig 22575 bp, 19 predicted proteins | sample IncBWC4OmetaG_FD_161047 | JGI IMG/M metagenome (GOLD analysis project Ga0210398, IMG submission 161047) | Forest soil microbial communities from Barre Woods Harvard Forest LTER site, Petersham, Massachusetts, United States - Inc-BW-C-4-O | ecosystem: Environmental > Terrestrial > Soil >...
TGGCGGAAGAATCGATCTTACCCTGGTCAATTGGAGCTTGAATTTCGTGATCGTGCGCAAACGCGGAGAATGCGCCGGACTAGAAGGCTCGAGTCTTCAAACTGGATTTGTTCACGTTGATCGCTTAGGGTGGCGTAGAGGTTGTTTGGTCCGAGGCAGACAATAATTGCCAGAGCTGCGCAGCGTGGTCAGCGTGCCGCTTGGGGTGATCTCGAAGATCGTGCCGCAGCCGTATGGAGGACAGTTGGCGCCGCCCTGGACCGTTGTTCCCTCCAAGTTCCCGTCGGTGGCCTGGACCAACGCCGCCTGGGGCGCTCTGCCGTTCGTGTGGTAGAAGCTGAACAGCGAGGTGAAAGTTGTCGCGCCGTCGGTGACGGTATCGGTTTGTGCCGCGCTCTGCGCCCCTGCCGCACACAGCCAGAGCCCCGCTAACATCAAAGAAGTCCCGGACTTTCTTATGGTGAACATTTAGATGTTCTCCAAATAAGACAAAATCAGTTGACCACTGATAAGCATGAGAAACCATCTGCGGCCGGTTGTCACAGGGACATCGAGAGATTGTCATTTGTTTGGCGTGGAGAGTAGCAGCCACATCGTTCGAAGTGACCGCCGCACTGTTGTCCGTGGCGTTTTGCAGATTTGGCCCGGTATGAAGCCGAGGGGGCGCTGACGGCGGAACGCCCGGCAACCTCCTCGCTGACGGCCCCTCGTGCTGCCCGTCTGAAGTTACAGAGATGTTGTCCACGCACCTTGGGCGGATGCAAAGCTATAATCGCCGCGGAAGGGCGGATCGCCACGAACATCCCATCTCGGTGGAGCAGTTCTGATAACTCAGACGGCCTGCGTCGTTGGGCGAAGAGAGTTGTGGCAAAGGCAAATGGACTTCAGGACAAGTTGGGATCCTGCAGAGTGCTCAAACCTTCCGGGCAAACATCGCCCCCGTACTGAGACAACATCATTCCCGATCAATGCTTGCAACTTCGATGATGTCGGTTTTCGGATCCAGAATTCCCCGCAGTTTCACTTTCTCTCCGACGAAACCGCGCGGTAATTCCTGATTATTTAGGTGATAAACGTGATCCTTTGACGCCAGCACAAATTTCCCGCCCAGGTGCTGAATGCAGTAGAGAGAACAAGAGGAACGAGTTGACCCCATAGCTCCCGACTTTGACTTCAGCATCTCGTCGTGCGATTTGGTAAGTGAGTGGACATTAAATGCGCACTGGCTATCGGAAATTTCACCATGGAACGTCACTGGCTGCTGCGCCTCGGTGTAAACCGACAACGACAGAGCGAAACACACAAGCACGCCCAGCACCGTGTTGCCTTTCATAGAATCGACCTCCAACAATTACTGCGTCACTACAAACCTCATGAACATGCCTTCATGGTCTTCGCTACAAATTACGGTACAAACCACCACATATTCGCCCGGCTCATCGGGCGCAATCATCGAAAACTCTTGTGTGCCCGGTCTAAGCAACAAATCCCAACCAGCTACGGTTGACCTGTCCTTCGCGCGCAACAGCGAAAAGCCATGAATCGACCCGTCCCGGTTCCAGGACTTTGCTTTCCGAGCTGTGATCCTCAGGACAACCGGCTCGCCCGCTTTGACAGAGATTTCCGGTATTTTCTCGCCAGCAATCTTGTAACGGCTATCCCTGTCTGCCAGGACCTCGATGACTCGTGTTTGACTGCCAACCGGGATCTGAGCGAAACCCCAGCATGCCGCAAGAACGACCCCGCATGTTGCCATCGATCTTCTCCACTCCACCGTTCCTCCCCCGTGCTACTGCGTCATGTAATGGAGGATGTAGCGCATGTCCTCGTCGGTGATGGTAGCTCGGACTCGCATATGGCGCACAATGGTGGCCATCATGCGCGGAGAAAATTTATGAGGCGCGGCATGGCAACGACTACAGTTTGCCCGGAATCGTTTTTCCCCCTCCAAGCGCATGGCATCAGCCTCTGCCGAGCTATTAACAGCAGGTTCGGTCGCCGTGCGGGTCCGCGGTGCCGAGGAGGCCACGCCGATCGCCGAGATCAGCGCCAACAGCCAAATGATTGCCAGACATTTGTACTTCATTGCGACCCCACCCGTCCCAGCGGCACGGCAAAACGATAAGCGATACCCACGGTCCATAGATTGAGATTCCCAGCCGAACTGAATTGCCGCCCGTAGCTGGCCACGGCCTTAAGCCCGTCCTCGAGGTAATAGTTCAATCCAAATTCACCTTCGCGGGTGTTAGCGGCGGGCAATCCAAGTGCCTGGGCCTCGTCTGAGCTGATCTGACCGTTGAAGAATTGCTCCGCCCTTCCCGCGAATTCAAGCCGCCGCAGCGCCTTCTGCCAGAAAAGGACCTGGCTCAACCGGTAGGCTCCGTCGATCCAATAACCGCTCCCCTGATTGGACCGCGCGTACTCGGAGTGTATGTTGAGCGGAAGCCGCGTAGGCTGCCACGCGAAATGAAATCCAAAAGAATGGGTACGCTCGTCCTGCAACAACTTCTGCCACGAGGCCCCTACTTCAACCCGCGGACCGGGTAGGAAAATACCCAGACGCCCGCCGACGTTGCGATCCGATTCCAGGTTGTTGTGCCCGCTGCTCACCGCCGAAACATAGGCCGCATAGTTCAGATTGACCTTAGCATGGACAGGAAATCCTCCGCGCAGCATCATACCGTCACTCGATTCGGCGGAGAGCGGCAGAATCAAAGGATCCTGCTGCAGGCTGCGGATCCAGATGGGGTACAGACGTTCATTGAAGATTCCAAACGGCGTGAGAAATCGTCCCATGGTGATGGTAAGGTATGAGTTAGCGATGTAGTCCGCCTGCAGATAATCGAGATTCTTGCTCACCATACCGCCGTAGGAGCCGCCATCGGGAGGTCGCTGAAACGCTCCTTCGAACTCTGCCCTCGATTCCACCAGCCAGCGGTCGCCGAGGGGCACAAGAAGAACAGGATTGATTTGGGCATCAACCTGATTTTGTCCCGCCGTGACGAAGTTGAAATAGCCGGCCGTACCGGTAAGAATGGGGACCGCCTTCTCCCCATCAGGCGACTGGCCGGCCGCCAGACCCGGCGTGAAGCAGAAAAGAAGAAATAGCCCGGCCGACGCGGGCAGAACAACCCTCGGCCAGCGCCGCAAACTCGCCCTTTCCCAGAAATACGACAAACAGAACTCCGCTCACACCTTGGTCTGATTGTCCTTCGGCGAGGTAATGATAGGAACAGTACGGAGGTAACCTTTCGGATAGACAGGCACCCGTGACCCGGAGCCGCCCCCGTGGGCGCCGATTTGGAGGTGCACCCGCAAACTTCACCGTGCTTTTGACTGCCGCAATATTTGCGATCCGGAAGCGAACTGCACTATCGATGTGACATTCACGCCCGGTGGCAGAAGTTACAATCCGGCCGAAGACTAGAATGTGAACCTATAGCCGAGACGAGGTACTGTTCTGAAGTGGGCCGGACACCTTGGATCGTTCTCCAACTTGTGCCGGAGTTTCAAGATGTGATTGTCGATGCTGCGGTTAGCGGTGTACCCGTCTTCATGGCCGCAAACTCTCTTCAACAACTCGGCGCGTGTGATGACGCGATCGGGATTTTCAACGAACAACTGTAACGTCTTGAACTCATGTGCCGTTAACGCGATTGACCTACCGTTGCGAGTCACCTCCACTTTCCCGAAGTCCACGACGATGCCGTCAAAAGCGACTTGACTCACTATGGCAGGCGGGTGGCTGTGACGCAAAGCCACCTTCAGCCGTGCCATGAGCTCCCGCGGACTAAAAGGTTTGGTAATGTAATCGTCGGCACCCATCTCTAGTAGACTGACTTTGTCATTAAGGTCACAGGAAGCGGTGAGAATAATAATAGGGACTGAGGGCTCTGCGGCTTTCATCTCTTGGCAGAGATGTTTTCCAGATAACTCGGGTAGATGCAAATCTAGAATGACTGCGGAAGGCAGTTCTGCACGAAAACTATCGAGACCCGCTCGACCGTCCATGTGTCCTTCGACGCCCAGGCCTTCACCCTCAAGGAGTCGCTTCAGAATCTTTTGGACAGATGGATCATCTTCGACCACTAAAATCCTGCGCGCCACTTCGGGCAATTGAGGCTGACATATTGTCTGTGTATCAGACAGCTTGGACCCGAGACTCATTTATGGCGACCTGTCCACGCAATTGCAGAATCCCGTCAGTCCTACAGATTCAACGAGAGGCGGCCTCCGGTGGCCACTGAGATAGCCCAATAAGCAACGGGATGACTGCCGGCACACCATCGAGGGGGCGCTGATCGGGGTTCGTCTGCAACACCGTTGACCGAACTATCCCATTTTCGTTCCGTCCGGATGTCATTGGAACGTCAAGCCGTTGTCTATTTTTAGTTAATTCTTTGCACTTGATCAGATCGGCAAGCGATTGGCGTTGCCGATTGGGAGAACAATGCCATGTTTTTCGCGTTTGTCGGTAGGTTCAATGACGAATTTAGATCGCATGAACAACCAAAAGAGAAGATGCTCCGATCTCAGGAAGGAGAATCGCGACGCGATCACTGCGGGGTGTGTGAGCGTGTTCGATCGCACCCCGGAGCATCCGCGCCGAAGCGGAGCAGTTAGCTCTGCTTCATTGACAGTGTCTTCTGTACTCCTGCAAGATTAAGAACCCGCCGTTTGGAAAATCGTCAGGACTAGAACGTGACGCGAGCGAATCAAATCTCCGAGTGGATCGCGAAAAGAGGTATGAGATCCACACTTCTGGGAATTCTGGTGAATCTTGGATTGTCGGTTACAAAGATTTCTGCTGGAGCGGTGGGTCACTCTTTCGCATTGGTGGCCGATGGCCTGGAATCTGGGGCTGACGTTCTCAGCGGCCTGGTGGTCTTTTTCGGTTTGAAGATTGCGATCAAGCCACCAGATAGGGATCACCCGTACGGGCACGGCAAAGCCGAACCAATAGCCGCCCTGTGCGTCGGGCTCTCGCTAGTAGCTGCGGCTTTAACGATCATGGTGGAAAGCATCCATGAAATCCTGACACCCCACCGACTACCAGCGCCATATACATTGGTCGTGCTCGCGGGAGTGCTGATTGTCAAAGGGCTTCTGTTTAGACATGTCGGAAGCATCGGCGACTCGATCGGAAGCCTGGCGGTAAAGAGCGACGCGGCGCACCACCGCAGCGACGCGATCACCTCGGCCTTTGCATTTGTCGGCATCTCGATAGCTCTATTGGAAGGGCCAGGATGGGAATCGGCCGATGACTGGGCCGCACTTGCTGCAGGAGTCGTCATTCTATACAACGCATGGCACCAATTGCGGCCGGCGATCTTTGAGCTTGCCGACATCGCACCTGACCCTGGCATTACAGCAAGGGTCAAGGCGACCGCGGCCCGCGTGCCCGGCGTCCTGGGACTCGACAAATGCTTCGTGAGGAAAATGGGTTTCAGTTTCTACGTTGACCTGCACATCATCGTTGAAGGAGAGCTCTCGGTACGCGAAGGACACCGCATTGCCCACCTAGTTGAGAACACCGTGCTGGAGAAATTGCCCCAGATATCGGAGGTGCTCGTTCACGTAGAGCCTCAAGAGGAGCTCGCCTCCAAACACATAGCGCGGGTCAAGTGACTAGGCACAGTTTTCATATACCGCTGGGACTCGCAGTGGTCGCAATTTCGGCACTTGCGACCAGCTTGAAGACAGCACGGTAGCCGGAGCTAGTTTAGACCTACAGAAAGGCTGAAGACCGTGCCACCCCCCCGCTGCATGAGGTGCTGGCCCCGCCCCCCAAGAGCTCCTTTGGTCCGTCGCTGGACTCTGCTGTCGCTAGGGCAATTCGACTGGTCGTGCTTGATGGTCTCGCCAACAGTTCTACCCGGACCGGTCTCTCATCAAGTTCTTGCTTCCACGATCAGCTGGGTAATTTATGGGGCCACTCGCGAATGGTTCTACACTACAAAGCGACAGAAAAACGACGAGATCGTTTCCTTTGTTGCCACGGTCGTGGTTCCAATACTCGAAACCGGCGTTGACAGACGTGCATTCTCCCAACTTGGGGCCTCCAAAGGCGAGAAAACCGAGCCATCTCGAAACCGTCATCGCCGGCAGAAAATTGAAGCTCGCTCGCGAAATTGCCGGATGGAACACAACGCCGCCGCTTTGTCTCATGCAGTGGGAGCCGGCGTGTACGGCAATAATAGCTTCGCGAACCGCGCTACCCTACCGTGAAGTCTCTCTTGCCGCGATGCTAGGGACCCAAGTCGCAAGATCAGGTTCGAATGACTAGAAACGACTAAAACTTGCTTCTGGTGTCTAACCAGCCAGTTCATGGATGGTCGGCACCGGAATAGTGATCTGATGCCGGTAGAGGACAAGCTGAATTTGCTCGACGTTGTGCGGGCTAACACCTGTACCGGGGTTCGAGTCCCCCGTCTCCGATCACTTCACGGGTTCCCAGTCTTCTGGCAGCATATCGAATGCCAGCGTGTCACGGTAGGCGTACTGATTGCCTTCCAGTACGGCCACCGGCGTCAACATATGCCAGATGCGATCATCGTCGAAGACGTAACACTCACCCGATTCGCGCATCGTGAAGCGATCCATTTCCTGCTTGTCATTGTCGGTTATGACGACTTCGCCACCCTGAGCGCCGCAGCGGCCCACTAGATGCGTGGCAATGTACTTTTCCCCGTCTTTATGTAAGCCCGGTGGACTCGTGTCGCACGGCCGGCCAGGCGCAGCCGTGAACCGTATTAGATGAACGTTGACCAAATACTTCGTACCCACCGTCGACAGCGGTAGGTAATGAAGGTGGTGGGCAATCATCTTGCGAACACCTATGGAACCGGCGATCGCGGGGGACAGCGGAGCGTACGCTCGCGGCTGGCCGCCGATGGTAGTGTTGTATTTTTTCAGCTGCACATAGGGCGTGCTCTCTTCGCTCAACCAAACCTTTACGCCCCCCTCAACAATCTCGGCCCTGACACGATTTAAGGAACGATACCTATCGCCCCCATCGTAGTATTTGTCCTTGGGAACATACCAGGCGGCATGGGATAAGGCTTCGAGCGAGCGCGCTATGTCTACATCAACCCGGAGCGGCTGACGACTAAACCCGCGCTCGACGAGGTCGCGTCGCGACCTGGCATTGGTTGCAACCGGAATAAAACGATCTTGACCCATGATTGCTCCTGATAAATGCTTGACGATGGGATGACCAGCTAGCACCGCAAGGGCCATGCGCGCGCAAATTATAGCCGATGCAGCCCATGGCAGAGGATACCGACGACTCCGGGCGGTTGAGTCAGCAAACCTTACCCATCACGTTACGTCAGAATTGCCCGTCGCTCGGAAACAATCGCCACGACTGCAGGAACGACCAAGTTTCCGGTTTTGATAAAACCCCGTGTCAAAATGCCATGACTCGCCAGAGCGAATGAAACTTCACGCCGGGTCCCAGTCCCCTGATGAAACCTATTGCCAAGACCACTGCAGCAATCATCCATCCCCAGCGGCGTTTGATTTCGGGCATCTGGAATTCGCTGCTGGGGATGTGTGGATTATGGAGCAGGTTCCACATCCATGCCAACCCGGAGTGCCCACCAAAGGACGCAGCCGCCGCGGAGATCAGAATCAACAGCCGTCCAACCGGATTGAGCGCGCCCGCAAGGCAGGAGAGGACTCCGGCAGTGAGGTAAGGCACGAGCATGAGCTGTCTCGCCCGCCATATGCGGATGCGCGTATCCTTCCCTAAGAACGGACGCAGTTCGCGCAAGGACAGAGGCACAAACAAAGAGAAATAGGTGACGATCCCAAGCGCAGCCAAGCTCACGCGCCACGCCCAAGCGGGCTGCCATCCGGCCACTACCGCCGCCCAGTCGCCAATGTTGCCGACGCCGGAAAACAGGAAATATCCGCCCGCGTCGAATAAATTGAGAGTCATCAGCAGCCACAAGAGATAGCGCCAGGTTGCCGACTGCTTGACTGCACCCAGAGCCCCCCAACATAGCGTTCCAAAGAGCAGATTGGCGAGCGTCCCGCCCGCCGCTACCAGACGCGTCTCCACGCTGCATTCGAAATGCACCGTGGAGAGCACCAGCGGCCGCCCACCCGTCGCTACGCACATGCCTCCGTGACCAATCCCCTCATGGATAAAATCCCCGATCACGGTGGCAACGATGGCGATCGCGGCGATGGTCAATAGATCGGGCTTGGTTGCTTCGCGGAAGCGTTGCGGGCTGGACGCTCCTGTTGCCCCACTTGCACCATTGGCGGCCATGCGCCGCATTGTAGCAGCGGACTGGATCTGTACGTCGCGGGCGCTAAGCACTGCCCCACCGGGTGCCTTCATGTGGAGTACTCAATTCCTTCGCGCTCCTTGAACTCTTCTCGAACAACCCCAAGGGCGGTGAGGGGTTGATGCTCGACGCCGAATCTGGACTTGCTTCTAGACTGCCCAGCACTTCGCTCAGGAACCGTGAATGCCATGGGGTATGGATGGCCTTGGATTGAAGCCCCCATAACTACCACAATTGCGCTGCTTGGAATCGCCGATGTCTCAGGCCGTACCCATTCGCCTCAAGTTGAAGATCATCCCGTCTTTTCGAGAGGGCCTGAGCACGCTCTTCAGATCCCCGCCGGACATGGTTTTGATTGGCTAGGCCGCCATCGTGACGCGATCTGACAGGAATAAACATATGTGCCGGGTCAGTAGGCGTTGGCCCAACTGGGCTGGACTTGAAAATGGCGGTGTGAGAATATTTCGCTTGTCGTACGGCGCGTTCAGCATCTACCGCAACCATGTCTTCCAGCAATTTTGCTATTCATTCCCGGCGGATTGTCTGGTTCGTGGTAACTCGATTCTTGTGCTGCACGCTATTTCTTCCCGCTGGACTGGCGCAGAACCTGCCGGAAGCTGACACGCAGAGCGGCATGAGCACCGGAGTCGCACGTGCCCCGGTTAAGGATGCGCTGCACCGTCCCATCACTGCGGGCGGATTTGTCGACGGCGCGCCGGTCGTTTTCTCCGATATCACCCAGGCCAGCGGACTCGATAAGTTTCATCACAAGTCCGGCACTCCCGAAAAAAGCACAATTCTGGAAACTCCGGGATCCGGGGTGGCGCTCCTCGACTATGACAACGATGGATGGCTCGACATCTACCTGCTGAACGGTTCAACGTTTCCCGCGCTGAAGGGCAAGGAGGCGCCGCCGCGGGCGATGCTGTTCCACAACAATCACGACGGTACATTTACCGACGTAACCGACAAAGCCGGAGTCGCGAACGAGCGCTGGGGCTTCGGCGTGGTGGTGGGCGATTTCGATAACGATGGCTGGCCTGACATTTACGTTTCCAATTTCGGAAAGAACCGCCTTTACCACAATAATCACGACGGCACATTTACCGACGTCGCGGAAAAGGCAGGAGTGTCCCTCGGCGGATGGTCGGCGGGTGCGACCTGGGGTGATTATGACCGCGACGGCTTTCTCGACCTCTTCGTTCCCGGCTATGTAAAGTTCGATCCCGACAATCCGCCCATCGCCGGCAAAGGCGGCATCCCCTCTGACTTCTGCCAGTTTCGCGGGATCGCCGTGATGTGCGGTCCACGCGGTCTGCCGGGCGAGAGCGATCATCTGTTTCACAACAACGGCGACGGCACCTTTTCTGATGTGAGCGTAAAGGCTGGCGTCTCCGACCCCAGAGGATATTACGGCCTGGCGTCAGTTTTCGTTGATGTGGATGACGACGGCTGGCTTGACCTGCTGGTCGCCAATGACTCGGTGCCGAAATATCTCTACCGGAACAAGCACGACGGAACTTTCGAGGATGTCAGCTACATCTCAGGATTCGCTCTAAATGATGAGGGACGCGAACAGGCTGCCATGGGCATCGCGGTGGGCGACTACAACCGCGACGGTAAGGTCGATTTCTGCATCACGAATTTTTCTGACGACTACAACACGCTCTACCGCAACGACGGCGACGCGAGCTTCACCGACGTGAGCTATGCCGCCGGCATTGCCAACCCGACCATTCCATTTCTGGGCTGGGGCACCGGCTTCCTGGATTATGACAACGCCGGCCTGCTCGACATTTTCTTCGCCAATGGGCATGTTTACCCGGGCGTGGACCGGCAGGATTGGGGCACAACCTGGGCACAGCGTCCGTTGTTATTTCGCAATCTGAATGGATCGAAGTTCGAGGAGGTTCCACCGGCCCCGGGCAGCGGACTGGCAGTGGTGGTCTCGGCGCGCGGGGCGGCGTTCGGCGATCTGTTCAACGACGGCCACATCGACGTGGTACTCAACGTGATGGATTCGATTCCCGTGCTTCTGCGCAATGTGGTTAAGAATCAGAATCATTGGCTGACGCTGAAGTTGGTTGGCGGCCCCAAGGGCCCGCGGGATGCGATTGGAGCGAAGGTTTTTGTCACCACGGGTGCGATCCGGCAGCGCGCGGATGTTTTCAGCGGAGGCAGCTACGCTTCCAGTTCTGACCCTCGGCTCCACTTCGGTTTGGGCGCAGCTACGGGGGTGGACAAAGTGGAAATCTTCTGGCCCGACGGCGCGAAGGAACAGATCAAGACTCCCGCTGTCGATCGGATCGTAACCGTGGTGGAAGGCAAAGGAATTGTGGAACCGTGAAGCGGGAGCCAATCAGTAACCGGCTTGCTCTCCTGGCGATATTACTCTATTGCTTGCTTACGGCTTTGGCCGAAGTGGTTACAGCACAAGGGCACATTTCACCGTTGGCGCCCAGATCTGGCGAAGTCTTTGTCGACACAACGCAGCGGGTCGGCGTCAACTTTCAATACCGGGCATCCCATACCTCCAGGAAATACCTTCTCGAAACCATGGGGGCGGGAGTCGCTTTGTTCGATTACGACAACGATGGGCGCCTGGACATTTATCTTGTAAATGGAGCGCCCCTGGGCGACCCCACTCCGAAAGGGACAGTCCCGCAGAAGACCGATTCGCAGTATTGGAACCGCCTGTACCATCAAAAACCGGACGGAACGTTCGAAGATGCCACTGAGAAGGCCGGCCTTCAGGGAGCAGGATACGGGATGGGCGTCGCTGTCGGCGATTTTGACAACGACGGATTCGAAGATCTTTATGTGACCGCTTATGGCGGAAACAGGCTCTATCACAATAACGGCAATGGCACGTTCACCGACGTGACCGAGAAGGCGGGCGTCGCAGGAGCTGGTTGGTCCACGAGCGCGGCGTGGGTCGATCTGGACGGGGACGGGTTCCTCGACCTGGTCGTCCTGCGCTATGTGGTGTGGGATTTCGATGACGTCTGGTGCGGCGAGCATAAAGAAGGTTACCGGGCCTACTGCCATCCCGATTTCTTCAAACCCATTTCTCCGCTCGTGTTTCGTAATAATAAGGATGGGACATTTACCGAAGTCGCGCAGAAGGTGGGCCTCGGCAAACCTGGGAAAGGGCTCGGTCTTGCGATCGCCGACTATGACCGTGACGGCGCAATCGACCTTTTTGTGGCCAATGACTCCATGGTTGAGTTCCTTTATCACAATAAGGGCGACGGAACCTTCGAAGAGGTCGGTCTGACCTCCGAAGTCGCGGTCGACTTGGATGGCCGAACCTACGCTGGCATGGGCGTGGATTTTGCCGATTACAATAACGATGGATGGCCTGACATTATCGTCACCAACCTGGCGAATCAACGCTACGCGCTCTACCAGAACGACCGAGACGGCTCCTTCAGCTATGCCAGCAACACGGCTGGCATTGGCCAGGTGACGATGGCACACTCAGGATGGGGTGTACGCTTCTTCGATTACGATAACGACGGATGGAAAGATCTCCTCATCGCTCAAGGCCATGATCTCGATACTATCGAACTGAGCTACCCTAACCTGCACTACCGGGAACCGATGCTGCTAGCCCGCAATACGGGGCACGAGTTTGTGGATGTTTCCCTGCAATCTGGCAAACTCTTCCAGCAAGTCTGGGTTTCGCGTGGACTGGCAATTGGCGACCTCGATAACGACGGCCGCCTCGATGCGGTCGTAACCACGAATGATGGCTCGGTTCATGTTCTCCACAACGAAGCGGTAACCGGGAACCATTGGATTCTGCTGAAACTGGTCGGGCATAAGAGCAACCGCGACGCGATCGGCGCGGAGGTCACACTGGTGGCCGGTGCCAGACCACAGTACGCCACGGTATCGACGACCAGCAGTTATCTCTCTGCGAGCGACAGGCGCGTACACTTCGGGATGGGGCAGGAGCGCGTCGCGCAAAGAATCGAGATTCGCTGGCCCAGCGGGATCAAGCAGATGCTCAAAGATGTTCCTGCCGATCAAATTCTTCAGATCGACGAGCCCGCCACGCCGTCTACACCAGCGAAGCCATGAAGGGCGGCCACGCCAACTCGGCCTTTTTGCTTTCATTGGTGATGGTTTTGTTTCTTGGGGGACTTCGAGGTTCCGCGCAATCGAGCTCCGCCCAAATCAGCGGCGCTTTTGATCGTGGTATGGCTGAATTCCGTGCGGGAAACTATTCTTCGGCTGCAGTTTTGTTTGCCGACGCGGAGACTGCCTCTCCGGGTACAACCGATGCCCTTCTCTACCAGGCAAAATCGCTGGTGCACATTCAGGATTTTGCCGGAGCAGAGCGGGAGTTGCGTAGCTACGTTCCCTCGCATCCCCATTCTTCCGACGCGCTCTATATGCTGGGGTTCGTTCTGAATCGCCAGAATCGGCCCGCCGAGTCGCTTGCGTCCTACACAAAGGCCGCAGCGATCACGCGCCCCATGGCTGATGATCTGAAAATTGTCGGTCTGGATTACGTCCTTCTTAATGACTACGCTGATGCTATCAAGTGGCTGGAAAAAGCGGTGGCGCTTGACGGCACGAACAAGGATGCGTGGTATTATCTGGGCCGCGCCTACTACACAAAATCTCGTCTCAACGAGGCCCGCAAGGCGTACCTGACGATACTCGATCTGGACCCACGAGATGCCCGGGCGGAGAACAATCTGGGCCTGATCTTCGAGTCAAGCGGTCAGCCCGCCGCTGCCATTGAAGCCTATGGCAAGGCGATCGTCTGGCAAGCAGAGAATCCACACCCCAGCGAGCAGCCTTATGTGAATCTCGGAAACCTGCTGATGGAACAGGGCCGAGCGACGGAAGCGATTGAGCCCCTCGAAAAGGCAGTAACCCTCGCGCCGGACAACGCTTTCTGCCACATGAAGCTCGGCGTATACTACCGCAAAATCGGGCGCCTCGATGACGCGCTGCGTGAACTGAAGCAAGCGACTCAACTTGATCCCGAGAATGCCATAGCGCACTATCAGTTAGGCAGGCTGTATAAAGACCTGCACTCCGTGGATCGTGCGCAAGCCGAGTTCGATCGCGCCGCCGAGTTGAAGACTCGAGCAGCTGGCTCGCGCAGCGGCTTAGGCTTGCCTGCGCACTGACCAACGAGGCGAGAGCCCTTCCCTTCCCTGTCCTGTCTTGCCCTCCCAGAGTTTGAGCTTGACCAAGCGGATGAAGGATTTACCCTCTAGGTCTAGGCGATTCCATCACTTGTTCCTCCATCGCCTCTCTGGGTTTCCATCTTGGTTTCCCGCCTTAGCGCCCCCCAGTGGACTACAATTCTTGCCGTAAGGCTGTGTAATTTCGAAGATTTCGATTTTCTTGCTGGTATTCTTTGCGCTTGTGGCCAGTTTCCCCAGCAAAGAGGAAGGTTCGCTTGCCGTGATTCAGACTTATTCAGACCGTGCAAAGATGATCCTGTTTCTTGCGCGTCACAAGGCCGGGAGGGATGGGTCTCCCACGCTGGATATCAACCATATCCTCGAAGCCGTCGTAGTCGAAGATCAAGGAGCAGAGGCGATGTGCAAATTCCTCGGGGTCAATCCAGCGACGACAAAGCAAGCGCGTGGTAACGTCAAAGCGCCCTCCTCACCATTCTTTCCGCTGGAAGTTGCCTCCGGAATTTTGCTGAAACTCGACCAACTCTCTCCGCTCTTGGAACCTGTGCCCCAGTCATTGGACATGCCCGTATCGGATGATGGGGCGCACGCTTTGAGTGTCGCGTTGAGCTTCGCGCGCGAATTGCACGCGGACAAGGTCGAACCACTACATCTTCTAGCTGCCGCCTTCAAACAACCGTCCAGCAGAGCTGTTCGCATCTTTTCTGAATATGGAGTCACCGAAGAGAGGGTTGAGGCTCGATTGAGAGACGCGAGCGACGGCGAGGATAGCACGGGTTTACAGCCCGTCCATCGCTAAGAGCCCGGCGCAACCGTCGCATGGTTAGCCTGAATTCCCCCGAGCCTTCTTCCCCACTAACATTAACCGGTCCGGAATCAGGGCTGGGGACTCTGCTGATCCGGTGAGGCTGTTCCCGAGACATTTGGGGGAGGCGCAGGCGCCTCAGGCGGCGCGTTCGTCGGGTTCGTGTCCCCCTGCAAGACAGACCTCTTCATGCGTTCCTGCGATTTGTCTGCCTCTTCATCTTTAAGTTTCTGGAACGTAGCCATGGCACTGCGGGCCTCATCCATGCGGTGCTGGCGGCGATAGATGATCCCCAGCTGATACCATGCCTGCTCGACGACCTCTGGGGTTGTGTCAGTGCTGACGGTATGTTCGAAGTGGGCGGCCGCAGCCGCATCGTTGCCGAGCAGCATCTCGGCGCGTCCCAGGTTGTAGTCCATGTGCACCAGACCGGGCTTCTCTCGCTGCGCCGCCTCCATCAACTCTTTGCCTTTGGCTCCGTCCCCTTGTTCCACTGCGATCGCGCCCAGCTTGTATCTAGCCAGCACGTTCTGCGGATCGATTTCCAGTTCGCGGGTAAAGGCCGCTTCCGCCTCCGGGATCTTGTTCGCGTTGCGATACTCCGACCCCAGCTCTTCATGCAAGCCCGGCTGCGTGGGCGCCAGTTTTATAGCCACTTCATACTCCGCGATCGCGTCCACGTGCCGGTCGGCTTCGGCGTTGGCCTGTGCCAGCACGCGATGCACGCGCCAAGAGTGAGGATCGATCTTGAACATCTCAGCGTAGCTATTTTTCGATACGAGGAGATGCGCCCGGCCCCGGTGATACAGAATGTCCTGGTCGTTCGGCCTAAGCTTGCCGGCTCGGTCGAGTGCGTCGGCCGCCTCTTCAGCGCGGTCCTGGGCCAGACGTACCACACCCAGCCACATCCAGGCATTCGCGTCGTTGGGATAGGCGACGGTTTCTTTCTGCACGGCGGAAGCAGCTTTGTCCAGATGATTGAGCCGGAATTCTGTGGTGCCAAGAAAAAGATTCGCCCCATGAAGCCTGGGTTGCAGCGCCAGAGCCTTTTGGAAGCTCGGGATTGCTTCCTCGTACCGGCCCTGCTCCTGGCGAACCAGTCCAAGATTGAAGTAGGCCTCCGCGAACCCGGGCGACTGCTTCACCACCACAGCAAACCCCGCACCAGCTTCTTCCAGTTTGCCTTGGCGCATGGCCTGCGTGGCGCGCCCAAATGCGGCCGTAACCTCTGCGGACTGGGCTTGGGCAAGGGGGAGAAGACCGAAGAGTAGAAAGCAGGGCAATGCTAGCATGACGGATGGAAGACACGGCCGAACACCTCTAGGACGCCCTGCCTGCTTCGCAAAGAGACCGATCAGCATGCACACCAGGACATTTTATACCCGCTCATCCGGGGAGAAATTTCCGCAACCCAGACGCCAAAGGCCGGACTCGTCGTCCGGCCTTGAGCATTCCGTTGAATAGCCCCTCAGAACTCGTAGCGTAAGGTTGCCTGCAGGGTTCTTGGCGCATTGATTACGGCGTGGCCTCCACCTCCGGGCACGCCGAAGAAGGGATCAGTCGGGTTGCCGTCGATGGCCCCAAAGACGTGCCGGTTGAACGCATTGGGAATATCGAGTTTAAACATCAGCACCTGGCCTTCCCGGATTGTAGTTCGCTTGATGACCGAGAAGTCTTCGTTCTTGTAACCCGGGCTCCGCCACCAAGAGACAACGCTTGGGATATTCCCGAAGACATAGCCCCCACCAGCGGCAAACGAGGTTTTACTCGGATCCTCAAATGCAGAGCAATTCGCCGTTACCGGGTTCGTGGCCGACGCCGGTGTGAACATCCCATTCGCGGTCTCCACACAACCGCTGTTCCAGCTGCTGTTTTGCGCCGGAGTCCACTGTGCAAGATGCGAGGGTAACGGAGAACCAATCAGGCTGTAGCGGTAGTTTCCGGTGCTGAATGGGTTTGCCGTCGCATATTCATTAATGACCGTGGGCGAACCGCTCTGGTAGCGCTGAATTCCGCTTACCTGCCAGCCTCCCAACACTTTGCTGGCGACGCCGTGCGTCAGATATTTCTTTCCCGGGCCGACGGGAAGTTCGTACAAATAGCTGAGCACAAAGGTTTGCGGGATATCCTGATAGCTGACCGCCTTTTCGCCCTTCAGGTTGTAAGGGTTCTGAGCTCCGAAGACGTTCGAGTTGAAGCCGGTCTCGGTAGAGAAGGAGGAGTCAGCATCCGTAATGGTCTTGGAGAATGTGTAAGAGGCCAGCAGGTTCAGCCCGTTGTGAAAACGTCGCTCTAGCTTGGTTTCCAGGGCGTTGTAAGTGGACTGCCCGAGATTCTCGAGACAGCAGCTCGTGGTTATGGCGCCGTATTGTGGGAAAGGGCGCAGCAACTGGCCGATAACGTTTTGCGTACTGCCACTGCCCCAGCCGGGAGTGAACCAGGAAGGTACGGTGATCCCAAGCGAGTGGAGAATCGCCGGTCCATTCTTTCCGTCACTACCATCAACCTGGTATTCCAGTTCCGCCCCCAAAGAGTTGTATACCGGATTCGGGGTGTTGGTTTGCGCCAGGTCCGAGAGCAGTCGTGTAGCGTGCTGCCCGACGTAACCGATGCTTAGAATAAGATCGCGAGCGATCTGGTGCTGAAACTCGAGATCCCAGTTCTGGACCATACCCGGGCGCCCGTATGACGGTGCGACATAGTCGACCGTGTTCTGAGTAAAAACGTTCAGCGTCGGATTTTGGATGTTGCTGGGCGGAGTATAAGCGGGAAAGCCGGCATCCAGAGACTGCACCGGGGTAAAGTTATCCAAATTCTTGAAGTTGGGGTTCGCCGTGCTCCCACTGGTGAGCGAACCGCCGAAGTCCGAGTAGACCAGCGCGGCGTAGTAGATGCTATATCCGCCGCGAATCACTGTGCCCGGCATGAAGTTCGGCGAATAAGCGAATCCAATTCGCGGGCCAAAGTCCTTGAAGTAAGTATTAGCCCCGGTCGCGCTCTTGCCATAGACGAAGGCGCCCAACTGCCCCGGACTGGCAGAGTTAACCGTCGTAGGCGAGAACACCGACTGCGCTCCCGAGGCCTCGTGCCGCGGCGTGTCCACGTCCCAGCGCAGGCCGAGATTCAGCGTCAAGTCGTGTCTGGCCTTGAAGTCATCCTGCACATAGGTGGCGTAATAGTTCTGGTTCCAACGAGGATAGTGCGAAAATACCGTCAACTGTTCTTGATCGGGCTGCCCGAGCAGGAAGCTGGCAAATGGATCGCCGGTTAGAGTCGCACCGGGTTGCTGGGCGACCGGCGCGAAAGACGTTTCGTTATTTGAAAAGTTGTACTGCGGTGAAGTCTGCGACTGCGAGAGAACGGAATACTGGTAGGAACGCCACTCGAAGCCTAAGCGCAGAGAGTGTCGCCCTTTCGTCAGGGAAACGCTGTCGGCAACGATTAGGGCGTTTGGAACTTGAATGCTGTAGTTTTGCGTGCTCAACTGCGAATAGCCGATCCCGAAAGGCGACCCGGCAAACTGGAATTCTGGAAACACTTGCCCGCTGGCGCCCGTGATACCTAGAGCCTGGTCCCAATCCGTCCCGTTGACGCTGGGAGCTTTGCTGGCGGTGTAGACGCGGTTGAATCCAACCGTAAAGTGGTTCAGGACCGAGGGAGTGGCAAAGTAATCCCACCCATAGCGCAGATAATGGGTGAAGTAGTAATTGTAGTACTCTCCCCCCGGTGTAAGCGGGGCGGGAAGGTCGAAGTTGTTGCTATTCAAGTAACTCTGCTCGCGGCTGCTGTAAGAAAAGAACATCTTGCTCTTGTTGGTCAGGTCCTCGTCGATGCGAAAACTTGTCTCCGTAGTTACCACATGGTCTAGAGAGGTCGGGTTTTGATAGTTATTGTTCAACCCAGCGTTGCCGTTGGCAGGAGTACCAATCAGGTTGGTCCCAGGCAGATAACCCAAAACTTTTCCGGCCACGGCACTCATGCCAGTGGTGATCTTGTTGCCCGCAAAAGGCATACGACAGGTCTGCCCACCAACCACCCGCGTGGTTGAGGGGTCGAAGATCTGCCCCGTCATCACCTGTTGTCCAGTGCACGGGTTGATTACCGGCGTCGACACACCGTTGACCGTTATCGTCGCAGGCGATCCCAGCAATGCCGAGAAATCTCCTCCTCGTTCTGCCGCGGTCGGCAGGGTTAGGATGTCATTGGTCAGGCCGCGGCGATTACGATACTGCTCCCAGGCGAAGAAGAAGAACGTTTTGTCGCGGCCATTGTAGAGGTGAGGAATCCTGACCGGCCCGCCCAGCGACCCACCAAAATCGTTCTGCCGGTCTCGAGCCTTCGGATTCAAAGGCGTACAGGGGATGGTGGTGTGGTTGCATCCGGCGGCCTGGTTGGCCTGCACGATCTGCGCGTTTGCGAAATCAGTGTTCCAGGAAAAGGCGTCCAGCGCCTCGTTGCGGAACAACTCGAATATCGACCCATGATATCGGTTGCTGCCAGACTTGGTGGTAAAGCTTTCGATACCGCCGGAGGTGCGGCCATATTCTGCCGAAGGCATTGAGGTGGTGACTTTGAACTCAGTGAGCGCCTCCACGGTGGGCGCCGTCTGGTCAAATGCGGCGCCGGAGTCGGAGCGAACCACGCTGACCCCGTCGAGAAGAATCTCGGTTCCGAAATTCTGCCCGCCAGATAACTTTGATTCGTAGATTCCGGCGGCGGCGTGGTCGCTGTTGGTGCCTGGGCCGGCGGTTCCCGGCGTCAAGAACACAAAAGTTTCGGGAGAACGCACAAAGCTTTGCCCGGTCGAGTTCAAAGCCAAAGGCAGGTCTTCAATTTGCTTGGTGCCCACCACCGTCCCGATGTCGGAGCTCTCCGTCTGCAGGGTGGGAGCGTCCGCCACCACTGTGATTTCTTCCTGCACGTTACCGGGTTCGAGGATGATATTCAGGGCCGTGGTCGTACTGATTTGGATCGAGACCCCTTGTTGCTGCGACACCTTAAAACCCGGGGCTTGGACCCTGATGTTGTAGCGGCCGGTTTGAATGTCGGCAACGCGGTAGACACCTTCTGCCGTAGACGCCGTCTTGTAGGTGTTGCCCGTGTCGGCACCGGTAATCATGATCGAGGCTCCGCCAACTGCGGCTCCCGAGCTGTCCAGAACGGAGCCTGCGATCGTGCCGCGATCCGACTGAGCTATGGCACTACCGACCATAAGCAGATACAGAATTACAATCCCCAGTCCTGCCAACCAATCACGGTTCATATTCACCCGCCCCTAGCGTTGTTCAAAACACCGAGTCCCCCGCCTATCCCCCGCCTACGCTTTTGCACGTTGCAGTCGTGAGTACCTGGATAATGCAAACGTACTAATAGAAAATAACTACGGAGGAGTGTCAATACTACTTTCGTACAGTTGAATATTTGATGGAGTGGTTCACGTGAAGGCGAGCCGTTCCTTTGGCTCGCTCAGTCGAGCGAGATGATGCCTCGTTGCAGCGCAACGGTTGAGGCCTGCGTGCGATCCTTGACTCCGAGCTTCTCGAGGACGTGACTCACATGCAGTTTTACCGTCACCTCCGCGATATTCAGAGCACCAGCGATCTCCTTGTTGCCCAGGCCTTTGGCTACCATCCGCAGCACCTCAACTTCACGGGCGCTTAACGAACGATGGGACCGGCGCTCGGCCAGGTGGGAAGCGACGATGGGATCTACATACTGCCGTCCTTCATAAACCTCGCGGACGGCGCGCAGGAGTTCTTCCCGGATGATGCTCTTCACGATGTACCCGCGCGCCCCGGCCTGCATCGCACGATAGATCTCCTCCTCCCCCGAATGGGTCGAGAGCATGAGGATGGATGCCTCCGGAAATTCCTGAATCATCGCTGCCGTGCAATCCGTACCGCTCATCCCCGGGAGCCGAAGATCCATTAGCACCATGCTGGGACGGTGTTTGCGGTACGCTGCGAGCGCGGCATCGCCGCTGCCCGCCTCAGCAACCACCTCCATGTCCGGCTCGACGTTCAGGGACGCTGACAAGCCCATGCGCACCATGAAGTGGTCGTCAACTACCAGAATACGTATTGGTTTTGAGTTCTTCATCGATTGCTTTGCTCGAGCCCACAGGAACTTCCACGGCAATGCGAGTACCGCGTCCGGGCTCGCTCTCAACCGTGAGACGGCTGCCCATCGATTGCGCGCGCTCGCGCATATCGAGAAGCCCAAAATGTCCGGTGGGAGAGGGCTGATCTGCGGCAAAACCCTGGCCATCGTCGCTCACGGTCAGGCGAACCGATTCGGGGGCGTATCGCAATTCGATGGAAATGTGTCTGGCCAGTCCGTGCTTCATGGCATTTGCCACTGCTTCCTGCCCGATGCGAAGCAAGTTCATCTCGGCTGGCCTGGGGAGGCGCACCGGAGTACCTTCGAACTTTGCATCCACCTTTACGCGCCCGCGTGGGGTGAGAGGCTCGACAATCTTCGCCAGAGCAAGAACGAGATCCCCGTCTTCCAGTAATTGACAACGTAGATCCCACACCGAACGTCGCGCTTCGACCATGCTGTGACGGCTCATGTTACGCGCCGTTTCCAGTGCCTGCTCAGCCACGCGTGGCGCTTGCTGGAAGCAATCGACCGCCAGATCAAGCTGCATGGTGATGCCAGCCAGCTCCTGCTCGAGCGTGTCGTGAAGCTCCCGGGCAATCCGGTTGCGCTCTTCGAGCACGGCGCTGCTTCTCAACTTCTGGCGAACCACGTCCATTTGCTCACGCAGCCGCCGGCCCAGCACGACAACCCAGGCCACCACGAAAAAAAGGCCAATCGCGGTCATCCCCAGGAGCCAAAACGTGTGAGGCAAATTCCACCACGAGGGAGTGCTAAGCACCACCAGGTCCTGAGGCAAGCGCAGCAGCACGCGAATCGACTGGGGGATCCGCCACAACCCTCCACTGCGAACCAAACAGATGCCGGTAATCCGCACTTCGCTGTTCAGTGGGATGGACAGCAGGTGTTCCTCGACGACGCCCGGCGGCAGGGCAGCGTCAAAAAATACGTCGCCGTTCTGAAGCAGGAGCCGCAGGCCGTCGGGTTGCGCCTGTCGGTTCAACACCTTCGCCTCCGTGGTCACGACCGCACCGTCGAATTGTTCCCAAGGCGTCGCCAGGTTTAGCTTCACCGGCTCCGGAGCCTTCTCGTGCCCCAGGAGCTGATATACGGCGTCCTCTAACATCGGCCCCGAATCGCCCATGGCAGGAAAGCCCAGCGCGTCCACGAGATCGCCTATCTCGAGGGGGGTGCTTTGCTGGGTTAGCACGCGAAGTCCCTTGCCCTGGCTTACGAGAAAAAGAGCATTGCCCAGTTGTTGATATCCGACGACACCACGCACTCGCACCCGGTGGCGGCCCCCTTTCCCTGGCGAAAACCGCAGCAAGTCCGAGAGCAAAGCTTCCCTGGGCGGAGCTCCAACCGTCATGAAGCGCAAGCGCGGGACATAAAATAAAATTCCCGTGAGTTGCCGGTTCGTGTTGTACAGGCTCCCGCACACGCCTTCGATCAGTACTTCGCTGTCAACCCAGGAAGGCACCTCTTGATCGCGACCAATGGGCACCCGAACGTTGAACTCACCCCCGTCGGATGCCACGCGCATAGCGAGGGTGGTCTCTCGCCACGAGTTGCGGTCAATGCCCACAGAGCGCACGATGCCCCGCACTCGCACCCACTGACTATCCTGGCTTCCGTCGGCGAGTTCGGAGAAAGGAAAAAGCTGCGCCTGGGGGAGAACGCCCTTGCCCAGCACACGCAAGCTTTGCTCCCGAATCACAGGAGCGAATTTGCCTGGCCCGGTGATTCCTTCAATTTCCACCAACTGGCCGAGCAGGTGGGGATACTTCGGCGAGACACTGCCCTCCGCATAAATGCCGGCGGTCGCATCTTGAATGAAGAAGTCCGGTGCTGGTGCATCCATAGTAATTACGCCGCGAACCCGCACCGGATAGCCCAACCGAGCCTGCTCAGGACTCAAGCTGCGAATCTGCTCGGCGTGAGTGAGGATGGGGAGAGGCTTCGCGGAAAACTCAGCCCACACGTTGCCGCCCAGAATATGGACCAGCACTACAGAGGCTGCGGCCAGGGCGAACCTGCGCACTCCATGCGCACCAATGTTCGTGGCTTGCGTCCTACCGTGCTTCAACATGGAAACACCTGGAATACCGACGCTCGAACCCCGCGCCAGACGATAGATCTTCGCAGGATTCTCGCACTGCGCGGTCGCTTTAGGGTAGCCGAAACTCGCCGAGTGGGGAAGCGGGAG
>Ga0210398_10001661_pt1 | contig 22570 bp, 22 predicted proteins | sample IncBWC4OmetaG_FD_161047 | JGI IMG/M metagenome (GOLD analysis project Ga0210398, IMG submission 161047) | Forest soil microbial communities from Barre Woods Harvard Forest LTER site, Petersham, Massachusetts, United States - Inc-BW-C-4-O | ecosystem: Environmental > Terrestrial > Soil >...
CGGCGCATGATGGAGGCGGGGCTCATCGACGCGGCGCTGGTGGGCGGCGTGGATTCGCTGTGCCTCACCACGTTGTACGGCTTCCACTCCCTGCAGCTCTCCTCGTCGGCGCCTTGCCGCCCCTTCGATGTCGCGCGCGACGGCATCTCCATCGGAGAGGCCGCTGCATTCGCGCTTCTCGAGCGCGCACCCGACAGCTGCGATGGCGGCGAGGTGCTGCTGCTCGGCATCGGCGAGTCGAGCGATGCCTACCACATGTCGGCGCCGCATCCCGAGGGGCTCGGCGCGCGCCGCGCGATGCAGGCCGCACTCAAGTCGGCGGCGCTCGATCCCGGTCAGATCGACTACATCAATCTGCACGGGACCGGCACTCCCAGCAATGACCGCTCCGAGAGCCAGGCGGTCACGAGCGTATTCGGACCGACCACGCCTTGCAGCTCGACCAAGGGCGCGACCGGTCATACCCTGGGCGCGGCGGGCGCGCTCGAGGCCGTCATCAGCGCCCTGGCCATCACGCACGAATTGATGCCGGGCGGTGTGCATACCGGCGAGATCGACCCCACGCTGACCGCGCACTACATCAGGGACAATCGCCGCGCCCCAATCGCGCGGGTGCTCTCCAATTCGTTTGGTTTCGGCGGCACGAATTGCAGCCTGATATTTGGCCGCCCGGCATGAGCTTGTCGGCCTACGTCAGCGGCCTCGGAGTGCTGGGGCCGGGAGTCGCGAATTGGCCTGAAGCCGCGGCGGTGCTCACGGGCCGGCAGACTTACCGGCCGGCGCCCACGGTGCTGCCGATCCCGACGATTTTGGCGGCCGCGGAGCGGCGTCGCACGGGGCGCGTCGTCAAGCTGGCGTTGGGCGTGGCGTCAGAGGCCGCCGCGCGCGCCGGCGTCGATCCCTCGGCTCTGGCCAGCGTGTTCTCCTCGTCCGGCGGGGACGGACACAACTGCCATGAGCTCTGCCATGCCCTGTCGGTCGCCGGCCGCGAGATTTCGCCGACGCGCTTCGCCAACTCGGTGCACAACGCGGCGGCGGGATACTGGAGCATCGGCACCGGCGCGATGGTCGAATCGACGGTGCTGTGCGCCTTCGACGCGAGCTTCACCGCAGGTCTCTTGGAAGCCCTGACTCAGGTCGTGGTCGACGAAACGCCGGTGCTGCTGGTGGCTTATGACTCGGAATATCCGGAGCCCCTGCACGCCAAACGCCCCATACCCGACGCCTTCGGGGTCGCGATGCTACTGACGCCGGAACCGAGCGCCACCTCGCTCGCGAGAGTGGACGCGGCGCTGACCGAGTTGAGCTACGATCGAATGACGGATCCGGCGTTGGAGGCCTTGCGCTCCTCGTTCCCCGCCGCTCGATCGCTGCCGCTGTTGCGCCTGCTGGCGGCCGGAACCGGCGGCAGCGCGATTCTCGAATACCTCGACGTATCAGGGTTGCAAGTGCGAATCGAACCATGTCCATGCCCTTAGACCGTAGCTGGATCGAGAAACACATTCCCCATCATGGCCGCATGTGCCTGCTCGACGAGGTCATGGAGTGGGACGCGAGCCATATCCGCTGCCGCAGCGGCACTCATCGCCTGCCCGATCATCCGCTGCGTTCGCATGGCCGCCTGGGAGCTGCCTGCGGAATCGAATATGCGGCGCAGGCCATGGCCGTTCACGGCGCGCTGACCGGCGGTGAGTCGGCTCGACCCGAGGCGGGTTTTCTCGCCGCCCTGCGGGATGTTCGGCTGCATGTGCCGCGGCTCGACGACTGTGATGACGAGATCCATTGCGAGGCGGTGCTGGTGGCGGGAAATCAAGGCAGCGCGCTGTATGAATTTGCGTTGCAATCCGCGGCGCGGCAGTTGTTGAGCGGCCGCGCAACGGTGGTGTTCGACGCAGGTTATCGGGCGAAAAAAACATGAACCAAGAAGCGACTCGGGCCCTGGTCACGGGCGGCAGCGGCGGCATCGGAGCGGCCATTTGCCGCCGCCTCGGATCGACCGGCCACTTCGTCTATGTGCACGCGCATCGCCGCATCGCCGCGGCGGCCGCGATCGTCGAGGACATCGTCGCCGCCGGCGGCCGGGCCGCCGCCGTTCAATTCGATCTGACCGATGCGGCCGCGACCCGCGCCGCCGTGGAGACGATGCTCGAGGAAGGTACGGTGCAGGTTCTGGTGAACAATGCCGGCATTCACGACGATGCCGTGTTCCCCGGCATGAGCCCCGCGCAATGGCATCGCGTCATCGACTTGTCGGTCAACGGATTTTATAACGTCACCCAGCCGTTGATCCTGCCCATGATTCGCACGCGCTTCGGCAGGATCATCAATCTGTCGTCGGTGGCCGCACTCATCGGCAACCGCGGTCAGGTGAACTATGCGGCCGCCAAGGGCGCTTTGAACGCCGCCACCAAGGCGCTGAGCCTGGAAGTCGCGAGCCGCGGCATCACGGTCAATGCGGTGGCGCCGGGAATCATTGCGACCGGCATGGGCGACGCCGCCTTCGACGAGGCCGCCATCGCCGACATCGTACCCATGAAGCGCGCCGGAACCGCGGAGGAGGTCGCGAGTTTGGTGAGTTATCTCGCTTCCCCGGAAGCCGCCTACATCACCGGTCAGATCATTTCCGTCAACGGCGGAATGATGGGGTGAGCGGACCGCGATCAGGCATAGGCGTCGACGGCGCCGCTCGAGATACGCGATAGCGGCGTGGCGGTTGTGGACGCAGGCGCCACGGAGGCGCTGCGGTCGGCGGCGGGCGTCCAATCGTAGGACTGTGCTTGGGAAGGCCGCTCCTGAAAGGAACGCTGCGATATGTCGACGCTGACCTGACCGAATCCTTGAGATCCCAGCATTTCGCGCAGCTTCGGCGAACTCGACTCCAGCGCGTCGCGGGTCACCGCGCTGTGGCTCGTGAGCCAGACCTGCGCGTGATCGCCCTGCACCGCAATTCGCACTTCGATGGGCCCGAGCTGCGGTGGATTGACTTGCAGTTTTGCGCCGCTCAGATTGTTGTCGACCATGTAGGACACACGGTCCGCAACGCCCTGTCCGAACTCAGCCGTGTCCACCCCGGCGGCAACTTTCAAAGTCGGCACCGGCACCGCGTCGGCCGAGCCAGAAATTCCGCTCGGCGCGGATCCCGCCACGGCACCGGCCGTCGACGTCGTCGTCGACGTCAAGGAATCGTTGCTTCCGCCGTGTGCGTGTCTGTCCGATGCCGCTGCATTGGCGAGCGCCGTCATCGCTTGAGCGCTTGCGGCTGCCTTCGTGGCCGCGGCTGCGGCGGCCACGACCGCAGGAGCAGCCAGGGCCGGCGGCGGCAATCCGGCGGTGCCCGCGGCCTGATCACCGCTGCCGCCCTCGACCGGCGCCGTTGAATCATCGGCCGGCGGAGCTGAGGCTTCCGCGGCGGCAGCCGCGACGCCGGGAGCGACCACGCCGTTTGCGGCCGCGGACATCGCAATCGCAGAGGCGGTTGGCGCAGCCTGGGCGCCGTCCGATGGCGCGGCATTGACCGATGGAGCCGCGCCGTCATCGGCGTCGTTCACTTCAGCACTTGCGCCGTTCGCCGCGGTGTTCCCGCGGCCGGCAGCTTGAACATTGCCGTCCGCCGAGCTTCCGTTGGATGACTTTGATCCGGCCGCAGCGCGAGCCGAGCCGGGGACGTGGCCGGCATCGACATTTCTGATCGCCTGGGCGACGCTCGAGGGCAGCGCGGACTGATCCGTGGCCTGCGCACCGGTCCCGCCCTGCGCACCCGTCGGGGCAGCCGAACCCAGCGCTTGCGTAAAGGCGCCCCCGGAACTACCCGCGGCCGTGGATCCGTTCGCTGCATCCGCCGGCCCGAGCGTACCGCCGGCTCCTTCAGCCTGCGCAGCCGCAATTGCCGCGGCACCGGACGCGCCCGTCTGCCGGCCGGCGTCTCCGCTACCGGCGGCGATGGCCGCCGCCGAGGCAGCCGCCGTGCTTTTCGCCGCTGCACTGGCCGCCGCTGCTGCACTGGCTGCTGTTGCACCGGCTGCCGCTGCCGCGCTGGATGCCGCTGCGGCGCCGGCCGCGGCTGCGCCGGTGGCTGCAGCCGCACTGTTCGCCGCCGCCGTTGCACTGTTCAAGGCCGCGGCGCTGATGGCGGCCTTGGACGCCGCCGCCTCGGCTGCCGCCGCGTTCATGGCGGCTGCGGAGGTTCGTGCGGGGGGCGCCGCTGCCGGGGGCGGCGAGTCATTGCCGCTGGCCGGCAATTGTCCGCCGACGCCTCCGCCGTCGTGGCTCTTGCTCTGAGCGGGCTTACGGGCCGATTTGGCGCCTACATCGCTCAGTGCCGCGGCGAAATCCTGGCCGTTGCCCGCAGGCTTTGCGGAATCGGCCGCCGTCCCACCACCGATTTGGGTGAGATCAGGGGTGCTCGGAGCCAGCGAAACGACGGGTGTTGCATTCATACCGAAAGGAGTTAGCAATTGACGTGCCAACCGCCCCACGGCAGGGGGTTCGGCAGAGCGGCGGCGGGGCCTGTTGCGCCCCGTTGGCGGGGCCCTATTGGGGCCCCGGGTGGCGGGGCCCTACTTCAGATACTTGTCGAACCAAGCCAGCGTGCGCCGCATCGCATCTTCGCTATGCGCCGGATCGCGCAGACCGTGACCTTCGCCCGGGTAGATCATGATGGAGGTCGGTACGTTCAAGGCTTTCAAGGCGTGCCAAAACTCCTGCGTCTGCGGAGCCGGACACTCGATGTCGCGCTCTCCCACGTACTCGAAGGTCGGCGTCTTGACATTGCGGATGAAATTGATCGCCGATGACTGCGCATACACCGCCGGATCCTGGTACACCGATGCGCCGAAGTACGGCAGCATCCATGCATCGATGCCGTTCTCGCCGTAGTACGACTGCCAGTTGCTGACGCCGGCGGCCGCGACCGCCGCTTTGAAGCGATCGGTCTGGGTCACGGCCCACATGGTCATGAAGCCGCCGTAACTGCCCCCGGTGATTCCGAGGCGTGCCGTATCGATGGGCGCGACTTTCGCCGCCGCGTCGATGCCGGTCAGAATATCGCGCAAGTCGCCGTGGCCGAAATCGCGAACGTTGGCCAGGGTGAATCGCTCTCCCTGGCCGTAGCTGCCGCGCGGGTTGGGCCGAAACACGGCGTAGCCCCGTTCGAGCAGCGCGCTCGTGAGCCCCGGGCCGCCGAAGCGCGGGGTCACCGCCGAGGCGGGGCCGCCATGAACGTTGGTCACCATGGGTAGCTTGCCGCTCGAATGTTCGGGCAGCATCAGCCAGCCCTGCACGTCGAAACCGTCGTTCTTCCACCAGATGCTTTGCACGCGGGCCGCCAAGCGCATTCCTGCGTTGACCGTGGTCAGATCACGCCAGTGGCCAATGGCACCGACTTCGATCTCAGGCGCCGCCGTAAAGGACTCGTGCACGGCGGCAGTGATTCCCGACGGGCATGCGGCGGCATGGCCCTCGCCGGTCATCAACGATTCCTCGCCGCTCCACAACACCCGATGTTTCCCGGGCTCGCGCCCCGAGCCCAGATCCACCATCTGCGTCTTGTCCCCGGCCAGCAATTGCGCCTGCAGCCGGCCGCCGCAGTCCCAGAACAGCGACGTCGCCGAGGCTTGCATCGCGGGCGTGATATTCGTGACCGAGCCGCCGTCGAGGCTGAGCGTGTACACATCCCCGCCCGTGGAACCAAAGTCGCTCATGATTCCCGCGATGAAGGCCACGCTCGCGCCATCGCGCGATACCTTGGGCGTCGCGATTTGTTGCCGGTCCGTCGGGGTGTACAGCACCTTAGGCAGGGTTTGCGCCGCAGAGAAGGCGTACAGCTTGGCGCTCCACCAGTTGTCGTCGCCATTGCCCGGCGCGGCCGTGCCCACGAACCCCTTGCCGTCCGGCCGCCAATCGTATTCGTAGACGAACAAGTCGGGTGGGGACGCCCATTGCAATGCTCCCTGGTCGAGCACTGCAATTCGCTGTTCCGCAGGCGCTTCGTCCAAATCGCCGGCAACCGGCGCTCCGGCTTCGGTCGCGCCGACCTCTTTGTTGGCGCCTTCTGTCGCCAACATCGCCAGCCGGCCGTCCGCCCCATACTTGAGATCGTCGATGGTACCGCCGAAGTCGAGCAGCTTGCGCAGGCCGCTGCCGTCCGCCGCAACCGTGTACACGGATCGCGCGTGACTGCCCGGCGTTCGCACGCTGAAGCTCAGATGCCCGCCGTCCGGAGTCCAGGCGGGAGAGTCGGGCCAGCACTCGGGAACCCGTCCGCACGGCAACGCGATGCTGCGGGCCTCGCCGTTGCGCACGCGCCGAATCACGAGATCCCTGATCAGCGGATAGTACCCGTTCGGCGGCGAGTCGCCTTCCACGGACGCAACCAGCGAGGCATCGGGCGATATCTGGATCTGCAGAAATCGATGCACCAGCCGGGGGGAATCCGCTCCCGCCGCCAGGACGGTCGAGCACGCGAGCAATGCGCCAGTGACGCGAGCCGCCGCGCCGTAGCTGCGAATGAACTTCATCTGTTCTCCCTATCCGGCCCGATTGAATTTCAACACCAGAGTCGCGCAGCCGAGCAACCCCGCGCCCTCGATCCACGCCAGCCAGCGGTTCATTCGGCTCGACATCCCGAACTTGGCCGACGCATGCAGTGCACGATGGGCGAGCCAACCATAGCCCAGCAAAATGCAGAACTCCGGCAGCATCGAGGTCGCCGCCAAGATCAGCATCTGCGGCACCACGGCCTGCGCAGGATCGATGAACTGCGGCAGCAGCGCCAAGAAGAACAGCAGGGCCTTGGGGTTGGCCAGCTGCAGCGTGATCGCTCCCAAGAAGACGCGACGCCGATCGCCCGACTCCTGGGCGGGGATTTCTCCCAAGGCCACCGCATGACTCGACCCCGCCGAACGCAGCGCCTTGACGCCCAAGTAAATCAGGTACGCCGCACCCGTCCACTTTGCGATGGCGAAGAACCGTGCGCTCGCGGCAATGATGGCCCCCAAGCTGGTCGCCGAGAGCGTGAAGTAAATGGCGTTGGCGCCGATGATGCCGGCGGCCGCCGGCAGAGTTCGCCGCAGAGCGCCGCGCACACCCTGCGATACGACATAAAACACCGCGGGTCCCGGCGACAGCGACAGCGCCGTCTCCATCACCAAAAATAACAGCCAAGTCTTGAATGTCATGCTGAGCGCCGATTGAAACAGCCGCTAGCTTACCAGCGTGGACGCCCATGCACCCGGCCAGTGCGATCGGTAGCGCACCGTGCTACCGTTTGCACATGCACCACAAAATCCTGGCCTTGGCTTTCACCGTCTGCTGCTGCTCTGTCGCAGCCGGCACCTCCATCGGCGCCGCTCAGGGCGTCCAATCGCGGGTCGATGCTCAGAACTCGTTGTTTGAGGAGTACTACCAATCCGAGCTTAAGGCTCACCCTGAACGGGCGACGGCCTACGGAGACTACCGGTACAACGACCGGCTGGACGAATACTCGCTCGCGGCGCTGCGCGGCATGCACGCCGACGACCGCAAATTCCTCGGGCGCTTGGAGGCGATTTCCACCGACGGCTTCGCCGAGCAAGATGTGCTGTCTCACGAGGTTCTGCGCAACACGCTCCGGCAGCGCATCGCCAACTATGATTTCAAGGAATACGAGATGCCGGTGAACCAGATGGACGGTCCGCACCTGCGCCTCGCCGATCTGCCGCTCGCCGTACCCTTCGATTCGGTGAAACAGTACGAGGACTACATCGCAAGGCTGCACCAGATCCCGCGTGTCTTCACCCAGACCGAAGAGGTGCTGCGTGCGGGCCTGAAGGACAATCTCATGCCGGTGCGGTTTCTTCTGGAGAAAATCCCCGCACAGTGCGAGGGGGTGATGGCGGCGGACCCATTTCTGCTGCCCACCAAGAAATTTCCCGCCGGCATTTCCCCGGAAGATCAGCAACGCCTGACCCGGGCCATCACGCAGGCGGTCAACGACGAGGTGCTGCCCGCCTACAAGGCCTTCGGTGAATTCATCGCCGCGCAGTACGCGCCCCACGGACGCGCCACGCTCAGCATCGCCTCGTTGTCCGGCGGCGAGAAGCGCTACTTGAATGCCATCCGCAGCCGCACCACGGTCAGCAGTCTGACGCCCGCGCAAATTCACCAGATTGGATTGAAAGAGATCGACCGCATTCAGGCCGACATGCTGACCATCGCGCGCAAAGAAGGGTTCGCGGATCTGGCGGCTTTTCGCGCATCGGTCGCAACCAATCCCAAGTACAAGCCGACATCCGCCGAACAGATCGTCGATGAGTTCCGCCGCTACATCGCGCAAATGCAGCCCAAGCTGCCGGACCTGTTCACCGTCATCCCCGGCTCGCCGGTCACTGTCGAAGCCATGCCGCCCTTCCAGGCGGCGAATGCCACGCACTATCAAACGGGCACGCCCGACGGCAAACGGCCGGGGCGCGTCGTGGTGGCGGTAGCCAATTTCGCGCAGCGCTCGCTCGTCGACGACGAGGCCACGGCCTATCACGAGGGCATTCCCGGACATCACATGCAGCTCTCGGTAGCGCAGCGGCTCGACGGGCTCCCCAAATTCCGGCAGCACAGCCAGAACTCGGGATACATCGAGGGGTGGGCGCTGTATGCCGAACAGCTCGGCAAGGAAGTCGGCTTCTACCAGGACCCGGTGAGCGACTACGGCCGCCTCTCCAGCGAATTGTTTCGCGCCGTCCGCCTCGTGGTGGACACCGGCCTGCATTCGGAAGGGTGGACCCGCGACCAGGTGGTCGCCTTCTTCCGGCAATCCGGCGCTGTCGACGAGCCCACCATACAGGCGGAGACCGATCGCTACATATCCTGGCCCGCTCAGGCCCTCTCGTACAAATTGGGTCAACTCAAATTCCGCGCGCTTCGCGCCCGCGCGCAAGCCGAGCTGGGCCCGAAATTCGACATCCGCAGCTTCCACGACGAGATGCTGAGCGGCGGCGTCCTGCCGCTCGATCTGCTGGATTCGCGCACGATGAGCTGGATTCGAGAGCAGAAAACGGGGGCGAAGTCGACCGCCGCCAATTAAGCGCGTAGCGGCTGCCAATTGGGACCCTGTCTCGCCTGTCGGTAGCCTAGCCGACTTGCGCGCGGTGCATCACAATAGGCTATGAGCAACCGCAAGCCCGTCACCCTGCACCGCCTTCGTGAAATGCATGCCGCCGGCGAAAAAATCGCCATGCTGACCTGTTACGACGCGTCTTTCGCCCGCCTCTTGGATGCGGCCGGTGTCGATTCCCTGTTGGTGGGAGACTCGCTCGGCCAGGTGCTGCAGGGACGCTCGAGCACACTCGCGGTTTCCATCGAGGAGATGGCGTATCACACCGGATGCGTCGCCCGCGGCAATCGTACGGCGTGGATCATCGCCGACCTGCCCTTCGGCAGCTACCAGGAGTCCGCCGAGGTTGCCGTGCGCAACGCCGCCCTGTTGATGCAGCAGGGTGCGCAGATGGTCAAGCTCGAAGGTGGGGGTTGGACGCCGCCCATCGTGCGCTTCCTGGTGGATCGCGGTATCCCGGTCTGCGCCCATTTGGGCTTCACTCCGCAGTCGGTCCACGCGCTCGGCGGCTATCGCGTGCAGGGGCGCGATGAGCCGGCGGCCCGGGTTCTCTGCCGGCAGGCCGAGGAGCTGGCCGCCGCGGGTGCGGAGCTTCTGGTGCTGGAGATGGTGCCGGCCACCCTCGCGCGCGATCTGACCAAGTCGCTCTCCATCCCGGTCATCGGCATCGGTGCCGGGGTCGGGTGCAGCGGCCAGGTACTGGTGCTGCACGATATGCTCGGGGTGACCGGCGGTGAGCCTCTGCGCTTCGTGCGCAATTTTCTGGAAGGCAGCACCGGCATCGAGCTCGCCGTGCGCCAGTACGTTTCCGACGTGAAGGGCGGGCGATTCCCGGACGATGCGATTCACGGTTTCTGACCGGGCGTATCGCTTGAGAATCATTCACACCATCGCCGATTTGCGCGCTGCGCTCGCGTCCGACAGCACCCGGGTGTTGGTGCCGACCATGGGCAATCTTCATGCCGGACATCTGTCGCTGGTGCGCATCGCGCGCGAACACGGCGACGAAGTGGTCACGAGCATATTCGTCAACCGGTTGCAGTTCGCGCCGCACGAGGATTTCGCCACCTATCCTCGAACCTTCGAACGCGACTGCGAGCTGCTGGCGGACAGTGGCTGCGACATCGTATTTGCGCCCACCGACGCGGAGGTGTATCCGGAGGCTCAGGGCTACACGGTGCAGCCGCCGCCGGAGCTTGCCGGAATCCTCGAAGGCGCCGTGCGCCCCGGCTTTTTCGCCGGCGTATGCACCGTGGTGCTGAAGCTCTTCAACATGGTGCAACCGGCGCGGGCGGTGTTCGGGAAAAAAGACTATCAGCAGCTTCTGGTGATCCGCCGCATGGTGCGGCAGCTGGCGCTGCCCATCGGGATCGTGCCCGCGGAAACCGTGCGCGATGCCAGCGGACTGGCGTTGTCGTCCCGCAATGGCTACTTGAATGACACCGAGCGCACCCGTGCGGCGCAACTGCATGCCTGCTTGAAAAATCTCGTGGCCGCGGTCAAATCCGGGCGCAGCGACTGGGCGGCGATGGAGAGTGAGGCGCGAGGAGTTCTGAGTGCAAGCGGCTGGCAGCCGGACTATGTGACGATACGCCGGCAGAGCGACCTCGGCGAGCCGGCGGCGCATGAGCCTTTGGTCGCGCTGGCGGCGGCGCGGCTCGGCGGCACGCGGCTCATCGACAATCTAGAGATCTGACTGGGCCGCTAGCTTCGCGTGATGCTGACGGTTTCGGTTTCAGGATCGAACACGATCCGGGCTTCGCCGCGCCTCAGCTGACCGATGACGTGCGCCACCTTGTCCTCCAGGGAAAATTCCTTCTCTCCGTAGTCCGTGCCCTCGCGAAGCACGAACGACTCGACGACGGCGTGCAGCAGCTCGGCCGCCAACTCGGTGTACGGAACCACGATCGGCTCGGGTGATTCGTCAACGGGTGTTTCGTCCGCCATTTACGCGCTTGCCCGATGTGCGAGCCAGGTATCGAGATGCCCCGCGAACGTGTTGCGGTCCGCCTGGGTGAGCGGTGGGGGGCCGCCGCCCACATTGCCGCTCGCGCGCATGGTATCCATGAAATCACGCATGGCGAGAACTCCACGAATCGTGTCCGGCGAATAAAGCTCGCCGCGGGGATTGAGCGCTTCACCGCCCTTGGCGATGACCTCGGCGGCGAGAGGAATGTCGGCCGTGATGACCAGATCCCCGGGCGCTACGCGCTTCACGATCTCCCCGTCGGCGACGTCGAAACCGGAGCTGACCTGCAACGCGCGCAGGCTCGGGATGCGGGGAATCTGCAGCGGCTGATTGGCCACCAGCGTCACGGAGACTCCGGTGCGCTCGGCCGCCCGGAACAGGATCTCCTTGATCACCTTCGGACAGGCATCCGCGTCGACCCAGATACTCGCCCCTGCCACGTTCAACCCTTGCCACGCACTCATGCACCGGATTCACACTATACAGGCAGCTGTCGGCGGGCTATATGCTTAGCCCGCCGCAAGCGCCAGGAAAGGAAGTGACAATGATCGGTTTCGGCGATCGCGTGATCGAACGGACGCGGATGCTGGGGACTCCGCTGTGCGTGGGATTGGATCCATACCTCGACCGCATTCCCGCGTTGTTTCGCCGAGGTGCCATGCAGCCTCAACATCCGGACACCGCGCGGGCCGTCGAGGAGTTCTGCTGCCGCATCATCGATTTGATTGCCGCGGACGTCGCCGTGGTCAAGCCGCAGATGTCGTTGTTCGAGCGCCTCGGCTGGCATGGGTTGCGCGCCCTCGAGCGCGTGGTCCGATATGCGCATACCGCCGGCCTTTTGGTGCTGCTCGATGCGAAGCGCGGAGACATTGCCGAAACCGCCGCCGCCTACGCCCAAGCCTACCTATCCCAGGATGGCTGGTGCAGCACCGACGCGATCACGGTGAATGCTTATCTCGGCCCGGACAGTCTCGCGCCGTTCATCGTCGAGGCGCAGATGTCGGGACGCGGAGTCATCGTCCTGGTCCGCAACAGCAATCCCGATTCGTCCGTCTTTCAGAGGGCGGATACGCCGGCCGGTCCTTTCTACGAACTGGTCGCGAAGTCCTTGAGCAAGTGGCAGGACCGGCTGGCCGGGACCGTGACCGGATGGTCGTCCTTGGGAGTGACGGTTGCCGCCACTCATTCCGAAGACAGCGAGAGGATTCGAGCGGTTCTGCCTCAGGCTCTGTTCTTGGTGCTGGGATATGGCGCCCAAGGCGCCTCCGCTCGCGAAGCCCTGCGCGGTTTTCGCCGGGGCCCTGCGGGCTTGGAGGGGGGTGTCATCAATTCCTCACGGCCCATTTTGTTTCCAGCTGCGTATTCCGATGGCGCAGCGGGCGCCGATTGGGAGAAGGCGGTGCGTGGTGCACTGGCGCGGGCGATCGGCGATTTACGCTCTGCGCTTTAGAGCGCCAATACCAGCTTGATGCCTGCTTCGACGTTGCGCAGAGTTTCAGGCGGCACGCGGCCGACCCGCGCAGTCAATAGCCGCTTGTCGAGCGTGAGCAGTTGCGAAACGTTGATCACGGATTCGCGGGGCAAACCGCCAGCGCCGCGGGGCAGGCGAATGTTTCCGGGCGCATCGGCGAGACGTAGGTTTGACGTCACGACGGCGCAAATTGTCGTACGGATCGCGCTTTCGTTGAAGTCATTTGATTGAACCACGAGCACCGGGCGTCGAAATCCCGGGCCGGAACCGGCGGGCTCGTCCAGCGTCGCCCACCAGACTTCGCCGCGGCGCATTACCATCTTTCTTTCGGCAGGGATCGAATCTGGGCGAGCGCCAGCACCGGATCGAGCCCCGAATCGCCCCCGTCATTGCCATACACAGCATCGAGTCGTTCGCGAACACCGAGGAACCTCTCTCCCCTGATGTATTCGGCGACGGCATTCGCATAGAGTTCGCTTCGCGACCACCCGCGGCTCTTGGCAAGGCGTTCAGCTTCCTCGTATACGGCGTCGGGAATGGAGATCGCGGTTTTCACGGCCCTAGTATAACCGGAGTTATACCGGGGGAACAACCTCCCGAAGTTAGCCCAATTCGCTGCGTGCCGCCAAAGATACGCGCAGCGCCGCATCGTCGACTTCGCGCTGCTCACGCCGGTCGGCGGCGTGCTGTTCTTCCTTGCGAAAGCGTTCCACGGCCCGTCCCAGCGATTCGGCTTCGATGCGCTTTGCGCTCCACGCCAGACGCCGTTTCTCGTATTCCACCCGGGCGAGTTCCAGCGACTTCATTTGCTGACGCAGCGCGTCGCCGAGACGATCGAGAAAGGAGCGGTAGTTCTGCAATTTCACCGCATCGACGGCCGCGGCCCCCTGGCCGGACTTGCGCACGTAGTCGTCGCGATAGGTTTGCAGCTGCTGGATCTGGCGCTCGATATCGGCGACTTTGCGTGCGGCCTCGGCCATGGCGCGGCTCAGATCGTCGGCCGAGCTCGAGGCGATTTCCCGGATCGGTTCGAAGCGTTTGGACTTCATCATGCGGGGTTCATCATCAGGTGTGCACTATCGGCCTGTTGACGGGGCCGGCGCCGAGAACTGCGTCACGAGTTGCCTAAGGTCCGAGATACTGCGTTCTAACCCTAACGGTTCGTACATGTCCTGGCGCAGGAATTCGAGCATTCTGGGCCAGTGTTCCACGGCCTGGTCCACCCGCGGATCGGCGCCCCGCCGGTACGCGCCCACCGAGATCAGGTCCCGGTTCTGTTGGTAGGTCGAGTACACCTGCTTGAAGCGATTTGCGAGGTCGAGCTGTTCGCGCGTGGCGATCTGGTGCATGGCGCGGCTGATGGAGGCTTCCACGTCGATGGCCGGATACAGTCCGTTCTCCGCCAGCCGGCGCGACAGCACGATGTGCCCGTCCAAGATGGCGCGTGCCGCGTCGGCGATCGGATCGTTCTGATCGTCCCCTTCCACCAGCACCGTGTAGAACGCCGTGATCGACCCGACCCCGCGGTCGCTGTTGCCGGCGCGCTCCACCAACTGCGGCAGCCGCGCGAAGACCGAGGGCGGATAGCCCTTGGTCGCGGGCGGCTCGCCGATGGCGAGCGCAATTTCGCGCTGTGCTTGGGCAAAGCGGGTCAGTGAATCCAGCAGCAGCAGCACTTTGAGGCCGCGGTCGCGAAAATATTCCGCAATGGCCGTGGCCAGCCAGGCGCCATGCAGGCGCATGAGCGGCGGATTGTCGGCCGGCGTGGCGACCACCACCGCGCGCCGCATTCCGTCCGGTCCGAGAGTATTGCTCACGAAATCCTGAACCTCTCGGCCGCGTTCGCCGATCAGTCCGACCACGGTGACGTCGGCCTTGGTGTAGCGGGTCATCATGCCGAGCAGAACCGATTTGCCCACACCGGAGCCCGCGAACAGGCCGATGCGCTGTCCGCCGCCGACGGCAAGCAGCGCGTTGATGGAGCGCACGCCCACGTCCAGCGGATCGCGGATCGCCCGGCGCATCAGTGGATTCAGCGGCTCGCCGGTGAGCGACACGCGATCCGTGCAGCGCAGTTCGCCGAAGCCGTCGAGCGGCCGCCCGGCGCCGTCCAACACCCGGCCCAGCAACTCATCGCCCACGGCCACCGACGAAACGCTGTGCGTGGGAATGACCCGCGCGCCCGGCATCACGCCGCGGATTTCGCCGGTAGGCATCAGGAACAATTTGTCGCCCGAGAATCCGACCACTTCGGCCTCAATCTGTTTGCCTTCGGCGGTGTCGATCAGGCACCGGCCGCCGACGGCGGCTTCGCAGCCCACGGCCTCGAGCGTCATGCCGACCATTCGATTCAGGGTGCCTTCGACGACGATTTCGGCCGCATTGGCCATGCGCTCGCGCGCCTTCGTGAGGGCGTCGGCCCATTGTTTCGGCCGTGGCCGTTCCGCGGTTGCGCCGCTCACGAGCCGGCCCCGCCGCGGGCGCCGGCTGCGCTGCGCTCCGTGCCCAGAAGCTCGCTCAAAATGGCGCCGAGCCGTGTCTCCAGACGCATATCGATGCGCGAGGTGTTGGTGCTGATTTGACAGCCGCCGCGCGCCATCACGGGATCCTCGACCATCGTCCAGGCGCGCTCCCTCTCGGTGGGCGCGAGATGCTCGCGCACCACGGCGGCATCCTCGGGGTGCAGGTGCACTCGCACTTCGCGCGCCGCCACCGGCAGCGCGGCGATGGCCTCGCGGATGATGCCGATGATCTGAGTCGGGTCGGTCTTGAGCTCGCGGCGCACGATCTGCCTTGCCAGGGCCATCGCCAAGGTCAGAAGCTCGCGCTCCACCTCGGCGTCCATGACCTCGAATGGCTTGGCCAAGTCGTAGAACATCCCTGACAGCCGCGCGACCTGGGCGCGAACCTCGGCTCGGCCGGCTTCGCGGCCCTCCGCGAGGCCCTGTTCGAAGGCCTCTTTGTGCGCCTCCGCCTGCAGATCGACGAGTCCGGCCACGGTGGCCATCTTCCGGTCCGCGACCGGGCTTCCCATGTCCGGGGCCGTCCAGAGCTGCGCGCCGGCAGTGGGCGATTTAGCCTTGAGGTCAGACAAATTCGCCGCCGCCCTTGCCGCCGAGACTGATGGTGCCTTCCTCGGCCAGCCGTTGCGCGATCACCACGATCTCCTTTTGCGCCGCCTCCACATCGGTGAGTTTCACCGGGCCGCGTGCTTCCATGTCGTCCTTGAGAATCTCCGCGGCGCGCTTCGACATGTTCTTCAGGATCTTCTCCTGCACTTCGGGTTCGGCGCCGCGCAATGCCACCGCCAGGGTATCGGAGCCCACTTCACGCAGCAGCGCCTGAATTCCGCGGTCATCGACACTCAGCAAATTGTCGAATATGAACAGCAGATCCTTGATTTTGCCGTGCATGTCACCGTCGGCCTTTTCGATCTTGCCGAGCTCTTCGCCGCTCTTGTCGCGCTCCATGGCGTTCAAGATATTGGCCACCGTGCGCGCGCCGCCGATGCGGCGCACCGTCGCCGGGGGCGTGGCATTCGCCTGCTTCTCCACCAGCTGATCGAGTTCCGTCAAAGCGGACTGCGGAACCTCGTTCAAGGTGGCGATGCGCATCAACACTTCCGTGCGCATGTCCTCGGGCAGCAGCGGCAGTATGCCGGCCGATTGCTCGGGCTCGAGATGCGACAGGACGATGGCCGCGATCTGCGGATGTTCGCCGCTGATGATTTGCGCAACGGCCTTCGATTCCATCCACTTCAGCGCCTCGATGCCCTGGCCCGTCTGACCGGTCGTGACGCGGTCGAGCAGCATGTCCGCCTTCTGCTTGCCCACCGCCTGAGTCAGCACGCGCCGCACGTAGTCCTGGGATCCGCCGGCCAGGTTCGCCTTCGAATCGGCCACACCGATGAACGTGTCGAGCACGGCAGTCATCTGCTCGCGCGATACTTCCTTGAGCTCGGCCATCGCCATACCCAGCTTCTGGACCTCGCGGGCATCGAGCTGCTTCAGCACATTGGCCGCATCCTGCTCACCCAGGCTCATCAGCAGGATGGCAGCGCGTTGCGTGCCGGCAAGATCGTCGGATTTGCTAGCCATCGGCGGAGACCCAATCCTTCACGACTTGCGCCGCGCGCCGCGGATCCTGCCCCACCAGCGTCCGGGCCGCCGCGATCTGCTGCTCGAAGCTCGGGGCGAGTTTGATGGCTTTGCCGCCCTGACCTGAAATGCTCACGCGGTCGCCCTCGATATCGCCGGTCTCGGCGCCTGCCGCGCCGCGCCGCGCCGCCGGCTTGGTCAACGATTTCATCAACGGCCGCAGAACCAGGAACGCGACCAACAGCACCAGCGCCGCGCCGACGACCTGCTTGGCGAGTTGCGAGATCCAAGGCGCCTCCCACAGCGGCGGACCGTCGACGGGTGCAATGGGCGCATTGCTCTTGAATGTCTGATTGAGCACGTCCAATTTGTCGCCGCGGTCCTCCTTCAGCCCTATGGACTCGCGCACCAATTGCGAGAAGCGCTTGACGTCCTCCTCGCTCATGGGCGAGGTGGTGACCTTGCCGTCCGCGTCGAGTTTCTGCCAGTCGTCGAGCACCACACCGACACTCAGGCGTTTCAACACGCCGACCGGCTGCTTCACGTAGGACAAAGTGCGGTCGACCTCGAAATTGCGGGTGCTGCGCTGGGCGCTCGAGCTGGGGCCGCTCGCCGCCGCGGTGGTTTGCGCGGCGCCCGGAGTGCCCGGAGCCGGCGCGGGATTCCCCGGAGTGGCGGCGCCCGGGATCGTGGGCGCGCCCGAGGTGCCGGGCGGTTGATTGCTCAACGCCCCCGGAATGCCTTCCGCGCCGTCGCCGCCCCTGCGCTGTTCGTTGCTGGTCTGCTCGCTGCGCACCGCCGTCTTCTGCGGGTCGTAGTTCTCGCGCGTCTCCTCGGTAACCGTGAAATCCATGTCGGCGGTGACCGTCGCACGCACCCGGCCGGGACCGACCATGGGTTCGAGCAATTCGATGATGCGTTGCTGATAGCTCTCTTCGAGCTTGCGCGTGTAGGCGAACTGCCGGGTGCTCGCGGCCTGTTCGGCGTTTTCGTCGGGTGAGTTGAGCAGCGTTCCGGCCTGATCCACCAGCGTCACGTCGTTAGCCCCCAACTCCGGCACGCTCGAGGCCACCAAGTGCACGATGGCGGCCACCTGGCCGGGTTCGAGACGACGGCCGGGATACAGTTGCAGCATGACGGACGCGGTCGCCTTGCGCGCATCGCGCAGGAACACCGAAGGTTTGGGCAGAGCCAGATGGACGCGCGCGGTCTGCACGCCCTGCACCTTGACGATGGTGCGCGCGAGCTCCGTCTCGAGCACCGATTGGTAGCGCGCGCTCTCCATCATCGAGCTCGAGCCCAGTGCGGAATCTTTCTGGATCATCTCGATGCCCATGGCATCGCTTTGCGGCAGGCCCTGGCTCGCCAGGCGAATTCGCGCTTCCTGCACCTTGGACTCCGGCACGGATACCGCGCCGGAAGGGTTCAACTTGTATTCGATCCCGGCCGCGGTCAATGCATCCATGACCTGGCCGCTCTCGCGCTCGGAAAGCTGGCCGTACAGCACGGTGTAGTTCTGCCCCTGCGACCACAGGACCAGCCAAATCGCCGCAGCGACGGCGGCGGCCACGCCGGCGAGCAGTCCGACCTGCTTCAGGCCGGGGATATCGGCAATGCCGCGCGCGGGGGTGGGTACGATGTCAGCCATGGGTTAAGCCTCGCGGTCGTTCAGACCGACATATTCATTACTTGAGTGTAGGCATCGACGAGCTTGTTCCTCACCTCGGTCATGGCGTGAAACGCCAGCCCCGCCTTTTGAACTTCCAGCATCACCTTGGTCAGATCGACGCTCTTGTCGCCCGCTTCGTAGGCGTTCGCGAGGGCGGTCGCCTGATTCTGCATCGTGGCGATGTGATCGACGGAATCCTTCATCAGATTGGCGAAATCCGAGGGTTGCGCCGCCGCCATCGGCGTCTCGGCGACGCCCGACGCGCGCGCCTGCAGCGAGCGCATCTCCGCCAACACCTGCTGAATCTGCATGCTGGACATGGTCTTACACCGCCGCCAGTTGTTGATCGTGCACGTGCGGTACGCTGATGCCCGCGGCCTTGAGCTGCTGCAGCTTGTGGCGCAGCGTGCGCGGGCTGATTCCCAACCGTTCGGCGGTGAGCTTGCGGCTGCCTCCTGTCACACGCAGGGTCGCCATGATCAATTCGCGCTCGCGTTCCTTCAGGTCGTAGTCCAGGCCGGCGTCCGGCGCCCGCGTCGCGGGCAGGGGTCGGTCACGCACCGGCTGCGCCCCGTCCGCCTCCGCCGTGGCGGCTCCGGTTTCCAGATCCGACGCGTGAATGATGCCGCCGGAAGCAAGCCATGCAGCCCGCTGTACGATGTTGGCGAGTTCCCGCGCATTGCCCGGCCAGTCATGTCCCAGCAACTTGCGCTCTGCGTCGGTGGAGAGGCTCAAGGCCGCCTGGCCGCCGCGTGCGCAGGCCTGAATGGCGCGGCGCGCCAGCGGCAATATGTCGCCGAATCGCTCGCGCAAAGGCGGCAGCCGCAAGGACAGCACGTTGAGGCGGTAGTACAGGTCGGCGCGAAAGCGCCCGGCGCGCACTTCCTCGGGCAGATCGCGGTTCGAGGTTGCGATCACCCGCACATTGAGGCTGATGGTGCGGCTGCTGCCCAGGCGCTCAACTTCGCGCTCCTGCAGAACACGCAGAATCTTCGCCTGCAGCCCCAGATCCATTTCGGAGATTTCGTCCAGCAGCAAGGTGCCGCCCTGCGCCTGCTCGAACTTTCCGGCGTGCGCCCCGAGCGCGCCCGTGAAGGCACCTTTCTCGTAGCCGAACAAGGTGGCTTCCAGCATGTTCTCAGGTATGGCCGCGCAATTGATTGCGACGTACGGCGCCGCGGCGCGTATCGAATGATCGCGGATGAAGCGCGCGTAGACTTCCTTGCCGGTGCCGCTTTCGCCGGTGATGAGTACCGTGGCCTCGCTCTCGGCGATCTTGCGCGCCAGAGAAACAAGGCGCCTGGACTCAGGGTCCACGGCGACGAGCTCATTCGGAGCGACCCGCAAGGCCAGTTGACGCCGCGCCATCTCGATCAGCGCCTGCGCGTCGAAGGGCTTGACGATGTAGTCCGTCGCTCCTTCGCGCATCGCCGCCACCGCCTGGGCGACGGTGCCGTAGGCGGTCATCAGCACCACCGGGAGGTCCGGCCGCTGCCGTTTGATCGAGGACAGCAGCTGGTAGCCGTTCGGTCCGGGCATCTGCACATCCGAGATCACCAGGGCGATCTCTTCGCTCTGCAGCAGACTCAGAGCGCTGGCCGCATCCGATGCCGGCAGCGCCGACAGATCGGCCGCCCGCAAAGTGTCGACCAATGCCTCGCGCAGCGCGGCGTCGTCTTCAACCACCAGGACCGATTCATTCAATTTGCTCATGCGGTTCTCTCTTCCGGTAAATCGATGATGAAAGTGGCGCCCGTCGGGGCGTGGGCGTTGTCCGCCAATGAAACACTGCCCTTGTGGGCCTCGACCACGGACTTGACGATCGCAAGCCCGATGCCGTTGCCGCGCGCCCGGGTGGTGAAAAAGGGCTCGAATATCCGCCCGCGAATGTGCGCGGGCACGCCCGGACCGTTGTCGCTGACGACGATTTGCGCCCGGCCGCCCGCGGTGCGGCGCGCCAGCAGCTCCAAATCGAGATCTGCGCTCGCGGCCTGCAGCGCGTTGGTGGCCAGATTCAGGACCGCGGACACCAGCGACGGCGCATTTGCCCGCACCATGAGATTCGGCGCCTCGGTCCGAATGGTCAGGCGAATGCCGCGGCGCAATGCCGGCCGCAGCCACTGCGCCACCTGTTCCAGCAGCGCGCTCACGCTCACCGCTTCGCGAGCGGCGCCGCCGTGTGAGAACGCCAGCATGTCGTTCACGAGCTTGTCCAGCTGTTTGAGGCTGCCGACGGTGCGCTCGGCGCAGCGGCCCATGGCTTCTGCGTCGCGCCCCGGCAGCGTCATCTGCGAGGCGTACAGCAGCGCCGCCGCCAGCGGTGTGCGGATCTGGTGCGCGAGGCCCGCCGCGAGTTCTCCCAGGGTCAGCAGACGCTGCTGGCGGGTCAGGAACACCTGCATCAAGTGCGCTTCGGTCACGTCGGTGAGCAGCACGACTTCGCCGCCGCTCTGCAGTTCGCGCCGCGAGATATTGACGAATTTTCCGCTGCGAAGCTCGGTGTGCTCGCCGACCAGACCGGCGCTCGCCTTGGAACGCTCCAGCACTGCGGCAAAGGATTGCGCGAGCAGGGGCTCGCCCAGGAGTTCACGCGCGACGGGGTTGCATTCCCGAATTTCGCCGCCGGAATCGAGCACCAGCACGCCGCCCGGCAGGCCGTTGATCAGCGCCGCGAGGCGCGAGGCCAGATGTTCCTTGTTGGCGTGCGCCTCTTCCAGTTCCGCGCGCAGCTGCGCGACTTGAGTTCGCAGTGAGTCGAAGGCGCCGGACAATTGTTCGGACACCGAACCGAAGGCGAGGAACGCCGCCTGCAGTTCGGAACGTCGGTTTTCGATCAGCTCGAGATTGGTGGCTGCCATGCCGAAGAAGAAAGCAACTTCTGTGCCTTGGCGCTATTTTCTCTTGCTATCAACCAGTTACGCCGAATCGGAAACGCCCGCGCGGTTCAGCGTCAATAATTTGTCAGGCGCTTAGACGGTATTTGCGCAGCTTCTCGACGAGAGTGGTGCGACGCATGCGCAAAAGCCGTGCCGCCTCGGCCACGGTACCGTCGGCTTCTTTGAGCGCTTTGCGAATCAGTCCGATTTCAATCGCCGACAGGTGATCCTTCAAATCGATGCCACCGCGCGGCAACTGAATCCCGACGAGCTCCGCGACCTCCGCGAATTCCTGAACCGCGGCGCCCGCATCCTCGTCGTTCGCATCGCAGAGCATGGCGTCCTCGTTGTCCGCGTCCAGCGGGAGGGCCCCGATCGGCCGGGCGTCCGTGACGTCCACATGGACACCCTGGAGCAGCGCATCGACCACGGCCGGCGGTGCCACCGGCTGCGCGGCGGGTGCGAGTCGTACGCCGCCGCTGGCGAACCAGTGAACGGCTCCCATATTGCGATAGCGTTCGGGCAGATCGGCGGCCGTCACCGTCTGCTGGGGGAAAAGAATGGCCAGGCGCTCGAGCAGATTCGCAAGTTCGCGCACATTTCCCGGCCACGGGTTGCGCGCGAGACAGTTCATCGCGTCCTTGTCCAGACGGATGTGGCGCCCCGCCAGCTGCCCCTGTCGCTGCACGAGATGGTCGATCAGCACCGGCAGATCTTCGAGCCGCTCGCGCAACGGCGGCATTTGCACGGGGAATACGTTCAACCGGTAGTACAGGTCCTCGCGAAAACGCCCGGCCACGATCGCGGCATCCAGGTCGCGGTGAGTCGCCGCAATGATGCGCACGTTGCAGTGAATGGTCCGATTGCTGCCGACCCGCTCGAAGGTTCGCTCCTGCAGCACCCGCAGCAGTTTCACCTGCATTTGCAGCGACATGTCGCCGATTTCATCCAGGAAAAGCGTTCCACCCTCGGCAAACTCGAAGCGTCCCATGCGCGTCGACAGTGCGCCGGTGAAGGCGCCCTTCTCGTGGCCGAACAATTCGCTTTCCAGAAGATCCGCGGGTATTGCCCCGCAATTCACCGGTACGAACGGGTGTCCGGCGCGCCCCGACAGCTCGTGGACGTGCCGTGCCACCATTTCCTTGCCCGTGCCGGATTCACCGAGAATCAGCACGTTGGTATCGTAGGGAGCGACTTGCTCGATGAGCCGATGCACGGCGCGCATGGGGAGCGAGGTGCCGCTGGGACGAAAACGGTGGGCGCCCGGCTGGGTCGGGTGGCCGTTGCGTACGTTCTGCGCCTGATCGAGGACCGCCGACAGGCGGCGCTGTTTGACTGGCAACTCCAGCTGGAACCACGCCAGGTCGCTGCTGGCCTCGGCAATCTTCGGCAATCCATCGTTG
>Ga0210398_10001664_pt1 | contig 22541 bp, 27 predicted proteins | sample IncBWC4OmetaG_FD_161047 | JGI IMG/M metagenome (GOLD analysis project Ga0210398, IMG submission 161047) | Forest soil microbial communities from Barre Woods Harvard Forest LTER site, Petersham, Massachusetts, United States - Inc-BW-C-4-O | ecosystem: Environmental > Terrestrial > Soil >...
AGTGCAGAAGGACACCCAAGAGGAAATTAGGGTCAACCCATAAAGCCAGATGTCGTTCATGATCCACCAACGAAAAGAAGATACATCCAAGTGAAGGGCATGGCTAGACCAAAGATGGTGGGATTGGGAGCGCTTTGGCGAACCAGAGGTTAAATTACTGGCCAGATGGAACGATGCGGCAGAGGAATGCAATGTCCGATAACAGATATTATGTAAAGTCCAAGAGCTGAGTGCGCGCAAACTTGGGCCCGCCAGGATAGGTCGTTTACGGGGGCGATTTGGACCCGCGGAGGAGCTACCGCCTACATCTTGTACTTCCCCAGGTCCTCGTCGTTAAGCCCTTCCAGATACTTTCGCAACTCTTCCGCGCTCACCCGATCCGACATGTTCGCCGCCTGCTTGGAATTCTTCAACACGATCTCATCCACAAAGATCGGACAATCCACCCGCAACGCCAGCGCCAGCGCATCCGACGGCCGCGAATCAATGCTGACGATCTCGCCCCCGCGCTCCAGCCAGATCACCGCATAAAATGTATCTTCGCGCAGCTCCGTGACCACCACCTTGTGCACCTGCGTTTCCAGCCCGGTCAGCACGTTCTTAATGAGATCATGGGTCATCGGACGCGGCGTGTTCACCTTCTCCATCTCCAGCGCGATCGCATTTGCCTCGTAAACCCCCACCCAGATGGGCAACACCGATTCCCCCGCCACATCCTTCAAAATCACGATAGGCGTATTGGTCACCGGATCCATCAAAAGGCCGCGGATTGTCATTTCTACTTCCATCGGGAACTCCTGGAAACGCTGCACGTTTCGAGAACGCTTACTTCGGCTTTTATATCACCAATTCTCCTAGGAGGCTGTTGGGAAAGCTTTGGGTTGCTCTTACGTTCACGTATGATCCTGGCTGAAGAGCCGAGGTTGCGGGAGCGGTGAAGTTCAGAGTCTTGTTGTGGCTGGTGCGGCCAATCCACTGCTGACGGGGCTCGTTCTTACCTTCAACCATTACTTCCAGGATCTCTCCTATGTATTTCTTGTAGCGTCCGATCTGTATCTCTTTTTGACTGGACATTAGCACTTCCAGTCGGCGCGATTTCTCCTGGTCCGGAATGGCATCTTCCAGGGCCAGCGACGGGGTGTTCGGACGCGGCGAATACTTGAAGGTAAAAACCGCATCGTAGCCCACTTCGTCAAGCAACGACAAAGTTTGGGCGAAGTCTTCTTCGGTTTCCCCGGGAAAGCCGACGATGATGTCGCTGGTGATGCTGATCGGGCGCTTGGCGGACTTCATCCATGAGATTCGCTCGATATATTGTTCGCGCGTGTAGAGCCGCTGCATGGCATCCAGCACGCGGTCTGAGCCGCTTTGCACCGGCAGATGCACGTGATCGCAGAGCGTAGGGACGGCGTCGATGGCGTCGATGATGTCGCGTCCAAAGTCGCGCGGGTGCGAAGTGGTGAAGCGCACCCGCCGAATCCCGGGCACTTCTCCTACGGCGGCCAGCAATTCGGCGAACGTTCTGTTTTTCCCAGACGCTGAGCAGCCTGGGTCTTCATAGGAATTCACGTTCTGGCCCAACAACTGGATTTCGGTGTAGCCGAGATCAGCCATCTGGCGGGCTTCGGCGAGCACGGAATCGGACGTGCGGCTCCGTTCTTTTCCCCGCGTGAACGGAACTACGCAGTAGGCGCAGAATTTGTCGCAACCTTCGATGATGGTGATGTAGCCGCGATGAGGATTGGTGCGGGCAGTGAATTCGGTCTCGAAGCATTCGTCGGTTTCGCGATCATCGAGTCCGGTGACGCGGATCAGGCTTCCGGCTTCCCGCTTCCCTCTTCCCGAGTTCCCTGCTGGCGGTTGGGCGCTTTCGAGTTGGCCGCTTTCTAGTTGCACCAGCATCTGCGGGAGATTTCTGTACGAAGCCGACCCACAGACCAGCGAGACATGTGGCGCGCGCTCGAAGATCTTTTCGCCTTCCTGCTGCGCCACGCAGCCCAGCACACCAAACTTCTTGCCCTGGGCCACCAGCTTCTTGTGGTCCGCCAGACGATGGAAGACTTTCTGCTCCGCCTTATCGCGGATGGAGCAAGTGTTATAGAGAATCAAGTCGGCCTGCTCGACCGTTTGCACCTGCTGGTATCCCTCGTGGACCAGGGTGCCGATGACTTTTTCGGAGTCATGCACATTCATCTGGCAGCCGAAGGTTTCGAGGTAAAAGGTCTTTGGTGAATCCCCAGACATAATGCAGCTAGTATAACTCGTGCGGAAGCAGGCTCGTGCGGACCGGACCCTGTTGTGAAAGGGGGAGTGAAACTACACCCCCTGGACCGAAAAGCGCTGTGGACAGGGGCGAAGGTAGAGAATGGTTTATATCGAGATCTAGGAATTTGGAGTGTACGAGAGCCACACCAACGACTGGCTCGAATCAGCCACTCTCTGATTTTTTTGTCTTCAAAATAGAACGTCGGTGTGCGAGGTCCGGTCACCAGCAAGTTGAGTGAAAATCTGTTCTAAACGACCCTTTGGGGTTCCGGCAGCAGCCGTGCAGACAGTTCCTCTAGGGAACGTTTTTGGCCTTCCTGGAGTACTTTTCTGGTCAGAAGAAGGCAAGACCACCGAACCCTGCGTGAAATTCCTGCGGGAAGCACGGTTTCGCGCGAAGTTCGAATTCGGCGCGCCGTATTTCACGCAGCCAACCGTTGCCGAATGCACTACGCGCCATACGCTTCGTATTTCAGTGGGTGATGCCGTATTTTGCCGCCAGGAATTGCTTTAAGGGCCGCGGCAACGGGACGGTCAGTTCCTGCCATGTCCGCAATTGCAGGCGGCAGCGCAGAACGCAGCTTCTGACCGTGCGCACCACCGTATACCAATTCTCAATCAAGTCCGGACGCCGAGCGTCGCAGAAAACGCAGAACGACCCGCCGGTCGCGTAGGCAGCGAGTACGCCGCGAATGAGTTGATAACAGGGAAACCCATCGCCGGCTCGCGTCAGTTCGCTGAGATCCAGAACCTCTTCAACGTCGCGATAGCGCTCGATCATTGCCGCAGGAGCCGTTTGAAAATCCGTTTCCGTCAGTTTGGCTTCCACCAACAGGTCTCCAAGTTTCATGTCGATCTCGGTACGGTCGGTCTTCCCGTTGCGAAGGGGAATCCGCGGCCGGAAGCCAAACTCTGGCATCAGCCCGGGAGCGACCCCCAGCATGGAACTCAGAGCACGGTTCCCGACCGTGCGCCGGTAGCAGAAGATATTCATGAGCAGCGCGTCGGAACTGTTAGCGCAGTCGAGCTCCATCCATCGTCGGCCCGCTGTGGGCAGAGCTTTTGGCGACCCGGAATGGACCTTGGTAAGACGGCGCGCCCATGCGGGTCGGGCACAAATGTTCCGGTAAGAAGCAGGATGAAAATTTCCATGCTGCCGGTCTTCGCTGCGTCCGAAAATGACACTTGGCATTTCGCCTCCGGTCAGTTCGTGCACCAATCCGCTCGTGATCGCGATCTGCCGGTTTCTGGTGCTCAAGTCCCTCCGCAAGGCCCCGGTCCAATGCATTTGATCCTCCTCATGCTTCATGCAGGCCCGAACAAATCGTGGATAATGACGGTGCAGGTCCGAAGAGGCACGCAGGCAATTTATCATATTCGCCTATTGTTCGCCCCATGGTTTAGCGTCTGCCCTACAACTGCATCGCTGCCCATCCCTTTTTCAGCTCCATCCCGCACGGAGCTTCGCTGGGATGGGATGGGTTGGGGTCTCGTAGAATCGGGCAAGAAGTTCAGCGAAACAGGCAAATAGGTAGGCGGTCGGCAGGCTATCCTCATTGAGGCCAGATGAATAAGCGCGAACGATGGTACGTCGAAGGAGAAACAAATGCAAAAACGCAAACTTGGAAAAAGCAACCTGGAAGTTGCGGCTCTCGGCTTAGGCTGCATGGGGATGAGCTTTTCCTATGGTCCCCCGAAAGACAAGCAGGAGATGACCACTCTTCTCCATGCCGCCGTGGACCGCGGCATCACGTTCTTTGACACCGCCGAGGTCTACGGCCCGTGGTTGAACGAGGAGCTCGTGGGCGAAGCCCTTGCTCCCTACCGCGGGAAGGTGGCTATCGCCACCAAGTTCGGGTTCGACGTGAGTGCTGGCAAGGATCCTCGGGGAATGAAGGGCGCGCCGCCGGGTGTGAACAGCAAACCGGAGCACATCAAGCAGGCTGTCGAAGGCTCGCTCAAGCGGCTCAAAGTCGAGACCATCGATCTTTACTATCAGCACCGGGTGGACCCCGACGTTCCGATTGAAGACACCGCGGGTGCGGTGAAGGAACTGATTCAGACAGGCAAGGTAAAACATTTCGGCATGTCGGAAGCTGCCGCCAAGACGATCCGTCGTGCCCATGCAGTTCAGCCCGTCACAGCCGTCCAAAGCGAATACTCGCTGTGGTGGAGGAAGCCGGAGAAGGAAGTGATTCCCACACTCGAGGAACTCGGGATAGGTTTCGTGCCTTACAGTCCGCTGGGCAAGGGCTTCCTAACCGGCGCGATCGACGAAAACAAGAAATTCGACAGCTCCGACTTCCGCAGCACTCTGCCTCGCTTCACCCCCGAGGCCCTCAAGGCCAACCAGACACTGGTTGACTTGCTCGGCGGGATTGCGAAGCGCAAGAAAGCGACCCCCGCTCAGATCGCACTCGCTTGGCTGCTCGCACAAAAGCCGTGGATTGTTCCGATCCCCGGCACGACGAAACTGAACCGCCTCGAAGAGAACATTGGTGCCGTGACAGTCGAACTGACGCACGATGACCTTCGCGACATTGATGCCGCCGCCTCAAACATCACAGTGGAAGGTGCTCGCTACCCGGAACGCCTGGAGAAAATGACCGGTCTCTGAAAGGAAAGTCAAAGTCTATGTACAAAGCGAAGGCTTATGCCGCTGCCAGCGCGAAATCGCCGCTGGAATCCGCCACGATCACGCGGCGCGATCCAACCGAACACGACGTGCAGATCAAAATTCTGTTCTGCGGCATATGCCACTCTGATCTCCATTCAGTGCGCAACGAGTGGAGCGAATTCATGCCCACTGTGTACCCGATTGTCCCGGGCCATGAGATTGTCGGGCGTGTGACCAAGGTCGGCTCTGCGGTTACCAAATTCAAGCCTGGCGACCTCGCCGCCGTCGGCTGCATGGTCGACTCGGAGGGCACATGTCCAGAATGCCGGGCTGGTTTTGAGCAGTTCTGCCCCAACATGACACTTACTTTTAATTCCCCGGATAAGGTCCTCGGAGGCATGACCTACGGCGGCTACTCTGACAGCATCGTCGTGGACCAGAGGTTTGTGCTGCGCGTGCCTTCGAACCTCAGTCTCGCTGGAACCGCACCTTTACTCTGTGCTGGCATCACAACATATTCGCCGATGCGGCATTGGGGCATCACCAGAGGGAAGAGGGTTGGAGTGGTCGGGCTTGGTGGGCTGGGCCACATGGGCGTAAAGCTTGCGCATGCCCTCGGAGCCCACGTCGTCGTCTTCACCACGTCGCCGAGGAAGAAGGAAAATGCTCTGCATCTCGGCGCCGATGAAGTCGCCGTTTCCAGCGATGCGAACGAGATGCAGAAGCACGCGGAGAGCTTCGATTTCATCCTCGACACAGTCTCCGCCGAGCACCCTATCAACCCCTATCTCAACCTGCTCCGCCGCGACGGCAATATGACCCTCGTCGGCGCACCGCCGAAGCCTCTCGCGGTCGCTGCTTTCGCCCTGATCCCGCGCCGTCGCAGTCTGTCCGGGTCGAACATCGGCGGCATCGCCGAAACTCAGGAGATGCTCGATTTCTGCGGGCAGCACAACCTTACTGCCGATGTCGAAGTCATCCCCATCCAGAAGGTCAACGAAGCCTACGAGAGACTGCTCAAGTCCGATGTGAAGTACCGGTTCTCCATCGACATGGCTTCTCTCGAATCTGAGTGAACGGGAGATACCAGTGGCGAGGAGCCGAACATGAAGAAACTGCTTTCGCTCGGGTAGTGTTTTTCTTGATCGTGATGACCGCAACGACGCTGGCCAGCAGCCAGACTCGCAGTGCAGAGCAGCGCGAGCGAGATGCGGGCATCCGGGGAAGGTTAGTCGGAGCGTGGCGGCTGGCCTGGCTCGAAGAGGAAGGCGCAGACGGGAAAATTCACCGGGCTGACCGTACCGGGATGCTGGTCTAACACGAGCGACGGCCACATGTCGGTCCAGGTGATGTACCGAAACCAGCAGGCCAACCCGCAAACAGCGACCGGCGCTGCGCCGGTGCAATATGCGGAGGGTGGCTACGAAGCATCGTTTGGCACCTATGAGATCGAGGAACGCGCTCATACCTTCACCTTCTACGTTGAGGGTGCACTGGTGCGGACCCTTGTCGGCAAAGACCTGACGCGCGTATACGAGGTTTCGGGCAAGCCGCTCATCGTGAAGCCGTCTAGCCCGAATGAATAGTGGAGAGTTGCATGGGAGCCTTACAAGGCGAATCTCGAAGTCATTTGAACAGATGAGCGGTCGCAGCAGAGGAAGGGGCCCAAGGAATGGAAATCAGAAGAGCTGGCACGCAGCCTTCCGCTAAGGGGCCAGCGGAGTGGTTCACGGGCACGGTACGGATCGATCCACTTTTTCAGGCACCTGATCCGGCGTTGGTTCAGGGCGCCAGCGTCACCTTTGAGCCGGCTGCGCGGACAGCATGGCATACGCATCCGCTCGGTCAAACTCTCATCGTCACCGCTGGATGCGGCCGCGTGCAGCGCTGGGGTGGCCCGATCGAGGAAGTACGGCCCGGCGATGTCATCTGGTTCTCGGGCGGCGAGAAACACTGGCATGGGGCTACCCCCACCACCGCCATGACGCACCTCGCCATTCAGGAAAAGAAGGACGGCAAGGTGGTCGAGTGGATGGAGCACGTCAGCGACGAGCAATACAATGCCGGGAAATAAAGGAGATTCGGATGAGCAATAAGCCCGCGCGGAACCATGATCTAAAAAACCGCCTTTCCCGATCTCACGAAATCACCATCACTGTAATCGGCAGAAAGTCAGGGCGAGCCATCTCAAAGCCGGTCTGGTTTGTATTGGAGGACGACAAAGTTTTTCTCCTGCCGGTGCAGGGGTCGGACACGCAGTGGTACAAGAATGTGTTGAAGAACCCATCGATCCGGATCGATGCGGGCGGGGTAGCGGCTGATTTCACAGCTGTTCCTATGAGTGAAGCCAAACCGGTGGCGTCCGTGGTCGAAAAATTCCGCAACAAGTACGGAGCGGGCGAGGTGAAGAAGTACTATTCAAAGTTCGACGTTGCGGTTGTCGCCCAGATGCGATGACTGCCATCATGATTGCGAAAGCAGTATTCTCGAACGCGTGAAGACCAATGCCAAAACGGCGTCTTCGTCGCGGGCAGGCAAGCTGGCGGAGCCAAGCGAACCAGCCACGGCGAAGTTGGCCCGCTTGATCGCTGCCTATGCTCCACACGACGGCAGTTTTGAGCTGGGCGTTCCCGGCTTGCACGCCAGCCGCTTTTCGCGAATCAACACGGAATGTTTTCATTCCGTGCGCTCGCCGTCCTTGTGCATCGTTGCCCAAGGAGCGAAGACCGTCATCGTGGGCCAGGAGGTCTACCAGTACGACGCGTCGCGTATGATCGTGTTCTCCGTTGCATTACCCGTCGCTTCCCAGATCACGCAAGCCAGCCATTCCGAGCCCTACCTCGCTCTAAGGCTGGACCTCGACCCCGGCAAGGTTGCTGAGCTGGTCTTGAAGGTATACCCGCTCGGTCTGGCACCAGGGCAGGAGAGGCGCGCCGTGTACGTCACTCCGGCCGATACCAGCATTGTCGCTGCCGCCACCAGGCTAGTGGAGTGTCTAGCCCAGCCCGGGGATGCTGAGCTTCTCGCCCCGCTTGTGATGGACGAGATGCTGATCCGGCTACTGCGCAGCCCTATCGGTGTTCGCGTGGCTCAAATGGGCTTTGCCGAGTCCAGCCTGCACCGGGTTGCGAAGGCGATTTCCTGGCTGCGCACCAACTTCTCTCAACCTATGAGGGTCGAAGAGTTGGCCGGACTGGTGAACATGAGTGTGTCCTCTTTCCATGAGCGCTTTAAGTCAGTCACTTCCATGAGCCCTCTGCGCTATCAAAAGGTGCTGCGACTGCAGCAGGCGAGGCGTCTCATGTTATCGACGGTGCTGGACGCGGGTAGCGCGAGTCAGCGCGTAGGCTATGTGAGTGCTTCGCAGTTCAGCCGAGAATACAGCCGCTTCTTCGGGAATGCACCGACCAAGGACGTCGCCAGATTGCGTCAAGAGACTCGACTCGGAGTGTGACGCAATTCGAAAGGAACATTTTCTTTGCCATCGTCGTATCCAAGGTAAGGGAGGCACGATATGTATTGCAACGCTTGCGGCAAGGCCCTCGCTGAGGATGACCGGGTCTGCTCCGGTTGCGGCAAGATTGTGGGGATTCCATCCGCGCCCAAGAAACTGATGCGCTCCCGCGCCGAGAAAAAGATCGCCGGCGTTTGTGCCGGGCTCGCTCATTATTTCGATCTCGACGTAACTCTGGTACGCATCGTATGCCTCTTTATCACCCTTGCGTCAGGCGTGTGTCCGGGCATCGTCACCTACCTGCTCGCATGGATCATGGTTCCCTCGGAGCCGGGGCTCAAGTCGGTAGTCGCGGTGCGACAGACGGTGCCAGGTTAGAGATTTACGCGGGTCTGCGCACCCGCTTGCCAGGTTCGGGGGCGCGCCATAGGGACCGATTCGATCCTCGCGAGAAGAAGGCTAATCGGGAGTCATGCCCAACCAATCTTCGCGGCCTTCGAAGACGGAAGCCAGCTTGCTGAGGCGAAACAGTTGCTTCAACCTCTGGTTCAGATTGACCAGCCTCAGTTCGCAGTGCTGCCTTTTGGTGGACACGTACAGACCGACCAGCGCACCGAGGCCGGAACTGTCCAGATAGCTGACATCGGTTAAATCGAGCACGATGCGGTTGGATCCCGGGATAAGGGCGCGAACCGCGGTCTGCAGCGTGTCAGAGGTGCCGGATGTGATTTTACCGGCGCACCGCACGAAAGTTTCTTCCGGGCTTTTTACGGTTTCAAGGCTCAATTCTGGAAGGGGGATGGGATTTGCGACCATGGCAGGCCTCCTTAGGGCTGAAAGCTCGAACAAGCTTCGATACGAACGGGCTTCTATCAACAAGGTCGGGGCCGAGAAGCAATGCCGTCAGGCCTGTTTTAGCAGGTGAGAAATAGGCTCGGCTGACCGCACTTACAATACTCCCGGCTTCGCCAAAGTCAAGCCCGCTCGATTCAACCGATTCAACCTCGCCCGCTGCGGCATCGTGTGTACTAATGCGCATCCAGCAACGTGTATTCGAAATCATAAGAGTGATTTCCCTCGGCGATGAGGATGTTCCACTTGCCAGTAAGGCCGACGAGTTGGCCAGTTCCGGAATCGGGGACCACGGTGACGCTTAGTTCCGGAGCTCCGCGAGTGAGCGTGCCGATGTGCTGAAGGGCGAAAGTGCCAGTGCGGGGGCCGGCGGAAGTGCGAAGCGTTCCACTGACGCGTTCGATCGCGACATAACCGGCAGAACCTTTCACCTCAGTGGAGGCGGTGAGCATCTGGCCTTTGCTGGTACCCTCGAGATCGCCGTGGAAAGTTTTGTCGATGGTCATGCGGCCGAGGGTCGGGTCGATTTTGTCGTCCTGCGGGACGAGTTTGACTTCGAATGGTCCGGTGGCGTGGGCGGGAATGGGAGTTCCCTTCTGAACTGGGGCGGTCCGGGCGGAGGCTATGGCAACGATGAACACCAGCGCAACCATGGAGGGGTGGAGGCGTGATCGCGGGTTCACGCCCGAATTGTCGCCTGCGGTGGAGCGGGCGGTCAAGGGCGCGTCTCGACCGTCTGTCCTTTCTCGACGAAGAGCTGGGCCCAGACGAGAACACGTCCCCAACCTTGGGCGTGGCTCTTGGCTTGCTCTGCCTTGCCGGCGAAGCCACTGTGGTGAATCTTTACCAGCGTGCCGGTGCCAGCGCGCTGCGGTCCGTTCGCGTGCAGGCCATGCACGCCGTGTGGCTCGAGTTCCCAGCGAACCGTGGTTTTGAGATTGCCCGCGTAACTGCTGGTCCAGGTTTGCACCAGGAGACGCGGCGGATCGACTTCGAGGTACTCGCCGCTGACCTGGAAGGAGTCACCGTTCGCCCCGACGCCTGTGCTTTTCCATTTGCCGTGCACGCGCAGGTCGGACTCGAAGTTCGTGACGCGATACATTTCTTTCTGTCCCCACCATTGCGGGAGTTGGCGAGGGTCCGTGATGGCTTCAAAGACGCGCGCCGGCGGCGCGGCGATGAAGATCTCGCAGGTGACGACATCTTCGTCGGGGGTGATGGCACCGTTTGCCATGGTGTTCTCCTTACGGAATAGTGGTGCGAAATCCCTTGCAAATGCAAAATCAAAAGCCACGAACAAGCGTGTCCCTTCCACCCCTCAGTCGTGGGTGAACTTCTTCAGGTTCTCGAGCACGCCGGGCCAACCGCTGCTGTAATCCTTGCGGGCAGCCGGTTCTTGCGCGAGGCCGCTATGCGTGACTTTCACGTGCGTGCCGCGACCTTCGGGAGTCAATTCCCAGCGGACGACGGTGCGGAGCGATTTATTCTCGTGCCAGTTGCCATACCAGGTGTAGACGAGCAGACGCGGGGGATCGAATTCGAGGATCTCGCCGTGGCATTCGAATTCGCTGACTCCGTTGACAACTACAGCTCCCTTCTCGGTGGCATAGCGATAATGTCCGCCGGCGCGAGCGTCCATCTGCCAGAATTTGACAGGGCAACTTGTGTCGTTAAACCAGTGGATCAACTCGCGCTCATCGATTAATGCCCGGAAGACGCGCTCCGGGGGCGCGGCGATTTGGATTTCGCTAATGACAGCGTCGTTGCTGGAAGTGCCTATGGATTTGGCAGCGGTCATGATGGGGTCCTTGCTCAATCGTGTTTCGTCATCCTCCGATCGAGCTGTGACAGAACTTTGGGCCAGGCCTCGTGATGATGGCCTCTCGACGGCTCATCGGGTAAGCCCGCCTGGGTAAGCCGGAGCTGCGTCCGCGATCGCTGGCGACGAATTCTGCCGTCGCGCAAAAGCAGCCAGACGCAAGATCGGGACCAGCGATTGCCATTCGTCATGAATTTCTTCCTTCCCCGGGCTGGGGCTCAGGCGTCGCAGCCTCGCTTGCTTCATCGTGGATCACTTTCGTTGGAGGTCAAAGAATTCCTTCATCTCTTTGCCTGGGCCAGCGTTGAAGGTCCAGTCCTCGGTGTGGTGGTTGGCGTCGTTGATGGTGAAGACGACGCGCTGCATGTGGCCAGCATCCGGAGAGGCAAGATTGGTGCCGTCGAAAAAACTAAACGTGTAGGTTTTGCCGTCGGGCGAAACTGTAGCGGCCATACGAGGCTGGTTGCCGACGCCGCAGTAGTGCGTCATCAGCAGGCGGTTGGGACCGTCGAGGTGGATCATGGAAATCATATCCTCGTGTCCCGCGCCGATAATCTCGCTCATCAAGGCGGAACCGCCGGCGGTGTCCCGAAAGACGACTTGCAACGGTTTGCCTTGGGAATTCTTCCCTTCCCAGGACCCGGTAAGGGTCTTGAGTTGTTCGAACGACTTCTGGGTAGCGCTCTGAGAGAACGCGGCTGTGGCGGCGAGGAGCAGCAAGGGTGAAAGGCGGAAGCGGAGCGATTTCAAGTTAGAGCCCTCCTTTTGAGCTTTTTGCGCTTTTGTTAGTCGCTTTTGGTGCAGGGTGGTGCTTGGTTTCTCTGGCGTACTCGGATTCGACAAATGTCTTCAGCTGGCGCAGGTTTATTTTCCAGAAGGCGCGGTATTGATCGAGCCAGGAATCCACGGCGCGAAGCGGCTCCGGGTTGAGATGGTAGACGCGGTGACGGCCTTCGCGGTGCTCCCGCACCAGGTGCGCGCGGCGCAGCAGTCGAAGATGCTTGGAGATGGCCGGACGCGAGACGGGAAAGGCTCCGGCGATTTCCCCCGCCGGCTGGCTACCACGACGCAGTAAATCGAGGACCGCACGGCGGGTCGGGTCGGCGAGGGCTTGGAAGGTCGCACCCGGAGAATATGTAACCGAACGGTTCCGCATAGTCGTAACCATACGGTTACGCGTTCAGCATGTCAAGGGAAAAACTTCAGGAAGATTCAGCTGCCGCCAAACGATCAGCCTCGAAGGCAAAATCCACAAAGCGACCATCAACGGACAGGAGTCTGCATCCCACACAGATCGAGGAAGGCTTGGTGAACGCGAGTGTCGTCGGAAAGTTCGGGGTGGAAGGTGGCGGCCATGACTCTTCCCTCGCGGACCGCTACCGGATCTTTGCCTTCGGTGGCGAGGACTTCCACGTTGGGGCCGAGGCGTTCAATTTTTGGGGCACGGATGAAGACCATTTCGAGCGGTGAGGCAGCGAGCCCTTTGAGAGCGCCTACCAATTTGCCTTCACGGATAGAGCTGTCCAGCTGGCGCCCGTACGCATTACGGCGGATGCCGATGTCGATGGCGCCGAGGCCGGCTTGCTTTGGATTTTCAACTTCCGCCGCCAGCAGGATTGCGCCCGCGCAGGTGCCGAAGGTTGGCTTCACTCGAACAAACTGTTTGAGCCTTTCGAAGCCATCTTCTCCCAGCAATTTCAGGAACGTGCCGGACTCGCCGCCGGGGATCACGAGGCCGTCGATCTCCTCGAGTTGTTCGGGTTTCCTGACGAGCACAACGTCGGCGCCCAGCTCTTCAAGCCGGCGGCGGTGGGCATCGAAATCGCCTTGCAGCGCCAGGACTCCGATTTTCATGCTGATTTGATTTTACCGGGATCGCTCCTTCCTGGTTAGCTTGCCGGCGCCCGCCATAGGACGGTGGCCAGCAGACCAACGGCGATGCCCAAGGACACTTCCACGAAACGGTCGAGAGCGACGATCCCGGGCGGCCGAGAATGCGCGATGAGTAAGACGATGCTCAATGTGATGGCGGCGAAACGATAGGCGCTGGTGATCCGCAAGAGGGCGCAGAGAATCCCACAAAGCAAAATTCCCGATCCATAGACGATCCAGGTCGGACGAAGATACATTGCAATCAGCGCCCCCAGCGCCGCTCCCCAAGGCCGTACCCGCAAAGCGCTGCCACGCGACGGTCATGGGATTCACGGTGGAGAGAAGAACCACGATGGTGGAAATGGGAGCCCAGTAAAACTCCGGCAGCTTGAGGCTGCGAGCCAATAGCATCGCGGCGACGGAAGCCACAGCCGTACGCGCAGACTGGATAAGAGCTGCGCGGGGAATCGCCAACTGCTCCGCCCAGTGCGCCATAGAGGAGGATTGTATCGTGGGCGGACAAATCCGCTTGACAATAAAAGACGCGTTTTATACATTACCATTCGGTTATGTACAATTACGGTGATACAGGTTCGACGGCTCGCCTGGACGCAACCTTCGCGGCCCTGGCCGATCCCACGCGGCGAGCCATTCTGGCTCGGCTGGCCAAAGGCGAGGCTGCGGTAACCGACCTGGCCGAGCCGTTCGCGATGAGCCAACCAGCCATTTCCAAGCACCTGAAAGTACTCGAACGCGCGGGACTGATATCGCGGGGACGAGATGCGCAACGGCGTCCGCGACGATTAGAAGTGCGACCTCTGCGCGAGGCCACGCGCTGGCTCGATAACTATCGCCAGTTCTGGGAGGAGCAGTTCGAACGGCTGGACTCCCTTCTGCACGACTTACAAACCGGTGGAGTAAAGACCCGGAAAAAGAAAGCTGCACGTTAGTCAAGTTTATTGGTTAAGGGAGATCAGCAATGAAAAATAGCGCAAGGTTCAGCATCACAGCGCATGGCGACCGCGAGATTGTGGTAGTCCGGGTGTTCGCTGCGCCGCGCCGGCTGGTATTCGATGCCTACACCCAACCGGAACTGGTGAGGAAGTGGTTGCTGGGACCGAACGGCTGGTCGATGCCGGTGTGCGAGATCGATTTGCGGGCAGGCGGCAAGTATCGCTATGTGTGGCGAAACGACAGCAACGGTCGCGAAATGGGGATGGGTGGCGTTTATCGTGAGGTGGTGGCGGCGGAGCGAATTATCGCGACCGAGGTGTTTGACGAAGCATGGTATCCGGGCGAGGCCGTGGACACGATCACCCTGGCAGAGCTCGAGGGCAAAACGACGCTGACGCAGACGATTCTGTATAACTCGCGAGAGACGCGCGATGCAGTTCTGAAATCGCCCATGCAGGACGGCATGGCCATGAGTTACGACCGCCTGGAGAAATTCCTGCCGGCAGTCACATCAGCGGCCTGAGCCGGTCTGCGTGAAAGATTGAATCGCAGCGTTAAAAAAACGACGTTACTGCCAGGCATAGCGGCTAAAGCAGGATATGTGGCGGTGTAAACTTTTCCCGTGTCGTTCGCTAAACAAATGCTCGTCGCCGAAGTGCGCCAGTCCGCGTGGGCCAATCGGTGCTTGCTCGAGGGGTGCGCGGCTCTTACCGCCGCCGAACTGGGGCGTGACTTTCGCATTTCGCACAACAGTATTCTTGCCACCCTCTGCCATATCTACCACGGCGAAACCGTGTGGCTCGATTGCTTGTGCACAACGGCAGATATGGGAACCTGGCAGCTTCCGATTGGTCCGGCGCCGGAATTGTCGATGGACGAGCTTCGGCAGAAGGGGCCGGAAATCTGGGAGGCGTACGATTGTTGGCTGGAAGAACGCTCCGAGACCAGCTTAAGGGCCGCGCTAAACCTACAGCTTCCTGGCGCAGTCGAGGCGCGCCTGCCCCGCTGGAAAATTCTGCGCCATGTGCTTCATCATTCCACTCTGCATCGCGGGCAGATTGTCGGCATGATGCGCATGCTGGGCCGCCAACCGCCCCCGAACAGCCCGATGGATTACTATCTCGCCGGCGAAGGTGTCAGCAGTGCCTGACCACGCGAAGCTAAAGCAGCCTCGTACGTTTGGCCTGGTTGCGGGGCTGGGCGTGGGCGGCGGGATCTTCTACTACAAGGAGTTAGTAGATGCCCACCTCGCGCTCGGTCTCTCGCCCCGCATCTTGATGGTGCATGCGGACGTGCGCCGCGTGCTGAACCACGCCGGCGCCCGCGAGGCGGACCAGTTGGCGCAGTACCTTGCCGGATTGCTCGGGCAGCTCGCTCGCGGCGGAGCGGAGATTGCCACAATCCCCGCCTTTGCTCCTCAAGTCTGCGCAGTCGAACTGGCGGCTATTACACCGCTTCCGCTGGTTAGCCTACTCGATGCCATTTCTGAAGAGGTGAGGCGGCTGGGACTTCGCCGGGTATCGATATTCGGAGCGCGGGTCACGATAGAGACACAGCTGTTCGGCAGGCTACAGGATGCGGAGGTGGTCGCAGCGAGGCCGGACGAGGCGGATCGGATCGCCTCCATCTATGTTCGGGTGGTGGAACAGGCGCGTGCCTCAGATGAAGACTACAACACGTTGCGTTCGCTCGCGCACACACTGATCGAGCGCGAGAGGCTGGATGCGATTATTTTCGCCGGAACCGACCTTGCTTTCGTCTTCCATCCGGAGAATACAGATTTTCCTCACCTGGACGGCGCTCGCGTTCACCTGAAGGCCATCATGTCCGAACTGCTTCGTTGACGTCTTCGGGCTGGCTCAGCTTCGCTGCTGGCGCGGGCATGGCTGAGTGCGGAGAAATCACGATGCGAAAGCGTTTGAAAAGATTGGGGCGGATGACTGGATCGCCATCACGCCTGAGGGCAAGAGCCAGACCAGGATCGAGAGAGCCGCGGAGATCAAGGCGGCTCACCCAAGTTCTGTCACGATGGGCGCTATGAAAGTCCGCGTCTTCGGCGACACCGCGGCGATCACCGGCACGGACGATCGAACCACCCTGGGAGATGGGAAGGCGTCCTCCAACCATTAACGTTTGGACTGATATTTTTGTGAAGCGCAATGGCAAATGGCTGGCAGTGGCCTCGCAGCCTACTTCACACCTTTCTCCGGGTTCCACGATCCCTGCAACTTGCGCACGTAGACAATCTGCCCGACATGGTAAGCATTATGAGTGCAGATGTTCGCAACGGTTGGTGCCCACACCGCCAGCTTTTGCTCGTCGGCAGATTCCACAAGTTTCTCCAGGTCCGTCATCACCTGGTCAAGCTGCCGCACCGTGTCACTCCACTGCTTGTTATCAAATTTCACGAAGGTCTCTTCGTTGTCGCCGCCGAATTTCTCCGTCGTCTCTCCTTTGAGCTTGAGTAGACTGCGGCGATTCCAAAACAGCAGATGATACGTGAGCTGCCCGGCAGAGTGCCCTCCCGCCGGCGGCTGCCAGCTGGCCTGCTCGGCGTTGAGTCCATCCACGGCCACGTCGATCGGCACAAACCACTCGGCCTGGTTATGGGTAGTGTGCAACTCGTGCAGCAGGAGGCTACGCAGGGTCGCAGGCTGCGGCTGATTTTGGGCGTAGCAGGGGAGCGAAAGCAGCAGAGCCAGAACCGAACCTCCTACGGCGATTGCATGCTTCATCAGGGGTACTCCTTGTCTCTTGATGGCTGTGGTAAGCACTTCTGAGGAAGATAGACGCTGTTTATTTGTGTTTGTTAGCATAGCACGCGGAATGGTAGCGGGCGGTGACGGGAAAAATCCGCCCCGGCGGAGCTTGCGCGCGGCACGCCGAGATGCTTCAGGCGTCCAACAATTCCCGCGACGGCTGGGGTGGCCTCTATTGTGGCTCTGCAGGAGTGAGACGGCCTCAAAGTATTGTCCATGATTGACAACCCAGGGATGGGAGCACGCGAAATGGCTGCAAAGATCCGAAGCCATCAGGAAAATCACGCAGGGCAAAGCACTCTGTCGACTCAGGGTTGGCGGGACAAACGGCAATGTCAGGTTCGTTAAGGAGATTATCTCTGCGTTCTCTCCTCGGATGGAAAAATGGAACCCTCCTCCACAACTGGGAGGATGGAGGGGCGGGATCCGGACCCGCATCCGCCAATCTACAGCATGCTGTGTTCCCCTTACCCCCACAGGGGCGGTATGGGCCTTCTGCCTTCCTAGTCGGGGAAAAGGAATCCTAGCGTGGGTCGAGTACGGCAACTCCAGCGTATTTCGGGACCAGATTCCGCTCGGATCTGACGAAAGTCCAAGAGCGAATCCTTCGGGTGCGTCCGTAGACGGAGCTTAGTCCTGCGAAGAGAAATCGCCCGGCTACCATCCCCTGGTTTGCAGCATATGCGCTTCGTCCAAGCCGGAAACAGCCAGTCCTTTCATCGCCCCTATCAGGTCTTCGCTAACCTCAAGTAATACTTTAGGGTCATTGAAATGGGTGGCCGCTTTGACGATGGCGCGGGCGCGCTTTTCGGCTTCGACGGGATCGGCGAAGGTGGTGGAATCCTTCATGAAGATGCCGCTGCCAACGAAGACGGCTTCGGCGCCGAGCTGCATGACGAGAGAGGCGTCGGCGGGCGTGGCGATGCCTCCGGCGGAGAAATTGGGGACCGGGAGCTTCCCGGTTTTGGCGACCATTTTCACGAGTTCGTAGGGCGCTCCGTGCTCTTTCGCTTTGGCGTAGAGTTCTTCTTCGCCGAGGACGGTGAGAATCCTCATCTCCTGCACGATCTGGCGGATGTGCCTGACGGCGTGGACCACGTCGCCGGTACCGGCTTCACCCTTGGTGCGGATCATGGCCGCACCTTCGGCGATGCGGCGCAGGGCTTCGCCGAGATTGCGCGCACCGCAAACGAATGGAACGTTGAAGGCGTGCTTGTCGACGTGGTGCGCTTCGTCAGCCGGAGTGAGCACTTCGGATTCATCGATGTAGTCGACGCCGAGTGCCTGCAGGATTTGCGCTTCGGCAAAATGTCCGATGCGGCACTTCGCCATCACCGGGATGGAAACGGTGTCCATGATCTCGCGAATCTTTTTGGGCGAAGCCATGCGCGCAACCCCGCCTTCAGCGCGGATCTGCGCGGGCACGCGCTCGAGGGCCATGACGGCGACCGCTCCCGCCCTTTCGGCGATGGCGGCCTGCTCGGCCGTGGTGACATCCATGATGACTCCGCCTTTGAGCATTTCGGCGAGGCCGGTCTTGAGCCGGAGGCTGGTGGAGCTACCGTTGTGCTGGGACATGTGTGGATACCGTGGGTACCTTTTCGCAAGCGCGAAGGATGAGCCGGCGGCGCGCGGCTACCGGCTGTTTCTATTTTACAGGGCATTCGTAATTCGCGGTACCCCGCGATGGCAGAAACCAAGTTCGGGGAAGGAATGCCTCGCGGTGCCCTCGTCGGGATAGGAAGAAAAGGGATCCTACGACTGCGCTCAGGATGACAACGTGACCCAGGCCGAATCCGTCTGCGTTCAGCGTTCGACGTAGTCGGCGAACATTTTTTCGGGGTCGATTGCGACGAAGGTGCCGCGGCTGCGGGCCAACACTTGGTTTTTTTCGTTGAGAATTTCGGCGCTGTTGATGTGTTGACGTCCGTGGACGCTGACTTCCCTGCCCTCCACACGCAGCGGTTTGTGCAGGGGGACGGGCTTGAGATATTCGACGGTCATCTCTTTGGTGAGGGCGACGACGTGGTGGAGTTTGTTGACCTTGCCCATGGCATCGTCGAGGATGCAAGCGATGACTCCGCCGTGGCAGTGGCCGGGCGGTCCGGTGTAGCGCTTGCTGAGACGGAAGCGGCAGACGAAGATTTGGCGGGCTTCGTCGAGGATGAATTTCAGGCGCATACCGTCGCGATTGTTCTGGCCGCAGACGAAGCAGTTGTTTTTCTGAAGTTTGAGGTAGCGGGTTTCGTGGCCATGGATTTCTGGCTTGCGGGGCATGCGGATGATTTTAACGTGATTCTGCGAGCTAGGTTAAAAGTCGAAACCCCGACCCTGGACAAGGCGCACAAGCGTGACAGGCCTGGCCAGGCGCCTTCTCAGTTGGGGCAGAATCCTGTATACATATCGGTTTTGGAGATCTTCGGATTGGAGCGCATGTGAAATCACGCCTTGCTATTGCCCTCGCAGCCATTCTCTTTGGGTTTTCGAGTTTGATCGCCGGTCCGCAGGATCAGAATCAGGATGCCGACAAGACGACGGCGCCTGCGCCGTCGGCGAAGAAAAATCCGAAAAAGGATCAAAAGAAAGACGAGAAAAAGGAGGAACCGGCCGAGGCGAAAAAGGGCGGCATGACGGCCGATACTTTTTCCGGGCTGAAGTTTCGGTCTCTGGGTCCGGCGGCGGCTTCGGGGCGGGTGATGGCGATCGCGGTGAATCCGAAGGATAAGTTTGAGTATTACGTGGGTGTGGCGTCGGGCGGGGTGTGGAAGACCGTGAACGATGGCACGACGTGGACTCCAGTGTTCGAGAAGGAGGCGTCGTATTCGATTGGCTGGGTGGCGCTCGATCCTAATGATCCGGCGGTGGTATGGGTGGGCACGGGCGAGAGCAATTCGCAGCGCAGCGTGGCCTATGGGGACGGGATTTACCGGTCCGATGATGGGGGCAAGGATTGGCAGAATCTGGGATTGAAGAAGTCGGCGCATATTGGGCGAGTCGTGGTCGATCCGCGAGATTCGAAGGTGGTGTACGTGGCGGCGGAGGGGCCGCTGTGGGGACCGGGAGGCGATCGCGGGCTTTACAAGACGACGGACGGCGGGAAGAACTGGAAGGCCGCGCTGACCATCAGCGAGAACACGGGCGTGGTCGACGTGGCGCTCGATCCCTCGAATCCGGACGTTATTTATGCGGCGGCGTACCAGCGGCGGCGGCACGTATTCACGCTGATTGATGGCGGGCCGGAGAGTGCGATTTATAAATCGACGGATGCGGGGGCGACCTGGAACAAATTGAAGAATGGATTGCCGACGGTGGATATGGGGCGGATCGGGCTGGCCGTTTCACCAGCTGATCCGAATGTGTTGTATGCCACGATTGAGGCGGCGGATGGAAAGGGCGGAATTTTCCGGTCGAATGATCGCGGGGCGACCTGGGAGCGGAAGAATGAATTCGATGTAGGAGCGATGTACTACGCGCGCATGGTGTGCGATCCGAAAAATGTGGATCGCATTTGGGTGATGAATGTGCAGCTGCGCGAGTCGTTGGACGGCGGCAAGACGCTGCATAAGGTGGCGGAGACGAATCATCACGGGGACAATCACGCGATCTGGATTGATCCGGACGATACCAAGCATTGGCTGCTGGGGTCGGATGGCGGGATGTATGAGACTTGGGACGACGCCAAGAGCTGGGGGTTCAAGGCGAATCTGCCGACGGTGCAGTTCTACGACGTTGCCGTGGACAACGCAATTCCCTTCTATAACGTGTGTGGCGGAACGCAGGATAATTTTTCGTGGTGCGGGCCGTCGCGGACGCGGAATGTTAACGGGATCGTGAATTCGGATTGGTTCGTGACCACGGGCGGGGATGGATTCCGATCCGTAGTCGATCCAGTGGATCCGAACACGATTTATTCCGAGTCCCAGTACGGAGTATTGGTACGGCATGACAAACCGACGGGGCAGGAGCTGGTGCTGCAGCCGCAGGAGGGTAAGGGAGAGCCTCCGCTGCGCTGGAATTGGGATTCGCCGGTGATTATCTCGCCCCACTCGCATACGCGGTTGTACTTTGCGGCGAACAAACTGTTTCGCAGCGATGATCGCGGGGATACATGGAAGGCGATTAGCGGAGATCTCACACGGCAGATCGATCGAAACAAGTTGCCGGTGATGGGGAAGGTGTGGGAGCCGGATGCGGTGGCAAAGAATGCTTCGACATCGTTCTACGGAAATATTGTGGCGCTGACGGAGTCGCCGAAAAAAGAAGGGCTGATTTATGTGGGGACCGACGATGGGCTGGTGCAGGTAACCCATGACGGCGGACAGACGTGGACGAAATATGAAAAGTTTGTGAGCCTCCCGGATATGACCTATGTGAGCCGGCTGGCGGCTTCGCAGCACGATGTGAATACCGTGTACGCGGCGTTTGACAACCATAAGAACGAGGACTTCAAACCTTATTTATTGAAATCGACGGACGCGGGAAAGACGTGGACGTCAATTGCGGGAAACCTGCCGGAGAATGGGACGGTGCTGGCCTTCGCCGAAGACGCGGTGAATGCGAACTTGCTGTTTGCGGGAACGGAGTTTGGAGCGTTCTTCACGGTGGATGGCGGGGCGCACTGGGTGCAACTCAAGGGCGGACTGCCGACGATTGCGGTGCGCGATATGGTGCTGCAGGCGCGGGAAGGCGACCTGGTGATTGCGACCTTTGGGCGCGGGTTCTATGTGCTCGACGATATTTCAGCACTGCGCGAGACGAAGGCAGAATCGCTGGAGCAAACGGCGGCGACGTTTCCGGTGAAGGATGCCGGGCTGTATATCGAGCGGCATCCGCTGGGAGAGCCGAAGAAAGGGTTCCAGGGAGATGCGTTTTTCACGGCGGAGAATCCGCCCTACGGCGCGGTGTTTACGGCTTACTTGAAAGAGAAATTGAAGACCAAGAAAGAAAAGCGGCAGGAGGCGGAGAAGGAAGCGGCGAAGAAGAATCAGACGCTGCCCTACCCCACCAATGATGAATTGCGGGCGGAGGCTGAGGAGAAGAAACCTGAAGTCTACTTTATGGTTTACGACGAATCGGGGACGGCGATTCGGCGGGTGGAGGGCAGCATCGAGGCAGGATTTCAGAGGGCGGCGTGGGATTTGAGGTATCCGGTGGTGGCGCTTCCGAAGCATGAGGAGGAGGAGGAAGAGGAAGAGGATTTTCCTCCGGCTTCGGCGAAGGGAACGCTGGTGCTGCCGGGATCGTATTCGGTGAAGTGTTTTGAGGACGTAGATGGCGTGGTAACTGAACTGGGAGCGGTGCAGAATTTTAAAGTGGTGACGGATGGGCAGAGCTCGATGAATGCGGGGGATCTGGCGGCGCGGGAGGAATTTCATCGCAAGGTGGCGCGACTTTACCGGGCGGTGTCCGGAGCGATGCACACGGCCGACGAGGTGGAAGATCGGATGAAATCGATGCGCGAAGCCTTAAAGGACACTCCGGCAGCGGAAAAGCAATTGGAAGCGGAGGCGGATAGGATCGAGAAGAATACTCGGGCGATCCTACGCGCTCTGAGCGGGGATGCGGAAATGCAGAAGCGGAACGAGCCGGTGGCGTCGTCGATCAACGACCGAATTGCGGCCATCATGGAGGGCGAGAGATTCTCGCTGGCGAAGCCGACCGAGAGTCATGTCGAGGATTACAACATAGCGGCGGCTGAGTTTACGGAACAGCTTGCAAAACTTCATACCATGGTTGAGGTTGATTTGGCCAAGCTGGTGAAAGATATGGAAGCTGCGGGTGCGCCTTGGACTCCGGGGAGGGTGCCGGATTGGAGCGAGAAATAAAGTTGCTAGGGGTCTGCAGGGGTTGACACGGTTTCGCTAGAGCCCTTGTGGTGGCTGCTGGCGAGATCCAGGTTTCTCGGTTTGCTCGCCACGACAAAACCTTGTCAAACCCCGGGCTGACAAG
>Ga0210398_10001665_pt1 | contig 22524 bp, 21 predicted proteins | sample IncBWC4OmetaG_FD_161047 | JGI IMG/M metagenome (GOLD analysis project Ga0210398, IMG submission 161047) | Forest soil microbial communities from Barre Woods Harvard Forest LTER site, Petersham, Massachusetts, United States - Inc-BW-C-4-O | ecosystem: Environmental > Terrestrial > Soil >...
AGATCGACATCGCCGAGGACGACTCCGGCAAGGTCTTCATCTATTCGAACAATGCCGACGCCATGAACCGCGCCGTGCAGGAAATCGACTCCCTCTGTGGCGGCGGCTCGCAAATCGAAATGGGCAAGCTCTATCACGGCCGCGTCACCGGCACGAAGGACTTTGGCGCCTTCGTCGAGTGCATGCCCGGCAAGGAAGGCCTCGTGCACATCAGCGAACTCGCGGACTTCCGCGTGCGCCGCACCGAGGACGTCGTCAAGATGGGCGAGATGATCTGGGTGAAGTGCATCGGCATCGACGAGAAGACCGGCAAGGTCCGCCTCTCGCGCAAAGCCGCGATGAAGGAAATGGAAACGTCGCAGCCGGCGCCCGCGGCCGTTGAAGCCCAGCCCGCCGCAACGAGCTAATCATGTAAGCGGAGTGCCTGGCCTTCGTAGCTTTAGCGAAGTAGGCCCCTCACCCCGCTTGACTCTTTCAAAAGCCGGAGGCCTTAACGCCTCCGGCTTTTTTGTGCTCCAAATTTTCAGCGCCTATAAAAAGCCCGCACTTCTCGAACCAAAATCGGAACAAAACTTGGATCAACAGAAACGCCGTGACCATGAATATGCTCAAGATAATGCACAAGATACCGTTCAAGTGAATAGGGAGGCGAAATTTCTGGAAGGCTCAGGCCTGCAATCGACAATAATGTTGCGTGAGCGTGGTTCAGAAATGGAATAGCGATATCATCCGTCGCCCCTAGCTCCCTTTCCGTCGTATACTGTTCTACGATGCTAACAATTGAAGCTTCAGGCATGCTAAGGACGAGCGTGTCATCGAAGTCTTCAATGCAAGTGCCCATATTTGAAAAGACCGCCTGTGCTTCGAGCGATTCATCACAGCGCAACTTGAGGAGGCGTTTGATCAGAACTATGCGCTCTTGGTTGCTTGCAGGGATTTTCTTTGGCTTTAGGAAACCAAACATAAAAAGATTCCAGAGATGTCACTTACAATTAATCATTCGCTCAATCTCTTGCTTTTGCTTCTCGCATGAAATTCGCGCGGAGACACTGGATGCGATCCACCTCAAGTACAGCAGTGCCCCAAAAGCAATTTTTCCAATCAAGCTTCCTGCTTCTTCTTGGAGCCAAAAAGAAAAACATGTCGCAAAGACGATAGAAAAGACAGCAACAAGGAGCAATGATCCGGCTCTTACTTCTGGTTTTTGCCAACCAAGAGATGCATTTGCAGGATTCTCTCTGCCCAGTAGATGCATGAATGGCGCAATTTTCCGATTTTGAACGCCAGGATACCTGCGATGATGCCGAGTATAATTATCATTTTTCCAAACAGTGCTGTTAGCCTCAGTTTAGTTGAGCTTCTGTCAGCAACAAGCCTGACAGCAACCTTGGAATGATTCCACCGCACAAAAGCGGTCAAGGTAGGGCGCGACCGCCGGGCGCGCCGGGAAAACGGACGGCCCGGCGGTCCGTCCCTACCCGCCCAACACACGCTTTTTGCGTCCCGGCTTTAACGGTGCGGCAAGTAATGTAAAGTCAGATCCGGGATATGCCGGAAATCCCGGTCAGTCGAAAGCAGTGGGCAGCGGTTTTCCAGTGCATGGGCGGCGATCCAATAGTCTGGGTCTGGCAGCTGGATTCCACGCCCTGCCAACTCCGCACGCAGGCGGCCATAAATCGCAGCCGTGACGCCGTTAGGCTGCAAAATTTCAAATCCCTCCAAAAATTCCCGGGCCTGCTGAAAAGCGGAGGCTGTAACCTTGGCGTGCGCCTGGCCAAAGAGAAACTCTCCAGCAACATGGGTGCAGATCACCGGCGGATAATGCCGCAGGACGAGCGTTTCGACCCGCCGATCCCTGCGGCGGAGCAATTCAACCGCGCCTGTATCAACGAGAATGGGCACGCGAAGCGGCCTTCGCCCGCACCGTTGAAAGATTTTCCAGCAGCCAATCGCCCGCGCGGTCTAATTCGGCATTGGGCTTGCACAGCCAGAAACGCTCGCGCCGGGAGGCGCGACGCGCCTTGATGCGTTTGACTTTGGAGAGCGCAAGTGCGGTAGCCACGATTGGAATAAAATAATATTCAGCCATGCGAGGCAACGTCAAACGCTTGGCTGTTAATCAGCCCTACCCGCCAATTTTACCTCGTCGCGTTCTGCAGCTTCTCCACGAGCGCGCGCACGCCCGGTGAATCCGGCCTGATCCGCAGCACTTCCTTGAATTGGTCAATCGCCTCGGGCGTCCGCCCGGCTTCATAAAAGGCCAGCCCGAGATTATTGTGCGCCTCGGCATAATCGGGATTGAGCCGCACCGCCTCCTCGAGCTCGGAGATCGCCTCGGGCATCCGGCCGGATTGGCCCAGGGATGTGCCCAGGTTGTAATGCGCCTCCACATAGCCGGGATTGAGCCGCACCGCCTCCTTAAAATGGGAAATGGCTTCAGCGGTCCGTCCGGTTTCATTCAGGGCAATGCCGAGATTATAGTGGGTCACGGCATTATCAGGTTCGATCTGCAGGGCCGTCTCGAAATGACCGATCGCTTCGGGTAGTCGTCCCGGGAGATTGGCCAGGACACTGCCCAAGTGGCTGTGGGTGGCCGCATCATCGGGCTCGAGCCGCAACGCCGCCTCAAACTGGACAATCGCTTCGGGCACTCGGCCGGGAATAGTGGCCAAGGCGCTGCCCAGGTTGTTGTGCGCTTCCGCAAAATCGGGCTTGAGCCGCAACGCCGCCTCAAACTGGACAATCGCCTCGGACTGCCGGCCAGGAATAGTTGCCAGTGCATTGCCCAGGTTATTGTGCGTTTGCGCATAATTGGGCTTGAGCCGCAACGCCGCCTCAAACTGGACAATCGCCTCGGGCACTCGGCCGGGAATAGTGGCCAATACGTTGCCCAGGTTATTGTGCGCTTCCGCATAATCGGGCTTCAGCCGCAATGCCGCCTCAAACTGGTCCATCGCCTCGGGCACTCCGCCAGGAATGTTTTTCAGAATGCAGCCCAGGTTGTTGTCCGCCATCCAGCAGTCAGGATTACGCGCCAATGTTTCCCGATAGATCGTCTGGGCATCCCGATACACGCCGGCCTGGCGAAAAGTTAAGACTCCGAATGTCAGCAAAAGCGCGCCAACCAACGCCGGGGCCAGCCAACGCCTGCCCTCGGGAATTTTTTTGCCCACCATCGTCAGCCCCGACGCGGCTGGCACAATGATGCCGAGACAGGCCAGATATTGGAAATGATCAGCCACGTACGAGAAAATGAACGGATAGACATTAAGGAATCCGAGCACCGGGAACAATGTTCCCAGGAAAAACAAGAACGCGGCGAGCGGTCCCCGGCCACGGCGAGCCCAAAGCCACAAGCCCACGGCCAGCGCCATCACCCCAAGCGGAAAGAGATACTGCCACCATAGTGCCGGGGACACGGTCCAATGCGGATAGATGAAGATCAAATCCGCCGGCCAAACGAGCTTGCCCAGATAAAACCAAGCCACCCGGCCCGCGAGCAGGCCCCGCTCAAGCAGGGTCAACTGAAAATCCGCTCCCTCCGCCCCGATGAATTTTCGCTCCACCCAGGCCGAAAAAAAACCGCCGCCCACGCCCAGCACCAACCAGGGCAACAACGGCAGCACGTCCCGCCTCCAACTGAGCCGTCCTTTTTGCCACCAAAAGATGACCAGCAACGCGGCGGGCAACGTGGCCGTCACCGTCTTGCTCAGCATGGCCAGCGCAAACAGCCCCGTCGCCAGGATATACTGCCCCCAGCCGCGCCGCTGGTCAAAATGCAGGTAGACCAGCGCCGCGCCCAGGTAAAAGACCGCCGAGAGCGTATTTTTTTGCTCTGAAATCCACGCGACCGATTCCACGCATACCGGGTGCAGCGCAAAGATAAAAGCCGCCAGCCATGCCCCGGGCAGCGCGAGTCTCCGCATGATCGCCACCACCAAACAAGCCGCGGCCACATGAAGGAAAACATTGGCCAGATGATAACCCATGACGGCGTCCCCCCACAGCCGGTGCTCGACCCAAAAGGCGCTGTGCAACAGCGGATAATATTGTTGAGTCGCACCGACCTCGAACCAGATCCGCCACAGACCGTGAAGGGACCTTAACTCCGGCTTCGTAACATGAGCGTCATCATCCCAAATAAATCCTCCCTTTAGCGCCGGAAGGTAAACGATGAACGTGACGACAAAAAGCGAGGCGCCGAGACTGAGATCGCACAGGGTTTTCAGCCGGGAATTTTGGGCTGCAATTGGAGTCTCTTTCACCATCACAAAATCAAAGGCCGCCGGCTGTCCGGCTGCAAGCATCGGTCAATTCGAACCAACGGAATGAGGCCACGACGAGTCAGCCACCCGGCTTGCCCGCCATGGCTTTAGCCGTTTCGGCAACCCCCGGCGCTCGCCCATTTTTTCGCGGCTTTGCGCCTACTTCGCAGCGTTCTGCAGCTTCTCCAGGAGCGCGCGCGTGTCCGGTGAATCCGGCCTGATCCGCAGCACTTCCTGACACTGGGCCATGGCCTCGGGAATTTGCCCGGCTTGGGCCAAGGCAATTCCAAGATTACGATGTGCCTCCATGTAATCTGGCTTGATCCGGACCGCTTCCTGAAGCTGGGCAACCGCCTCGGGAATTTGCCCGCGGCGCGCCAAGGAAGTGCCCAGGCTGTAATGCGCCTCCGCATAATCGGGATCAATCCGCACCGCCTCCTCAAACTGGGAAATCGTTTCGGATATCCGGCCAAGCTTATCGAAGGCCACGCCGAGATTGTAGTGCGCCTCCGCATAATCGGGTTTGATTCGAATCGCCTCCTTGAATTGGACGATCGCTTCAGAAGTCCGGCCAGCTTTATATAATGTAATGCCGAGATTATTCCGCGCGACTACATAACCAGGTTCGATGCGAAAGGCCGTCTCGAACTGGACGATCGCCTCGGGCAACCGGCCCGGGATATTTCCCAGGGCACAGCCCAGGTTGTTGTGGGCCAGCGGAGAATCGGGGTCGATCTGCAACGCCGCTTCATACGCAGAGATCGCTTCAGACTGGCGGCCGGGGATGTTCACCAAAGCATCCCCCAGGTCATTGCGGGCGCGGGCATTGCCCGGGCACTCGACCACGGTATCGGTCCAGATGGCCAGGTCGCTCTGGTAATCTTTATTTCGCTGGATGGTCAGCCAGCCCAGTCCCACGGCCGCAGCCACAAGCACCATCAGGCTGCGTCGGCCGATCAACCCATAGAGGCCCACCACGGCCAATGTTATCACCGACGCCAACGGCAGGTACATTCGATGCTCGGCCATGGTTTCTGTCAGCAAAGGCAGCACGCTGGAACTCGGCGCCAGAATGAGGAAAAACCACGCCCCTAGAAAACCCAACGGGTGATTGCGCCAAAGTCCGGCTGCGGTCAGCGCCACGAGTGGCACAACCACGGCCGCATAGGGCAGGACGGCCGCAACCTGCCTCAGCACGGACACGCCGTAATCAAACACCAATGGGTGGGGCCACACGGACAAGCGCAGGTAATGCGCAATGGCACGAAACTGTGTCAGCGCATAAGCCCAGGCCGGGATGCTGGAGCCGAAGTTCACCGTCCCGCCGTGGCTGCCCGTGGCGACCATCAGGTATCCCAGCAACAGCCAGGTGCAGCTTAGGCCGAGATACAGCTTCCGCCGCTGCTGCCAGGCCACCCGAAAGCTCCCGGCCACAAACGTACGATCGTAAAGCAGCACCATCAGCGGCGCCGAGACCATGACTTCCTTGCTCGCCATGCCGAGCAGGCAGAAAAAGACAGAGGCCAGAGGCCAGAGGTTAGAGGCCAGAGGCCGGAAGCCTGAATGTTTCTCCTGACTCCTGGCTACTGGTTCTTTCCTCTCGCCTCTTGCCTCTTGCCTCTCGCCTGTTTCGTCCACCCCGCGGACGAAACAATACAACGTCAGCAGATAAAACAGGCCCATCAGCGACTCGGCACGTTGGATAATGTAGGTCACGCATTCCGTCTGCAGCGGGTGCACCACCCAGAGCAGCGCCACGGCAAATGCCAGCGGCAGCGACGCCTCCGATATCTCAAATCTCAGATTTGAAATTTCAGATCTTCGCGCGGCCAGGCGCGAAGCGAGGGCCTGCCCTCCGTAGCCTTGGCGAAGGAGGGTCCGTCGCACCAGGCCGAACAAGGCCAGGCCCGCCAGAACATGGATGAGCAGATTCAGCGCATGGTAACTCCAGACCGCGTCGCCACTGAGCGCGTAGTTCAACGCCAGCGAGAGATTGACCAACGGACGGCCGCCAACCGTCAGGCTCGCCGGCGGCGACAACACGCGCCATACTGGCCAGAGATGTCGGATGGTCGGATTCTGCGTGGTCGACCTCAAATCATCGTAAATAAACGGCCCGGAAAAACTGTTGTAATAAACCGCCAGGGCCGCGAGCACGACCACGACACAGGCCAAGCCGGTTGTCCGGGAAGATCCGCTGGAAGAATTCTTGGCCGGCACCATGGACATGTTCATAACTTTTCAGGCTGCCACGATTGTTCCAACTTAAAACACGGCGCCCCCGACACGCCACACACGCGCAGAGGCAACCGTCTGACGCAATGGAGGCAGCCGCGGCTTCCTTTGTAGCCGGGGTCGGTGACCCCGGCCAGTCCGCCATAGCCTTGGCGAAGGCGGACACCGGCCTCAACGAGGCCGGCTACATCTGAAACAGCCTTACCCAGCACGCGCACCTTTTCTTTGCGTCTTCGCGTCTTTGCGTTTCATTCGACCCTTCATGATCGAAGTCCGTAATCTCACGCGCGTTTTCCGCACCTACAAAAAGCGGCCCGGTTTCTGGGGCGGCGTGCGCGGCCTGTTCAAACGCGAGTTCGCCGAGACCCGCGCGGCCGACGACGTTTCCTTCGACATCGCCGAGGGCGAGTTCGTCGGCTTCCTCGGGCCCAACGGCGCGGGCAAGACCACCACGCTGAAAATGCTTTCGGGCCTCATCTATCCAACGAGCGGCACGGCGCGGGTCGCCGGCTTCAATCCGTCGAAGCGCGAAAACGCCTACCGCCGGATCTTCGCCCTCGTGCTCGGCCAGAAGAACCAGCTCTGGTGGGATCTGCCCGCCATCGAGTCGTTCCTGCTCCTGCGCCACATCTACGGCCTCACCGCCGCCGACTACCAGCAGACGCTCGACGAGCTCCTCGACCTGCTCGGCGTGCGCGCCAAGCTCAACGTCATGGTGCGCGAGCTCTCGCTCGGCGAGCGCATGAAGATGGAGCTCATCGCCGCGCTGCTCCACCGCCCGCGCGTGCTGTTCCTCGACGAGCCCACCATCGGCCTCGACGTCATCTCGCAAAAGGCGGTGCGCCAGTTCCTGCGCGACTACAACCGCCGCCACCGCGTCACCATCCTCCTCACCAGCCACTACATGGCCGACATCAAGGAGCTTTGCGAACGCGTCATCGTCATCCACCAGGGAAAAAAAGTCTACGACGGCCAGCTCGACCGCCTCGAAAGCGGCCCGGGCAGCCGCAAAAAAATCATCCGCTTCATCCCGCAGGACGGCTCCTTTCCCGAGACCTGGCAGTCGCGTTATGGCGAGACCAAGTACGACGCGCAGGAAGGCAAATTCACCGTGCGCATGCCGGGCGAGAACGTCGTCGCCGTGTCGCAGGAAATCCTCACCGCCGGGCAGGTGGCCGACATCACGATCGAGGACGTGCCGCTGGAGGACATCATCGCCGAATTCTTCAAGCAGCACGATAGTTGAACGCCTGCGACCCCCGTGCGCGAGGCGTTCAACATTTGAGATCTCAGATTTCAAATCTCAAATTCCTTTGCGCCGCGGCGTGCCGTCCGCCACGCTCTCGCCATGCCGATTGCCCTTGCCATGCTCGTTGCCGCCGCCCTCGCCGCGCTCATTGTCTGGCTCGCGCTCGGCAAGAAATCCGCCGGGGAAAAATCGCGCCTCGAAACCCTCCTCGCCGCCGAGCGCGACGCGCACACCCGGCTCGCCAATGAATTCAAGGCCCTCAGCGCCGAGGCGCTGAAGAACAACAACGAATCGTTCCTCAAGCTCGCCCAGGCCACGCTCGAAAAATTCCAGGAAGGCGCCAAGGGCGACCTCTCGTCCCGCCAGCAGGCCATCGATTCCCTCGTCAAACCGCTCAAGGAGTCGCTCGAAAAAGTAGACGTCAAAATCGGCGCCCTCGAAAATGCCCGCAAGGAGGCCTACGGTTCGCTCACCGAACAGCTCAAGGGTCTCGCCATCGCCCAGACCTCGCTCCAATCCGAGACCACCAAGCTTTCCACCGCGCTGCGCTCGACCACTTACGCCGGCAGCTGGGGCGAACTGCAGCTCCGGCGGGTCGTGGAAATGGCCGACATGCTGCCCTATTGCGATTTCGCCGAGCAGCAGACCTCCGGCGCGCTGCGCGCCGACCTCGTCATCCGCCTGCCCGGCGGCCAGCGCATCGTGGTGGACGCCAAGGCGCCGCTCGAGTCCTGCCGCGCCGCCATCGAGGCGACCGACGAAAAAATCCGCGGGGAGAAATTTGCCGAGCATGCCGCGAAAGTCCGTGGCCACATCGACGCGCTGGGCGCGAAAAATTACTGGGAGCAATTCCAGCCCGCGCCGGAGTTCGTCGTCCTGTTCCTGCCCGGCGACCATTTCCTGACCGCCGCGCTCCAGTCCGACAGCTCGCTGATGGAACGGGCCATCGGACGCCGCGTGCTCCTGGCCACACCCACCACGCTCATCGCGCTGCTCAAGGCCGCCGCTTACGGCTGGCGCCAGGAATCCATCTCCAAAAATGCCGAGGAAATCAGCAAGCTCGGCCGCGACCTCTACGACCGCATCGCAACCTTTGCCGACCATCTCGACAAAGTCGGCCGCAGCCTGGAAACCGCGGTCAAAGGTTATAACTCCGCCACGGGTTCGTTTGAACAAACATTGCTGCCAGGCGCCCGCCGTTTTGCCGAGCTTGGCGCCAAAGGCGCAAAGGAATTGACTGAGCCCGCCCCGGTCGAAACCGCGCCACGCGAAATCGCCAAGCGCGGATAGAAGAAAATGACGAAGGCCTAATGGCGAATGACGATTGGGTTCGGACCATTCGGAATTCGTCATTCTCCATTCGTCATTTCCCGTTATCCACGGGCTCCTATAGCTGCCGTTGCGCCCCTTGCGGCGTGAAAATAATTTCGCCGGGAATTTTGTCCCGTGGCGTGCAATCGTCCTCCACCGTGATGGATGTCTCCTCCGAACTCGTGGCTAAAAACCGGGCCTTGACCGTCAGGTAATCGCGGAAAAATCCCTGCAGCGTTGTTTTTACTTTCAGCTGCAGCGGCGCCTTGCCGATCGGGATGCCGTTCACGACAATGATCGCGCCGGATGGTTCAGAGTCGATGGACATGACGAATTCATCTTTGGGCAGCGCCGGGGTGGAAGCAGGCGGAGAAGCCACGCTCGGTGGTGCCGGCGGCGGCTTGGGCGGAGGCGCGGGCGGTTTGTTTTGCGGGGCGGCGGCCGGAACCGCTGGCGCCGGGAAAACATTGGGCGGCGGCGGCGGGACGGATTTCGGCGCGGTCACGCAGCCAGATGAAATCAGAAGCCAGATCCCAGAAGCCAGAAACCAAAAGAGGTTTGCCCTCCCTGTCCTCCGTAACCTTGGTGAAGGAGGATGGCATCCGGCTTCTGGCTTCTGGGATCTGGCTTCTGATTTCATTCCGCCTCCACCCGGTTGCGCATCGCTTTGTGCCTGGAGTGCCGGCGCTTTTCCCCGATCATGATGGCTTTTTGCGTGCGGCTTCTTTGCCGGCCGCGCCGCCGCGCCAGTTCGCGCGCCTGCACGGCTGCCGCCGCCGCCGCGTGCCGCCGCGCTTCCAGCTTTTCGCACAACCCCGCCCAGGCCAACACGCGGTTGGCCACTTGCGAACGCTCGCGCTGCATCCGCACCTCAATGCCGGTCGGCCCATGCCGCAACCATACGGTGGACGAGGTTTTGTTGATTTTCTGGCCGCCCGGCCCGGCGCCACGGATGAATTTCTCCTCCACGTCTTCGGGGCGCACCCCCGCCGCGGCCAGCCGCCGCCGCAAAATATCGTCAAGTTGACTGAACCCGTCTGCCATATGTTACATATGAATGAAACCTATGCGGCTTGTTCCAGTCAAACCTCCCGGAAAACTTTCCCTCGCACCCCACCTTTTAGGTCTTTTGAATAATCCTTATATCCTATGCCTACCGGTCCCGTCTGGTCCCAAAAACTCCGTGAAGAAATCGGCAAGGCCGTCATCGGCCAGGATGCGGTCGTCGAGCGCCTGCTCGTCGCGCTTCTGGCCAACGGCCATGTGCTCCTTGAGGGCATGCCCGGCCTCGCGAAAACCCTCCTCATCAAATCACTGGGCACCGCGCTCGGCGTCCAGTTCGAGCGAATCCAGTTCACGCCCGACCTGCTGCCGAGCGACGTCGTCGGCACGATGATTTTCTCGCCGAAAGACGGCACGTTCACGCCGCATCGCGGACCGATCTTTGCCAATCTCCTGCTCGCCGACGAAATCAACCGCGCGCCCGCCAAGGTCCAGAGCGCCCTGCTCGAAGGCATGCAGGAGCGGCAGGTAACCATCGGCGGCCAGACGCATCCGCTGCCAAAACCGTTTTTCGTGATGGCGACCCAAAATCCCATCGAGCAGGAAGGCACCTATCCGCTGCCCGAGGCGCAGACCGACCGGTTTTTGTTCAAGCTCCTCGTCAACTACCCGAGCGCCGAGGAAGAAGGCAGCATGCTCACGCGCTGGGGCCAGGTCACGCGCCAGCCCGAGCTCGCCGCCGTGTCCAGCAGCGCCGAACTGCTCGCCCTGCGCACCGAGGTCGATAAAATCCACGTCGCGCCGGCCGTGCAGGGCTACATCCTTTCGCTCGTCCGCGCCACGCGCGCGCTGGCCGAGCCCGCCGGCAACGGCACCCGCCCCACCCTCACTTTCGGCGCCTCGCCGCGCGCTTCGCTCGCACTTTACCAGGCCGGCCGCGCCCTCGCCTGGCTGCGCGGGCAGGAATACGTCAGTCCCGCGCTGGTGCAGGAACTCGCCCCCGAAGTGCTCCGTCACCGCATCGGCCTCTCCTACGAAGCCGAGGCCGAGGAAATCACTCCCGACAAAACCGTCGCAAAGATTCTCCAAGCCACGCCGGTCCCCGCGGGGAAAGGCTGAGACAGCAAAAGGCTGAAAGACTGAAAAACTGAAGGGCTGAAAATGAAAACTTCTGCTTCTGCTGGTTCGGTCGGTTCGGGTTCAGCCCTTCAACCTTCCGCGCCGTTGGCCCTCCTGCGCCGCCTCGAGTGGCGCGTGCGCCACGCGGTCGAGACCGTGCTCAGCGGCGAATATCGCTCCGCCTTCCGCGGCCGCGGCATGGAGTTCGACCAGGTCGTGAAATACGAGTTTGGCGACGATGTGCGCGACATCGACTGGAACGTTACCGCGCGCCTCGGCGATCCATATCGGAAAAAATTCATTGAGGAGCGCGAAGTCGCCCTGCTGATCGTGTTCGAGGATTCGCCCAGCCTGCAATTCGGCTCCGCTGCGCTGTCCAAACGCGAGGCGCTGCTCGAGCTCGCCGGCCTCGTCATGCTCCTCGGCGCCGTCAACCGCGACCGCGTCGGCTTTGTTCACGCCACGCCGGCCGGAAATTTGTTCCGCCAACCCGTGCGCGGCCGCGGGCCCATCCTGCACGCCGCCGCGACCCTGCTCGGCCAGCCCGCGCCGGTGCTTTCGGCGGCCGGCTCCCCGCTGTCGGCTGCCGCCAACATTCCCTGGCGGTTGCTCTACCGTTCCATGCCCAAGCACACCATTCTCGTATGGCTCGGCGATTTTCCCGCACGGCCCGCACCCGACGGCTGGGCGATGCTCCAACGTCGTTACAACACCATGGGCTTCCGCGTGGACGACCCGTGGGAGCGCGCGTTGCCGGCGGGTGAAACTTTCGCCGCCTACGATCCGCTCGCCGGCCGCCTCGTCACGCTCGACGGCTCCGCCGCGCAGCAAACCGCTCACGCGCAATGGCGCGCAGCCCGCGAAGCCGCATGGTCGGCGCTTTTCCCCGACCGGCGCAGCCGCCTCGTCGTGACCACCAAGGAAGACCGTTTCGATGCCCTCGTGAGGTTTTTTCGCGCGCGCATGACCGCCCGCTGACGCGGGCAAATCACAAATCCCAATGTCCAAACGCCAAGGAAATTTCCCGAATAAAAATTGCCATCCCGACGCGATTGACGCCAGCGGTGGTCATTTGAGATTTTTTTGGGATTTGGAATTTGGAATTTGGAATTTCGCCGAGAGCCATGGGTAATTTTATCCTCAAAGATCCACTGTGGCTTCTGGCGCTGCTGCTCATCCCGCTGATGGTCTGGCTGCGGCAACGCCGTCGCATGCCCGTGCTGCTCGTGCCTTTCGCCGCCGCGTGGCACCAGCCCTCGCTCGCTTCCATTTCGCGCCTGCCCGTGACCCTCGCCGGCGCCGGCCTCGCCTTGCTCATCTGCGGACTCGCCCGGCCGCAACGCATCGACGGCAAACATGAAGTCCGCGCCCAAGGCTACGACATCATGCTTTGCATCGACCTTTCCGGTTCGATGCAGACTCCGGACTACGAAAAAGACGGCCAGGCTTTAACCCGCCTGCAGGCGATCAAGCCTGTCATCCAAGCCTTCATCGACCGCCGGCCCGACGACCGCATCGGCGTCGTTGTCTTCGCCAAGAACGCCTTCACCCTCGCACCGCTCACCACCGACCACGCCTGGCTCGCCCGCCAGGTCGAACGCATCCGCATCGGCATCATCGATGCCGACCAGACCGCCATTGGCGACGGCCTCGGCCTCGCCCTCACCCGCCTCGACCAACCGTCGCGCATCGAACAGGGCCAGCGCAAAGGCGCCTTCATCATCCTGCTGACCGATGGCGGCAATAACTCCGGCTCGCTCGATCCGAAGCAGTCCGCCGCCATCGCCCAGGCCCGGGGCATTCCCCTCTACACCATCGGGGCCGGCCACGACGACGATCTCGACGAAAGCATGCTGATCGATATCGCCGACATGACCCATGGGAAATATTTCCGCGCGGCCGACACGGATACCATCGAGAACGCCTTCACGGCCATCAACCGCACGCAAAAAATCGAATTCCAGGCCGAGTCCCGCCTGATCACGACCGAATTTTTCCCGTGGTTCGCCGCACCCGCGGCAGCGCTGCTGCTTGCGGCAGCGTTGCTGGCTGGTTCCGGCCGGAAAGCAGCAATCGCCTGAGATACCAAAATCCCAAACGCCAATGCTCAAACGCCAAAAAAATTCCAATCGGGATATTTCAAAAGCCACGCGTCTTTTGGAACCTCTCCCAGCTTTGGGATTTCTTTGTGATTTGCCTGTCCTCCATAGCTCGAAGAGCGACGGAGGAGGATTTGGCGTTTGGAATTTCTCCCCATGATATTCTACTGGTCTCACCTCCTCTGGCTGCTCTTCGTGCCTGCCGCGTTGCTGGTGTGGGAATTGGTGCGCCGGCGCACGGCGGACGCCGACGCGCATCCGAAGATCCTGCGCGCCGAAGCCGGCCTGCGCTCGATTGAAATCTCCAATTTCAAATCTCAAATCTCAAATCGCCGCCAGGCGCGCTGGTGGCTGGCGGCGGGGCTCGTTCTCGCGATTATCGCGCTCGCCCGGCCGCAATGGGGCCGGATCGAAGAGCCCATCTTCGGCCAGTCGCGCGAAATCCTCCTCGCCCTCGACCTTTCGCGCAGCATGAACTCACCCGACGTGCCGCCCTCGCGCCTCGAACGCGCCAAGCTCCTGATCCAGTCGCTGCTCGACCACCTGCAGGGCGAACGCGTCGGCCTCGTGGTCTTTTCCGGCACGGGGTTCCTGCAATGCCCGCTCAGTGCCGACGACGAGGTCCTCCGCCAGTTTCTGCCCTCGCTCGACACCAACTTTCTGCCCGAGGGCGGCACCAACTACCGCGATCTCCTGCAAACCGCCATCGACTCTTTCAGCACCGACGGCAGCGCCGACCGCTACCTGATCATCCTCAGCGACGGTGAGGCCACCGACGACGACTGGCGGCCGCTGATCGACGGACTGAAGAAAAAAGATATCCGGGTCATCGGCCTCGGTGTCGGCACCGCCGCCGGCTCCATGATTCCCGACGGCGCGGGCGGTTTCGTGAAAGACGAGCGCGGCGCCGTTGTGATGTCCAAGCTCGAAAACTCGACCCTGCGTGAACTCGCCGACAAGACCGGCGGCGCCTACGCCGATGCCAGCAGCTGGGTGGATTTGCCGGCACTGCTCAAAGCCACCATCGAAACCGGACACCAGGGCCAATTTCACGAAACCACCCGCGTGCGCTTCGCCGAGCGTTTCCAATGGGCGCTCGCCCCGGCGTTGCTCTGCCTGCTCATCAGCTTCTGGCGCGAGTTTCCCGTCCGTCCGCGCGCCCGTGACCTGAAATTTGAACCGGTGGCCAGAGGCGAGAGGCCAGTGGCCAGTGGCCAGAGCCCGGCAAATATATCTGTCGGTGCAGGTGCAGCTGTTTTTTGGCTTCTGGCTTCTGGCTTCTTCCTGCTGAGCAGCTTCTGTCCCCGCGCGGCGGCCGATGAAAATGACCCCGCCGTGGCCGACTCGCTCACCAAAATCGTCGGCCATCTCTCCGCGCAGGATTCAACCTCGGCCCAGGACTGGGCCAATCTCGCGCAATCCACCATCACCTACGGCCAGCGTTTGCAAAGCACGCAGCAGCCCGTGCCCGCGGGCCCCGTACGCGACGCGCTCAAGGCGGTGGATGCCGGCGAAGCCCTCGATGCCACCGCGGCCGATTGGCCAAGGCTCCGCCGCGAACTGGCCGCGCTCCAAAAAAAGCCCGACGAGCAGAAGCCGCCACCGCAGCAGCAAAAGCAACCGCAGTCGCAAAAAAACGATCCCAACCAGAACCAGCAGAATTCCTCGCAAAACCAATCATCCGGCGGGAAATCGCAACCGAACCAATCGCAGCAGAATCAATCCGCGCAGTCGCAAAAGAACGAGGCGGATAAAAACCAGCAGAATTCCCAGCCGAACCCACCGGCCAACGGCCAATCGCAGCAAAATCCTTCTTCCCCCGGATCGCCACAAAACCAGCAACCCCCCGGCCCGCCGGCCTTCGGTGACATGAAAGAACCACTGCCCACGCCGGCCCAGCCCCGGTCACAACCGGCCGAAGCGCGCGAACTCCAAAAAATCAGCGGCACGCCCGAGAAACGAACCGGCGACGCCGCAACCGACGATCCCACGCTCCTCGTGCCACTGACGAAACTCGACCAACTCAAGCAGCAGGATTCTCCCGCCGCGCTTTATCAATTGTTGCGCGGTGAAAATGCCCCGCCTCCCACCCCCAACGGAAAAAACTGGTGATAACCATGCGTACATTTTCATTTTGGCTTTTCCTTTCGTTGCTCGCCGCGGCCGCTCACGCGCAAAGCGCCCATTGGGAACCTTCCGGCGGCACGCTCACGTTCGACCAGGATAACGAGCTCCAGCTCGTGTTCGACGACTGCACCCCGAAGGACAATCCCGTGAAACCACCGGCGGTCACCGGCCTGCTGCTCGACATCACCTCGCAGGGCTCCAGCTTTTCGCTCAACAACGGCCAGGCGAGTTCGAGCTTCACGATCACCTTTGCCGCGCACCCCACGAAGCACGGCACCCTGCAGGTGCCCGGCTTCATCGTTGCCACCGACAAAGGCGATGTCCGCGTGGGCGCCACCGCCTTCGACGTGTCCGATTCCGCCGCGACATCCTCGAATGGCAGCAGCTCCAGCACCACGTCCTCGCTCGCCGACGCCGCCCACGCCACCCTCGCGCCCAGCAGCGGCGAATATTGGGCCGGCGAAGTTTTTCCCATCCGGTACACGCTCGACCTGGCGGGACGTTACAATCCACAAAACTACAGCCCGCTCCAATGGTCACCCGGCTCCCTCATTGTCGAAGATTGGTCGAAGCCGGAAGACTTCGAGCTAACCGTCAATGGCGAGCGGCATGTTGAAGTCGTCGCCAAGACGCGGGGCTATGCCAAGACCGCCGGCGACATCACCCTCCCGCCCGTGCGCCAGGAGGTGCAGTTCCTGATGGTCGACTCATTTTCAATCATGTTTCCGCATCCCGTGAACTTCGCCGTTACCAGCAACGCACCGACGTTCACCATCAAGCCTCTGCCGCCGGCGCCGGCTGATTTCAGCGGCGCCGTCGGCCAGTTCGAGTTTACCGCGAAAGTCGTGCCGGCCACGGTCGCCGTCGGCGAACCGGTCACCTGGACGCTTGCGCTCACCGGCACGGGCAACTGGCCCGACATCACCGGGCTGCCGGCGCGCGAAGCATCGCAGGATTTCCAGGTCGTGCCGACCAAGCCCAAGCGGGAATTGAAAAACGGTTCGCTTTTCGATGCCACGCTCAGCGAGGACGCCGTGCTCGTGCCCGGCAAGCCCGGCGCTTACACCCTGCCGCCGGTGAGTTTCACTTATTTCGATCCCAAGTCCGGCAGCTACAAGACCCTGACGACGGATAGTTTCAGCGTCAACGTGACGCCGGCGGTTGAAAACCAAACCAGCCAGCCCGCGGCCAACGGCGCCGCGGCCAACACCGGGCTCAACTTGAAGCTGCCCGGCCCGCCCACGCCGCCCGCCGCCATCCCGCGCGAATCGCTGGAGGGCGCCGCGAGCGCACCGGTGCCGTGGAGCGCAAACACCTTCACCGCCATCCTGGTCGCGCCCTTTGCGCTCCTGCTGATTTTCTGGCTCGGCCTCGCCCTGCGCCGCGCCCGCCTCACCGATCCGCGCCGCGCCCAACGCGAAGCCTATGCCCGCCTCGAGGCCACGCTGGCCCAGCTTCGCACCGCCACTGATCCCGCCGCGCGCACCCGCCTGTTGCTCGACTGGCAGCACGATACCGCCGTGCTCGTCCAGTTGCATCACGCCGCGCCCGCCGCGGAAGCTCTCGATGACCAAACCTGGCAGCAGCTCTGGCGTGAAGCCGAGCACGCGCTCTATGCCGAGGACCACGCGCTGCCCGCTGACTGGCTCGCACGCGCTGCCACCGCCCTCGCCGCCCGGTCCGCCCCGGGATTTTCACCCGCTTCGCTTTTGCTCCCGCGCAATCTGCTACCCTTCGCCGTGGCGCTGGCGCTTTTGTTCGTGGGCATGAATTTTCCGCGCCTCGCGGCTGACGAAACCTCCAGCCCGTCGCCTTCCGCCTCGCCCCCCGGCGCTGGCGACGCCAGCGCGGCCTATCGCTCCGGCGATTTCGCCACCGCCGAAACCGGCTGGCGCGACGCCCTCGCCCAGGCACCGACTAACTGGATCGCGCGTCACAACCTCGGCCTCGCGCTGGCCCAGCAGGATCGCTGGCCCGAAGCCGCCGCCCAATGGAGCGCCGCCTTCGCGCAACATCCGGCGGATGACACCTTGCGTTGGAATCTCGCGCTCGGCTACGAACACGCCGGTTACGTGGTCTCCGACCTCGTCGCCTTCACCACGCCCGGCCCGCTGCAGCAGATCGCCCGGCTCGCCTCGCCCGCCGAATGGCAACGCCTGCTCGCCGCTGCCGCTGCGCTCGCCGCCCTCGCCCTCGCGCTGCTGCTGGCCCGCGGCTACGGCTTGATCCGCTCGTGGGTAAATTTTGTGGCGCTCTTTGCGCTCGCCCTGGCCCTGGTCACCGCGGGCGCCGCGGGCGCCGGCATTCGTGCCTACGGCCCGGCCGCCGACGCCCGAGCCGCGCTGGTGTGGCGCAGCGCCATCTTGCACTCGATCCCGACCGAGGCCGGCACCACCCAAAAAACCTCACCGCTCCCCGCGGGAAATCTCGCGGTGGTGGATAAAACTTTCCTCGGCTGGTCGCGCCTCGTCTTCGACAACGGCCAGACCGGCTGGGTGCGCACCGACGACCTGGTCAGTTTGTGGAAATAATTTTCGCTGTGGGCGGGGCGCCCTCGCCCACAGCGAAAATTAATCACTGCCAGATTGCATCGGGTTTGAACGGCACCGGCTTCTCGAGTTGTTGCCAGGCTTCTTCCACCGTTTTTGCCACCGTGAACAGATCGTGCACTGTCGGCGACATGAACCCCTCGCCCGCCACGCGCGCGAAATATTTCAACAGGTCGTCATAAAATCCATCCTGGTTCAAGAGCACGACCGGCAGGTTGAGGCGGTTGAGATAGCGGAGGGCCACGATTTCGGAAAATTCCTCCAGCGTGCCCAGCCCGCCCGGCAGCGCGACAAACGCGGAGGCCCGTTCTTCCATCAGCCTTTTGCGCTCGCGCATGGTCTCCACCGTCACGAGTTCGTCGGCGATGGTGTAGGCCAGTTCGCGCGACTTCATGAACTCGGGAATGACGCCCACGACATAGCCGCCGCTGGCTTTGACCGCGCGAGCCAGCACCCCCATCGATCCCACGCAGCCGCCGCCGTAAACCAGCCCCCAGCCGTGCGCCGTCATCCCGCGGCCCAGCTCCTCCGCCGCGGCATGATATTTCGCATCGATCAGGTCGCTGGAGGAGCAGTAAACGCAAAGCAGTTTGGGCATGGGGGATTTTCAACCGCGAATAGGGCCAAACTCACGACAAATTTCTTTGGAGGAGTTTCAACCGCGGATGAACACAGATGTACGCGGATCTTTTTTGGGTGAAGCACGTTGCCTCTAACACGCTTAGCCTTTGGGATGTACAAAAGGACAAGTCGCCCCATCTGGGCCGTATTCCGTACTTATCTGCGTGAATCCGCGTTCATCTGCGGTTAAAACTACCTCTTAAATCCGTGGTTAAGACTATTTCATATCGCGGGCGTCTCGCGCCCTCGCCCACCGGGCATCTCCATCTCGGCCATGCGCGCACATTTTGGATCGCCGCCGAGCGCGCCCGTGCCGCCGACGGATCGCTCGTCCTGCGCAACGAAGACCTCGACGCCACGCGTTTCCGCCTGGATTTCGTGGCGACGATGCTCGAGGACCTGCGCTGGTTCGGCTTCACCTGGCAGGAAGGCCCCGATATCGGCGGCCCGCACGCGCCTTACAACCAGAGCGAGCGCCGCCCGGTCTATCGCGCCGCGCTGGAAAAGCTCCACGCCGCGCGGCTGATTTTCCCCTGCACGCGCTCGCGGCGCGACGTGCTCGAGGCTGCCAGCGCCCCGCATGAGGGCGGCGGCGAAAATGACGAGCCGGTTTACCCCGCGCAATTTCGCCCGCCTGCCGACGCACCGCTGCCGCCGCTCGGCGAAAAAATCTCGGTCAACTGGCGCCTGCGCGTGCCCGATGGCGAGGAAGTTTCCTTTGTCGACGGCCGCCTCGGCCCGCAGCGCGCCGTGGCCGGCCGCGACTTCGGAGATTTCATCGTCTGGCGCAAGGACGACGTGCCCAGTTACCAGCTCGCCTGCGCGGTGGACGACGCAGCCATGCGCATGACCGAAGTCGTGCGCGGCGCCGACCTCGTCACATCCACCTTCCGGCAACTCCTGGTCTACCGCGCGCTCGGCCTCACCTCGCCGGCATTTTATCACGCTGAACTCATGGTCGACGAAAGCGGGATGCGCCTCGCCAAGCGCCATGACGCGCTCAGCCTGCGCACCCTGCGCGAGAAGGGTGTCACTCCGGAACAAATCATCGCTGGATTTTTTCCCGCGGATCACGCAGATAAACGCGGATGAGAAGGAATTTATCCGTGCCATCCGCGCCATCCGCGGTTAAATTTTTTCATCGTGAAAATCGGCGTCCTTAACATTTCCGACCGTGCCGCCGCCGGCGTCTATGAAGACATACCCGGCCAGGCCGTCGTCGCGCTGCTGCGCGAATGGCTCGCGACACCGTTCGAGGTCGATTACAAAATCATTCCCGACGAGCGCGCGGCGATCGAGGCCGAGCTGCGGCGCATGGCCGACGAGGCCGGCTGCTGCCTCGTTGTCACGACCGGCGGCACCGGTCCCGCGCCGCGCGATGTCACGCCCGAGGCCACCATTGCGGTGTGCGAAAAACTGCTACCCGGCTTTGGCGAGCTCATGCGCACGGCCTCGTTGAAATTCGTGCCCACCGCGATCCTGTCGCGCGCGGTCGCCGGCATTCGCGGAAAGACGCTCATCGTCAACCTGCCGGGCCGGCCGAAGGCGATTCGCGAAAACCTCGAGGTGGTTTTCCCGGCGATCCCCTACTGCATCGATCTCATCGGCGGCCCGCGGCTGGAGACCAACGAAACCGTGATGAAATCATTCCGGCCAAAAATTTAAGCTGCAATATTTGCAGCTTAAATAGCCGCTCGGTTGGCCGTGGAAGCGAGCGCTGATTGTGCGCGGGCCTTGGCGGGAGCCGTCGCCGGGGCATTTTGCTGCGGCACCGGCTTCGGCAGCTCGGCGGCAATGCCCTTGGCCGTGTAACCCGAGCCGATCAGAAAGATGACTCCGCCCATGAATTGGAGCCAAAGCCCGGCCACATCGCCGAACGCGGCATTGGGCGGCGCGAACGCCGGCGCCAACTCCGGCACCATGGCCATCGCAAGACCGAGCACAAAAAATCCGAGGGCGTGGAGAATGTTCATGATGACAACGGGGTTTGGGCCGACAGACCGAAATAAGCTGCCTTTGTGCCAGTTGTGAATGTTTTATAAAACATCTTATCCCACAGGAAGTTGTAATGTAATCACCTGATCTTTAAAAACTTACTTCTTGCAATCGGCACGACTGCCGTACCGGCCGTCTTGCAAGCTGCCGCCCGGAAAAGCGCCCTGATCAGCGATTCAGCCGATCACAGATCACCCAGTTGCGGACGCAGCACAATCTCTTCGACCACGGTGCGTCGGCTGAGCCTATAGATGTCGAGAAAGGCTCGCGCCACATCCTCGGCCGGCATCAGGCGTTCAGCCGGCACGCCGCGGCCGGCCCACGAAGGCGACCACGTCGCGCCGGGTAAGACCGCGGTGACGCGCACGCCTTTTGTTTTCAATTCCTCGCGCATGACGCGCGCGAGGCCGAGCACGCCATGCTTGGCCGCGCCATACGCGGCCATGCCGGGCAGTGCCTTGAAGCTGGCGACCGAGCCCATCAGGAAAATATCGCCGCGACCGCGTTTCACCATCGCCGGGGCCAGGGCGCGCGAAACCAGAAACGCACTGCGCAGGTTGGCCGCGAACATTTCGTCGAATTTCTCCACCGGTGTTTCGAGAAACGGCGCGCCAAAGAACTTGCCCGCGTTGTTGATCAGCACGTCCACGATGCCAGATTCCTTCCGCACCGCCCCGGCCATCGCCGCGACCGCCACCGCATCGGCGACATCGCAGGGGAAAACTTCGGCCGAAGCACCAAGCTTTTCGCAGGCGCGCGCGACGGAACGGAGGTTCTTCTCGTTGCGCGCCACGAGTGCGAGCCGGCAGCCGCGGACCTCCCGCGCAAAAGTCTTCGCGATGGCCGCGCCGATGCCCTGCGACGCGCCAGTGATGAGGATAACCGGATTTTTTCCCGCGGATGTGCGTGATTTATTCGTCATTTTCAGGGATTAATAACTGATCCGCGTATATCCGCGCCATCCGCGGGAAAAATCTCCTCAGTATGCCGAGAACGGCAAGGTCTCCGCGGATGACACGGATGGGCGCAGATTACTCATTGGTTTCTCGAACCACTCGTTTCCATTGAAGTTTGTTATATTTGAAATTCAGAAGCAGCGCCAGTTTGAGTTTGGTGATAGCAAGGTAGCCGATCATCTGCCGGACGTGGGAATCATTAAAAGCCTCCACAACCTTGGGATCAGCAATGACTAAGTCATCAATAATAACGTCGGGCACAAGTATGCCAACAAGTTCTCCTGTGTAGTGAACAGAAAAAGACTTCTGCTGCTCGATGTGATGCCCCTGCTTTCTCAACTCAATCACCAAGGCACGCTCATAGATCTTCTCATCCAAACCCGGTCCGAGTTCGTTCAATACCTTATCGCCGCGCCAATTATTTCCCCGCTGAGTTGTTCAAAAATCATCCAGCATAATAACAGCGTTTTATCCACGGCATCCGCGATATCTGCGGAAAAATCTATTCACATGCAGTTTCCCCGCGGATGACGCAGATGGACGCGGATTATCTGTCGGCTTCAAGAACAGCGTTCTGTATTGGAGCTATTATGAATCAGTGGCTTATGACTTATCCGCGCTCATTCGCGATATCCGCGGAAAAATTTTCCGTGTCATCCGCGGGAAAAAATCAGCACACGAGCTGCCCGAATTCCATGAAGTCCGCGGAGAAGCCGCCGGGCACGCCCTTGGCGATGACGCTCACCGCGTCGTGCGAATGCAGCGACTCGAGGTGGGCGCACGCGATTTGGAAATCCTTGATGCGTTTGTCGGCGTCGAATTCCCGGTAGAGCAGCCGCGCGGCATCCTCGACGAACTTGGTGTACGCACCGTTGAGCTCGGCGAAGGCCTGCTCGTCCTCGCGCTTCACCATCACCTGGGTCTCGGTCTTGAGCGCGTTGAGGCAGTGCGCCTGGATGTCCTCGATCCAGATTTTTTTGCCTTTGACCTCCTCGA
>Ga0210398_10001667_pt1 | contig 22506 bp, 24 predicted proteins | sample IncBWC4OmetaG_FD_161047 | JGI IMG/M metagenome (GOLD analysis project Ga0210398, IMG submission 161047) | Forest soil microbial communities from Barre Woods Harvard Forest LTER site, Petersham, Massachusetts, United States - Inc-BW-C-4-O | ecosystem: Environmental > Terrestrial > Soil >...
GGTCGACGCGGCGATCGAATGCATCAATTGCGGCGTCTGTTACGCCGCCTGCGATACGGTGCGCTGGAACCAGGATTATTTCGGCCCGGCGGCGCTGACGCGGGCGTGGACGCTGGTCAATGACGAACGCGATGCCGGCGGCACCGCGCGCTTGCAAGCGGTGGCGGCAGCGGGCGGCTGCCATTCCTGCCACTCGCATCAATCCTGCCAGGAGCTTTGCCCGCAGGCGCTCAATCCGACCGCCGCCATCGCCGGACTGAAGCGACGCACCACGGCGGCGTATCTGAAGGGCGAGATCAAGGCATGACGATGCGGCTCTATCTGTGGCAGCGGGCGACGGCGGCGGCGATGGTGCCGCTCGTTCTCCTCCATATCGCCGTCATCGTATATGTGTCGCACCAAGGCCTGACGGCGGCGGACATTCTTGCCCGCACCCACGGCAGCCTGCTCTGGGCTTCCTATTACGGGCTTTTCGTTGCTGCCGCATCCGTTCACGCCTCCATCGGCGTGCGTAACGTCTTGACCGAATGGTCGCCGCTCGACGCGCGCGGCGCCGGATGGTGCGCCGTCATTCTCGGCATGGTTCTCGCGCTGCTGGGCTTTCACGCCGTTGTGGCGCTGGTGTTGACGTGAGCCCGCTCGGCCTAAAACATCGCGGCAGCGCGCTGTGGATCGCCGCCATGATCCACCGGCTCTCCGGCGTGGCGCTGGCGATCTTCCTGCCGGTGCATTTCTTCGTGCTCGGCCTCGCCTTTCACGGCGGCGCGCGGCTCGACGGCTTCTTGCGTTGGACCGATCAGCCGCTGGTGAAATTCGCCGAGGGCGGACTCGTGTTCCTGCTCACCGTTCATCTGCTGGGCGGCCTGCGCATCCTGGTGATCGAGAATTTCGCCTGGAGCGACAGCCAGAAGCAATGGGCGACGCTCGCGGCGGCAGCGTCGGCCATCGTCGCCTTCATCTTCCTGGTGCGGGTGTTCTGATGAACGTCGAACACCTCAAGACCGATATTCTGATCCTGGGCGCCGGCGGCGCCGGGCTGTTTGCGGCGCTGCACGCCTTGAAGGCCAATCCCGATCTCGACATCACCATCGTCAGCAAGGGGCTGCTCGGCAAATGCGGCTGCACCCGCATGGTGCAGGGCGGCTACAACGTCGCGCTCAATCCCGGCGACTCCATCGAGCGCCATTTCATGGACACCATCGAAGGCGGCAAATGGCTGCCGCATCAGGAACTGGCCTGGACCCTGGTCACCAAGGCGATCGAGCGCGTGCAGGAACTGGAAAACGAGATCGGCTGCTTCTTCGACCGCAACCCCGACGGCACGCTCCACGGCAAAGCTTTCGCCGGCCAGACCTTCGATCGCACCGTGCACAAGGGCGACCTCACCGGCATCGAGATCATCAACCGGCTGATGGAACAAGTCTGGGCGCGGCCGATCCGGCGGCTCGAGGAACATCGCGCCGTAGCGCTGATCCCGGCGAAGGATGGCGCGCTGTCCGGCGTGCTTTTGATCGACGTGCGCAGCGGCGAATTCCGTTTCGTCGCCGCCCAAGCCGTGCTGCTGGCGACCGGTGGCGGCCCGACCATGTATCGCTATCACACGCCGTCCGGCGACAAGAGCATGGACGGGCTCGCCATGGCGCTCCGCCTCGGCCTGCCCTTGCGCGACATGGAGATGGTGCAATTCCATCCGACCGGGCTCCTTGCCGGCCCGGATACGCGCATGACCGGCACCGTGCTGGAAGAAGGCTTGCGCGGGTCCGGCGGCCATCTGCTCAACGGCGCCATGCACCGCTTCATGGGCGACTACGATCCAAAGCTCGAGCGCGCCACCCGCGACATCGTCAGCCGCGCCATCTATGCCGAGATGCGCGCCGGGCGCACTACGCGCAACGGCGGCGTCTATATCAAGATGGGCCATCTTGGGCCGGCCAAGGTGGCGAAGGAATTCAAGGGCATGGTGGATCGCTGCCGCGACTGCGGTTTCGATCTCGCCGGCGGCCTGGTCGAGGTCGTGCCGACGGCGCATTATTTCATGGGCGGTGTCGTCTGCGCGGTGGACACCGCAACCGAGCGCCACGGCCTGTTCGTCGCCGGCGAGGATGCCAGCGGCATGCACGGCGCCAACCGGCTCGGCGGCAACGGCGTCGCCAATTCGACGGTATTCGGCGGCATTGCCGGCGACGTGATGCCGCGCTGGATCGCCGCCAATCCCGGCCATCGCGAGCCGGACACCAGCGTGCTCGATGCCGAACTCGCCCGCGCGCAGGAACCGTTCGCGCAGAAGTCTGGCGATTTGAATGCGCTGCGGGAAAAGCTGCTCGATTCGATGTGGGACGACGTCGGCGTGGTGCGCGACCGCGCCAGCATCGAACGCGGCCTCGCGGCGCTCGATCGCATCGAGGCGGAACTTCTGGCCACCGGCGTCGCCGACGCCGATCGCCGCTTCAATCTGACCTGGCACGACTGGCTCAATCTGCGCTCGCTCACCGAGATCAGCCGGGTCATTGCGCTGGCGGCGTTGAAGCGCGAGAATTCCCGCGGCGCCCATTTCCGGTCCGATTTTCCGGAGCCCGGCGACTTCGCCACCTCGACCTTCACGGTGGCCAGGCAGACCGCGAGCGGGATCGAGATCGGTGAACAGCCCGTGCAATTCACCCATGTGAAGCCGGGCGAGACCCTGCTGCGGGATGCGCTCGCGGCCGAATAAACAATTGAGGCGAACATGATTCCGCTGTCGAGCATCCAACGCACCGCCGAGGATTTGATGGCGAAGGCCGCCATCGAAATTCCCGACGATTATCTCGACGGCCTACGGCGCTGCGCCGATACCGAAAAAGGCGACCTGTCGGCTTTCGTCATCAAGGCCATGCTGGAGAATTACGAAGCCGCCAAGGAAGACCGCCGCGCCATGTGCGGCGACACCGGGCTGCCGCGCTGGTACGTCAAGATCGGCAACGACGCACGCATCGAAGGCGGCCCGGTGGCGCTGGAAGCGGCGCTGCGCCGCGCCACCGCGCGCGCCACCACCAACGTGCCGCTGCGGCCCAATCGCGTGCACCCGCTGTGGCGCACCGATCACAACAACAATGTCGGCATCAATGCGCCCGAGATCGAATACGCGTTCCATCCCGACGCCGACTGGATCGAGCTGACCACCGTGCACAAAGGCGGTCTGTTCGGCTCGGACTATCGCATGCTGTTTCCTGGCGACGGCATCGAAGGCATCAAGCGCTTCTATCTCGATACTTTGATCGGCTTCGGCAAGCGCGGGCTTGCCTGCCAGCCGGCCATCGTCGGCGTCGGCCTCGGCGGCTCCAAGGACACTTCCATGGTGCTCGGCAAGCAGGCGTCCTGCCTGCGCGTCGTCGGCTCGCGCAATCCGGACCCGAAAATCGCGGCGCTGGAAGAAGAGTTCAAGGAACTCGGCAACACTATCGGCATGGGCGCCATGGGCTTCGTCGGTTCTTCCATGGTGATCGATTGCCACATCGAAGTCGGCTATTGCCACACCGGCGGCATGCCGATGTCGGTGCACATGTTCTGCCTGTCGTCGCGCCGCGCTTGCGCGCGTATTTCGACCGACGGCAAGGCGACCTTCCGCACCGATCCGATGTGGTTCACCGATTACATGCGCCGCGAAACGGTAGAATGGGGCCAGCAAGCAGTACAGGCTGCGGAATAGGCTGAGTTTAATTCTGGATCTGCCGAACCCCCTCACCCCACCCTCTCCCCTCCGGGGAGAGGGAGTGATGGGCCGAGGACATAAAACGATGGCTGACCTTAAAACCGTGCATATCAATTTACCGGCGCGCACCGAGGATTTGCGGCAGCTGGAAATCGGCTCGGTCGCCTATCTCACCGGCCGCGTTTTCACCGCGCGCGAGGGCGTCTACAAGCGCGCCATCGCCGACGGCGTCGGCATGCCGGCGAGTAAGGACGCGCTCGGCATCACCAATTTTCATTGCTCGCCGGCGGCATCGATCAATGCCGACGGCAGCTATACCGTCGGCGCGGTCACCGCGACGGCGTCGTTCCGTTTCGCCCAATGGCTCGACGGCTGGTTCAAGATCTCCGGCTGCAACGTCATTATCGGCAAAGGCGGCATGACGTCGGCGACCTACCGCGAGCATTTCGTGCCCAACAACGCGGTCTATCTGACCACGGTCGGCTACGGCACCGGCGCGCTGCTCGGCCGCGGCATCAAGCGCGTCGCCGGCGTCTATTGGCTCGAGGAGCTCGGCCTCGCGCAGGCGGTCTGGGTGCTCGACGTGGAGAAATTCGGCCCGTTCCTGGTCGAGAGCGATCTTGCCGGCAATTCGCTGTTCGAGCGCGAGAACGCCAAGATCGCGCCAGGCCTTAACCAGCTTTACGCCGGCACCAAGTCCGCGACGCTGCGGCGCTACGGCGAGACCGACGACAAGACCGAGGAAGTCATCTGAGATTGCCGAACGGGCATGGTGCGGGGGAGACGAAGATGAAGGGCGGCGTCGCAACGAAAGTCTCGGTCCGCGAACGGGTCGTCAGCGAGCTGGCGGAGTTTGCCATCATCGCGGCCTATCTCTACGTGTTCCTGGCCGCGCTGATTTATTTGAAGGCTGCCATTCTGCACGCCCACGACATCCCGTTCGCGACGTTTGGTTTTGCTGCGGCGAAGGCACTGATCTGCGCCAAGTTCGTGCTGATCGGGCGGGCATTGCATCTTGGCGAGCGCTTCAATGCGCTGCCCCTGATCTGGCCGACGTTGTACAAGTCGCTGGTTTTTCTTGCTCTGCTGCTCGTCCTCAACGCGCTTGAGGAGGTCATCGTCGGCTTCATGCATCATCGCAAGGTCGTGGATTCGCTGGCCGAATTCGGCGGCGGCACGCTCGCTCAACTGACGGCAAGCAGTATCGTCGTGCTGCTGATCCTGATACCATTTTTTGCCTTTCGCGCACTCGGCGAGGTCGTCGGCGAGCGCAATCTCGTGCGCGTGTTCTTTCTGCAACGCCACAATATCCCGGCTGAATGCGTTGGATCCGGGGGCTCACAATGATGCGAACCAGTTTTGCGGTTTTTTTGTCGATCATGGCGATGGCGGCGCCGCAACGCGCCGGCGCCGATGAGGTGCGCCACACCACGTTCCCCGCCGTGCTGATCGGAACCTGGGCGCCGAGCGCCGAACTCTGCGCCGCAAAGGACAAGTCCAGCATTACGATTGCGGCGACCGGCTACAGCACCGCCGACGGCAAGTGCAGCGTGGGGTGGATCGTGGAGACCGCGGGCTCGCGCGGGCCGAACTATGCCGTTCACGCCCAGTGCGAGGGTGATGCGCAAAAAGCCAGGGCCGACGTCGTCAATGTGATTCTGCGGCCCGAAAGCGCCGACCGGGTCTCGATCGGCAAGTCTTTCACCGATCTAAAACCTTATCTGCGTTGTCCATGAGGCTGCTCGGCAAATTCACGAGCGCGGCAATTGCCGGCTTCAGAGATGAACCATGAGCGCCACCGTTCTGTCCTGCCTGATATTTGCGCTGACGCTCGGCGGCATCGCGCTCGGCGCCTTGCTGCGCACCACGTTGCCGCAGCATCATCTCAGCAAGGAATCCCAAGACGTCGTGCGGCTCGGCGTCGGGCTGATCGCAACCATCGCCGCGCTGGTGCTCGGTCTGCTGATCGCGGCGGCCAAGGGCTCGTTCGACACCCAGAGCGGTCAAGTCAAACAAATCACCGCCGATATCATCCTGCTCGACGCTCTGCTGGAGCAATACGGCCCGGAAGCGCAGCCCATCCGTGGCGAGATGCGAAGCGTGCTGAGCCCGCTCGTCGATCGGATCTGGCACGAAAAACCGGCAGATGCGGCGCGGCCGTTTGCCAGAAGCGCCAAGGCCGAAAGCGTCTATGTCGCGATTCAAGCGCTGTCGCCGCGAAATGACCTCCAGCGCTCGCTGCAGAGCCGGGCGGCACAGATTAGCACCGATCTGGCGCAAACCCGCCTGTTGCTGTTCGCAGAATCCGACAGCGCCATCCCGGCGCCCTTTATCGCCATCCTGGCGTTCTGGCTCATCATCATATTCGCCAGCTTCAGCCTCTTCGCCGCGCTCAACGTCACGGTGTTCAGCTTCCTGTCGCTGTTTGCGCTGTCGGCGTCTTGCGCGATCTTCTTGATCCTGGAGCTGAGTCAGCCGTTCACCGGCTTGCTGGCGATTCCCAGCGAGCCGCTGCGCAACGCCCTTGGCCCGCTCGGCTAGCGGACGTTCATTTCATTTATGCTCGCGAAGCCAGCGCTCGGCGCCCGGGTGGAGCGGCACGTCCATCGGCGTCGACTCGGTCTCGCTGACCGCGTGCAGCGCGGAGCCGCCGGTGTTCTTCTCCCACGGCACCTCCGCTTCACGCGCGGCAAGCGCACCGCAGATGTCGTAGGCCATCTGCTCCGGCAGCGCCGCGCTGGTGTAGATCGGCCAGCCGCTGAAATCGAACGTATCGAAATCCCGCGCCAGGCCCGGGAATCGCGCCTTGGGCAGAACAACCCGCCGCCACCCCAATTGCCCCATCGCATCGAACTCGGCGGGCGCGACCTCGAGCGGGACGAGGCCGGCGGCCAGGGCCTCGTTCAGCCACACCTTGATGCCCTCATCAAACACCGCGTCGATCTCACCGCGCGCCAGCGGCTCCAGGCGGCGCACGTCGGACGGCCCGCCGCAGGTGATGATGCGCCCGCCCCAGGCCTCGATGTCCTGAAGTTTCAGGCCATGGAGCGCAAAAGCCTGCTCGATCAGGACCAGGGTCGAGTGCGTCGGATCTTCGCGGACCGACAGGCGCAGCGGATATTGCTTCGCCTTGATGTCCTCGAGCGAACGAATGCCCGTGCGCGGATGAACCATGAAGACGAAGCGATCCCAGCTCGGATAGGACGCGATGATCCGCACCGGCAACGCCGTGTGGAATAGGCCGACGCCGCGATAGGCTTGGGTGAGTAGCGCCGACGGATTGACGAAGGCGGCTTCGAGCCCGCCCTTTGCCACTTCCTCGGCCAGAATGGCCGAGCCGGATGCGAGCCGCAGCCATGGCCGGAACGCTTCGCCCGAGCCGCTGCCGACGGTGATGACCATGTCGCGATTGCCGCCATACGGCGTCGCCGGATTGCCGGCAATGTGCAGGCCGATCTCCCACAGGGTTTTGGCGCGAACAAAATTGGCGCCCTTCGGCAATGGTTCCATGGCAAGCGTCTCCTATTGGAATGAATAGCACGTCATCCGATCAGCGCTCGGCATCGTGTGACGAAATCGCGATTCGGCACGGCTCATGCGAGCGATTGCTCCAGGCGTGGTTGGTGCCGCGCTGGACAACGGTGTCGCCGGCTTTGAGATGGACCTCTTCGGTGTCGAGCACCAGCACGATCTCGCCTTCCAGAACAAGACAAAAATCGAGCGTCTGCGTTTTCTGCATGTACGGATGCGGCGCGGCGGGAGAATAGGTGGATGCGGCCGGCGAGCCCGTGGTATGAAAAAATGCCGCGACCTCCGCTCGCCCGACCTTGCCGCGAAATGTCCCATCCGGCGGCAATGTGACGACCCGGCACACCGAACCGCCCGGTGGCGGTTCAAGCGCGCGCCGATAAACCAACGCCGCGTCGCGAAACGGGCCGATCTGCGCCGGCGACGCGTCGGTGACCCAAACGCGCGCCGACGAGAAGCCCGGCCGCGCCGGATCGGTCTGCACGTCGGGCGGCGGACCGTCTGCGATCGCGACCGATTTGCCGTCCTCGTCGTCGATCGTGACGATGCGCCGCACCGGCTTGTTGGCAATGCTCATGACCGTCAAACCTGCGGTTCGCGGTCGAACGTGGCGCCCATCATGACGAAAGCCATCAGGCTGCCGCCGTTGAGATTGGTCCAGCCATGCCAGTTGCCGAGCTGCACCACCACGTCGCCGGCCCGCATCGTGACATTGCCGCGATCGAGCAGCAGCGTGCGCTCGCCTTCGAGCACAATGCCGTAATCGACGGTCGCCGACTTGTGCACGGGCGAGCTGAAAAAATTCTGCCCGCCGCGATCCCAGACGCCATCGGGGCGCAGCCGCGTCGGCGTCAGCGGCTTAAAAGCCGGATCCTTGGCCGGATCGTAGTCTGCCGGCTTGCCGTTCGATTGCACGACACGCAAATGACCGCCGGCTGCGGGCGGCTCGAAATGAAACGGCAGATTGCCATCGTCGCGGCTGCCCGAGATGATCGCGGGCGCCTCCTTATAGACCCAGATGTCGGTCATGCAGGTGCCGCGGCTGATCGCACCGGGGTTCACATTGGGCGCGGCGCTGTCGTACAACACGCATGAGCGCCCCTGCGCATCATGACCGGTCACCACGCGCCGAATGGGTTTCGCTTCGCTCGTCATCTGCCCTCCCCGCCGTACGTGCAACCTGAAAACTAGAATAGATCGGACCGCATTGTCATCCACCGGCGGTCCTCTATCATGGCTGCCGCGCGGGCGCACAAGACGCCGCGGCCAGGGAGGAAGCTCTTGCCGGTTTTCCGCGGCGCAGCGTGGCTGGTCGGCGTGGCGTTGACGGCGCTCTCGCTCGATGGCGCGGCGGCGCAAGCGCGGGACTTCCCGAACCACGCCATCAAGATCATCGTCGGTCCGAGCCCCGACGTTTTTTCCCGTATCGTCGCCGAACATCTCAAGGACGCATGGGGACAGCCGGTCGTGGTCGAGCCGCGACCGGGCGCCGGCGGCAAGCTCGCCGTCAACGATGTGCTGGCCGCACCGGCGGACGGCTACACGATGCTGTTCGCGACGCCGACCTATACGCTCAATACCGCGATGAAAGTCGCGAGCTACGATCTGGCGAAAGAGTTCGCGCCGGTGGCGCTTGCCGGGCTCATTTCCTATGCGCTCGTCACCAATCCGAGCGTGCCGGCGAAGTCGGTCGCGGAATTGGTGGCCTATGCGAAGCAAAATCCAGGCAAGCTCAATTGCGCCTCCGCCGGCATCGGCACCGTGCCGCATCTGGCTTGCGAATACCTCAACAAGGTCGCCGGCACCACCATCACCCATGTCCCCTACCGCGACGTGAATTCCGGCATGATGGCGACCGTCGGCAATGTCACGCAGATGTTTTTCGGCGTTGCGACCAACGCCAAGCTGCAGATCATTTCCGGCGCGTTGCGCGGGCTGGCGGTCAGCACGGCGCAGCGCTCCCTGTTGCTGCCGGAGCTGCCGACCATGATCGAGGCCGGCTATCCGACATTCGAGATGCCGGGCTGGGGCGGCTTCATCGCGCGCGCCGGCACGCCGCCCGACATCGTCGCAAAGCTGAACGCAGAGATACGCCGCGCGGTGGCGCAGCTGGATTTACAGCAAAAGCTCATCGCCGCCGGCATGGAACCGCCGCCGGATTTTGCACCGGCCGACGTCGGCAAATTCATCGCCGACGACATCGCGCGCTGGACCACATTCGTCGATGCGGTCGGCATCGACAAGCTCAACAGCGAAGCCAAATAGGAAGCCAAATAACGCGGCGGCATCGTTCGAAGGAAAAGCCTCATGGCGACACGACGGAATTTTCTCAAAGGCGCGGCTGCCTCTGGCCTTACGTTTTGCAGTTGCGGGCTCCTTGACGCGGCGCGCGCTCAGGAGCGGCCGCGCCTGCCGGTGACGGTCAACGGCAAGCGGATCAAGACCATCGACGTACACGCCCATTGCCGCTTCCACGAGGCGGTCGCGCTGATGGGCGGCGAGGCGACCGCGACGCCGTCCCTGGTCAAGGGCGACCAGGAGCAATTCATCGTCATCGAGGAGCGTCTCAAGACCATGGATGCCATGGCGATCGACATGGAGGTGCTGTCGACCAATCCGTTCTGGTACCGCAAGGACCGCGACACCGCCGCCAAGATCGTCGAGATACAGAACGAGAAGCTTGCGCAATTGTGCGCCTCGCATCCGGACCGCTTTGCCGCCTATGCGTCACTGGCGCTGCAATACCCCGACCTGGCCGTGCAGCAACTCGACACCGCGATGAAAAAACAAGGGCTGCGCGGGGCGGCAATCGGCGCCAGCGTGCTGGACGAGGATTTTTCCGACCCGAGATTCCATCCGGTGTGGGCCAAGGCCGAAGAGCTCGGCGCGGTGCTGTTTATCCATCCGTTGGGGACTCCGGAATTGAGCAAGCGTCTCAAAGGCAACGGCTGGCTCGCCAACACCGTCGGCAATCCGCTGGCGACGACGATCGCGCTGCAACACCTGATCTTCGAGGGCACGCTCGACCGTTTTCCCGGCCTGAAGATCATCGCCGCCCACGGCGGCGGCTATCTACCGTCCTACGCGGCGCGCGACGATCACGCCTGCTTCGTCGCGCCGCCGAACTGCAATCCCGAGATCAAGTTGCAGAAGAAGCCGAGCGAATATCTCAACCAGCTCTATTTCGACGCGCTGGTGTTCACGCCGGAAGCGCTCCGGCATCTGGTCGCGCAGGTCGGCGCGAGCCAGATCATGATCGGCACCGATTGTCCGATTCCGTGGGAAGAGCATCCGGTCGACCATATTTTCGCGACCGGCACGCTGAGCGACGACGACAAGATCGCCATCCTCGGCGGCAACGCGGCGCGGTTGTTTGGGATGCCGGGCTAGCGGCTGGTCAACCGGCGAGGTCGTAGGGAATTTGCGTCGGGCCGTAACGTTCGACCACCGTGTTGGTCGTACGATCGTATTGATGCTGCAGCACCGTGCCCTCGCCGAGCTTTTGGCTGCGCACGATGATCGCCACCGAACGGGTCGGACCGCCCTGCTCCGCATGAATGGCGCGCGGCGCCACCAGATCGACCTTGCCTTGGGAGCCGGTCGTCACCGAAGCGAGCTTCACCTCGGCGTGGCCCGGACGGCTGCCGTCGTCGACGCGCTCGAAACGCTCGAGGCTTTCGCTGCCGTCGAGCACGCCATAGAGCACCCAGGCGTCGGCATGATCGTGCACGCTGCCGGTGCGGCCGGGCATGCGCACCACGCCGTTGATGACGAAGGCGTAGTCCGGATCGACATAGAGCAACAGATTCTTGCGGCCTTCAGTGGACGGCCAGCTTGCCGAATGGGATTTGAGCGTTTCGTCCAGCACCAGCCGCTCCAACAGCGGCTTCGCCCGCTCCATACGACGCTGATCGTCGGTTTCCGCCGCCCAAACGGCGCGTAAATCGCCGATGAATTTTTCGAAAACCGGCAAACGCTGCGCGGCAAGATTTGACATGATCGTTTCCTTCACTCGAACAGCGGTGCGCCTTCGATCGTGCAGCGGCGCAACAGCCGGCGTTCTTCCTTCGGAAAATCGGTGCGGGCGTGGATGGTGCAGCGGTTGTCCCACATCAGAAAGTCGCCGAGCTGCCAGACGTGCTCGAAGATGAACTCGCGGCGCTCGCCGATTTCGTAGAGCTGATTGAGGATGGCGTCGCTGTCGTCCTGGCTGACGCCTTCGATGCGCGTGGTCATCAGCCGGTCGACGAACAAGGTTTTGCGTCCGGTGTCGGGGTGCGTGATGAAGATCGGATGCGCGTGATGCGGAATGCCGCTGATGTCGCCCGACGAATTGGCTTGCTTGGCGCGATTGTATTCGTGGATGTGCAGTGCCTTCTTGCCTTTGAGCGCCTCCTTCAATGCCGGCGGCACCGCCTCGTAGGCCTTGTACATGTTCGAGAACATCGTATTGCCGCCGCGCGACGGCAGTTCGAGCGCATAGAGGAATGTGTATTTGTACGGCCGCGGCGTATAGCCGGAATCGATGTGGAACCAGAACTCGCCCTCGCCGAAGGCGCCGATCGGCTTGCCGTCGACTTTGATGTTGCTGACCAGCAGCACCTTCTCGTTGTCCTGCTGGACGCCCTCGGTACGGGCGCGTAACGCCTCCGGTGCCTTCTTGCGGGTGCCGAGATCGCCGAAATAGGAGGCAAAGCGCAGCTGGTCGTCTTGCGAGACTTTTTGGCCGCGAAACACCAGCACCAGGTGCTTGCCCCAGGCGTCCTTGATCGCCTCCACCTCGTGCGCCGACAGCGGCTTGGACAGATCGACCCCGCTGATTTCGGCGCCGCAGGCCGGCGACAACGGCTTGACCTCGATCTTCGGCGCCACCGCGGTTTCGATCACATCCTGCATGGGCAAGTCCTTCACCTGCATGGCAAGTCCTCCACGTCCGGGCGCCGGCTTCACGCCGGCCGACTTGATGTAAGATGTACCGCGGCGAGCCAGCGCCCTCAAGAAGGTGGCCGCGCCGACCGGAGGACACAGCCATGCGCAGAGTGATTGCAGTTGCCCTCGCCTTTCTTGCGGCCACCACGCTCACTGCCTTGGCGCAAAGCTACCCGTCGCGGAATATCACCATCATCGTGCCCTACCCGGCCGGCGGGCCGACCGACACCATCGCCCGCATCCTCGCCGAACGCCTGCAGGGCGCGCTCGGCCAAAGCGTGATCATCGAGAATGTCGGCGGCGCCGGCGGCAGCATCGGCGTCGGCCGCGTCGCCCACGCCACGCCCGACGGCTACACGCTGAGCATCGGCCATACCCAGACTCACGTGTTCAACCCCTCGATCCTCAAGCTCGACTACGACGTCGTGACCGACTTCGCGCCGATCTCGCTGATCGCCGACACGCCGATCTGGATCGTGACGCGCAAATCGCTGCCGGTCGACGACATCAAAAGCTTCATCGCCTGGCTCAAGACCCAGAACGGCAAGGCGACCATGGGCACGGTCGGCATCGGCAGCCCGTCGGAATTCGCCGCGCGAATTTTCATGCGGCAGACCGGCACGGCGTTTCAGCTGGTGCCCTATCGCGGCGCCGCGCCGCTGGTTCAGGACATGCTCGGCGATCACATCGATTTCGCCTTCGGCCAGGCCGCAGGTTACATAACGAACGTCGAGAGCGGTCAGTTCAGGGCGCTCGCCGTCTTGCAGCCCAAGCGCTGGTGGGCGGCGCCCAATGTGCCCACCCTCGATGAGCTCGGCTTTAGGGATATCGACGCGACCTTCTGGCACGGCCTGTGGGCGCCCAAGGGCACGCCGCCTGACGTCATCGCCAAGCTCAATGCCGCCGTTCGCGTCGCCTTGGCCGATCCGACGGTGCAGGATCGCTTCAAGAAAGTCGGCCAGGAAATCTGGCCGGTCGAATATCAGACGCCGGAGGCGCTGGCGGCGCAACAGAAGGCGGAGCTGGCGAAGTGGACGCCGGTCATTCTGGAATCCGGCATCAAGGCGGAATGAGATGGGCGCGCTCGACCAACTCGAACCGATCGAAAAGGCGAGCAAGGATGCGCTCGCCGCCTTGCAGCTCGATCGCCTGAAGGCGACGCTGCATCACGCTTACGAGCGTGTGCCGCACTACAAGAAAAAGCTCGACGCGGCGGGCGTGCATCCTGCCGACCTGAAAGAGCTTGCCGATCTCGGCAAATTTCCGTTCACGACCAAAGAGGATCTCCGGCAGAATTACCCGTTTGGCATGTTCGCGGTGCCGATGGCCGATATCGTGCGCGTCCACGCCTCAAGTGGCACCACCGGGAAGCCGACCGTGGTCGGCTATACCAAAGGCGACATCGATACCTGGTCGCTGTTGATGGCGCGCTCGATCCGCGCCGCCGGCGGCCGCGCCGCCGACAAGATTCATGTGGCGTACGGCTACGGCCTGTTCACCGGCGGGCTTGGCGCCCACTACGGCGGCGAGGCTTTGGGCGCCGCGGTCATTCCGGTCGGCGGCGGTTTTACCGAGCGGCAAGTGCAGCTCATTCGCGATTTTGCCCCCGACATCATCATGGTGACGCCATCGTATATGCTCGCCATCGCCGACGAGTTCGAGCGCCAGGGATTTTCGCCCAGCGACTGCAGCCTGCGCATCGGCATTTTCGGCGCCGAGCCGTGGACCGAAACCATGCGCGGCGAGATCGAGAAGCGCATGGGCTTGCAGGCGCTCGATCTCTACGGCCTGTCGGAGGTCATGGGGCCCGGCGTGGCGCAGGAGTGCGCCGAGACGCGCGACGGGCTGACCGTCTGGGAGGACCACTTCTTCCCCGAGATCATCGATCCGGATACCGGGCGCGTTCTGCCCGACGGCGAAGTCGGCGAGCTGGTGTTCACCTCGCTCACCAAGGAGGCGATGCCGGTGATCCGCTATCGCACACGCGATTTGACAAAACTGTTGCCGGGCACCGCGCGCACCATGCGCCGCATCGAGCGAGTCAAGGGCCGCAGCGACGACATGCTGATCATCCGAGGCGTCAACGTTTTTCCCTCGCAGATCGAAGCGGTGCTCGGCCGCGAGCCGCAACTGGCGCCGCACTACGTCTTGGAGGTGCGCCGGCCGCATACTCTCGACGAGCTTGACGTGCTGGTCGAGGTGCGGCCGGCGCTTGCCGGCAAATTGGGCGCCGGCGAAATTGCAGCGCTGACGAAGCAAGCCGAGCATCTGATCAAGGCCTATGTCGGCGTCACCGCCACGGTGCGCGTGCTGGAGCCCGGAACGATCGAGCGCTCGCAGGGCAAGGCAAAACGCGTCATCGACCGACGGGCAAAAAGTTGAGATGCCGAGCGGAATAGTGAAAGGACCGTAATGAGTGTCGATACCGCCATGCCTGCGGCTGAGCTGCAGTCCGCCGGCCTCGATCAGCGCGCGGTCGCCGAGTGGATCGCGGCTGCGCCAAAGCGGACCGGCGACTACTTTGTCGATCGGCCGCGCTATTCGCGTTACTGGCAGCTCGGCGCCGATCTGCTCGGACGCCTGCCGAACAAGCCGGCGCGCAGTATTGGTGAGGCGCGCGCGGCACAGTCCATCCTGGCTGCCGCGCGCGATCAGCGCGAGCATTTCCTCGCCGCCCACGCCGAGACGCTCTACGACGACCTGACCCACCAACGCGCGCGCTTCATTCGCTTGGAAGATCTGGTCTTCGCCGCCGCCATGGCCGTCCCCGGCCTGACGCCGACCGCCGCGCAAGTCGCCGCCGAGGCCGCGCACCTGCAGGGTGAAAAGGACGGCGTCGAGATCGACCAAGGCATTTTCCTTGCGCACGTGCTCGCCAGCGCAACCGCCGGCCGGCATCTGTGCCACGCCATGCTATTGCCGCGCCGGGAGACGGCCGAGCATTTGCAAAAATTCGCCGCCGACGGCCGCATCGATTTCGGCAAGGTTTTGCTCGAGCGCCGCGGCAAGGCGGCGATTGTGACCTCGAAGAACGAGCGCTTCCTCAATGCCGAGGACGACACCACGCTCGACGCCATGGAGATTGCGGTCGACGTCGCCATCCTCGATGCCAAGACCGACATTGCTGTGTTGCGCGGCGGCGAAGTGGAGCATCCCAAATATCGCGGCAAAAAACTATTCGGCGCCGGCATCAACCTGACGCATCTTTATCGCGGCCAGATTCCGTTTGTCTGGTTCCTCAGGCGCGACCTCGGCTTCGTACACAAATTCTTCCGCGGCGTGGCCCGGCCCGAATTGCTGCCCGACGACGTGCACGGCACCGCGATCGAAAAGCCATGGATCGCCGCGGTCGAGGGTTTTGCCATCGGTGGCCACTGCCAGATTTTGCTGACCATGGACTATGTGCTCGCCGCCAACGACGCCTTTATGACCTTGCCGGCGCGCAAGGAGGGCATCATTCCCGGCGCCGCCAACCTGCGCCTGCCGCGCTTCACCGGCGACCGCATCGCCCGCCAGGCCATCCAATATGAGCGCAAGCTCGTCTGCGACAGCCCGGAAGGCCGCCTGATCTGCGACGAGATCGCGCCCGCCGCCGACATGGACGCCGCTCTCGACAAGGTCATCGCCGGCCTGACCAGTTCCGGCGCGGTCAGCGCCACTTCGAACCGCCGTGCGCTGCGCATCGGGCAGGAGACGCTCGACACATTCCGGATGTATTTTTCCGCTTACGCCCGCGACCAGGCCTATTGTCATTTCAGCCCGGCGCTGATCGCCAATCTCGAGCGCGAGTGGAACGCGCATAACCGGAAGGTTTGAAATTCGCGCAGCACGTTCAGAAGGTGGCGAGGACCCCTGCGTACCAGTTCAACCGGTCCGTCTCATCCGCGTTCTGGATGCCGCGACCCACATAGCCCAGAAGGTGAAATGTATCATTCAGATCATAATGGAATCCGGCGCCGATCGACGTCATGGCTTCACCGCCTTTGGTGTCCGGCGTCTGGTGAAAGATTTCCAAGCCGACCTGCAGGGCGGGGGTAATTTGACGCGTGACGACAAAGCCGGTCTCGCAGAAGTCTTGTGAGTCGCCGCCGCGATTGATTTCGCAGCCGCCGCCGCCGAACGCCGACCACGGGCCCCAGTCCTTCTGCATCCATACCGGAAGCAGATACGAAGCATGCTGCACGCCGACATTCGTGGCGCCGCTCGGCAGGAACACCCTGGGAAAGACCGCGACGTCCAGCCCGAAGTTCTGTTGCGTCAGGAAGCGGTATTTTGCCGCGAGCTCGACATTGCCGAAACCGCCCACCAAGGGGCCGCCCGGCGCCAGGCTATAGGCCGCCGGAATTGTCGCTGTGAGCTGCAGGTTCGGCGCTCCGCCATAATTGATGTCGATGCCGGCTTCGCCGCTGGTGTCGGCCCGTGTCGCGGTGCCGTTGGTAAAGTTGTATATCTCGAAGTGCTTGTAATCGGTCGGTTCGGGATCGTCCGTCAGATAGGGCGGCCCTGCCAGCGCCGGGCTGGTGCCCAGCAACAGCGCCCAAAAAACCCACATTCGTGCCGAAGAACGCAGCACCGCCGATCTCCCACCGCAGAGCTACATTACCAGATTGTTAATTGCCGCACTGCGGTTAGTCCCCAATATGCCCATCGCCGGGCCATGACTGCCCATTCAAGGAGGCAAGATGACAGACGCCGCACGGACCGCAAGCAAGGTTCCCGAAGTCACGCTGATCTTCTGGATCATCAAGATTGCCGCGACCACGCTTGGCGAGACCGGCGGCGATACCGTCACCATGACGCTGAACTGGGGTTACCTTCTCGGTACCGCGCTGTTTCTTGCGCTGCTGGTCGCGCTTGTGATCTGCCAGATCGCGGCAAAAAAATTCCATCCGTTCCTGTACTGGGCGACCATCGTCGCCTCGACAACGGCGGGAACTACCATGGCCGACTTCGCGGATCGGTCGCTCGGCATCGGTTATGCCGGAGGATCGTCGCTGCTCTTCGCCTGCGTCATCGTCACGCTCGGCGCGTGGTATTGGTCGCAAGGCTCCATCTCGGTCACCACCGTCACCACACCGAAGGTGGAAGCGTTCTATTGGGTCGCTATTACGTTTTCCCAGACGCTGGGAACGGCGCTCGGCGACTGGATGGCTGACAGCACCGGCTATGAGCATGGCGCGTTCGTATTCGGCGCCGGGTTGGCGGTGCTCGCCGCCGCCTATTTCTGTACCAACGTTTCGCGGGTCTTTTTGTTCTGGGCCGCCTTCATCCTGACGCGACCGCTTGGCGCCTCTGTGGGCGATTTCCTCGACAAGCCGGTCAGCGACGGCGGACTGGCGTTCAGCCGCCCGATCGCCTCGGCGATCATCGCGGCGTTCATCATTCTTTGCATCCTCGTTTTGCCGCAGCGGGCCGGACAACATCCCGGCGCGGCGGAGACGGTAGCGTAGCGGCGGCGTGTTCAGACCACCTGTCGCAGGAACGTGCGTTCCTCGGACAGGATGAAGCGCTCCGTTTGCGCGCGTGCAAAGTTTGCGGCGCCCTCGCCGTCGGACTTCAGCCGCGCGCGGTAACCCTCATAGGCCGCCAGACTTTCGAACGAGATCAGCCCGTAGGCAATGTTGTCGGTGCCCTCATGCGGCAGCCAATAGCCGACGACTTCGCCGCCGCATTTCGGAATGATTTTCAGCCAATTGCGCGCATAGACTTCAAAGCTGTCGCGCTTGTAGGGATCGAGCTGATAGCGAATGAAGACGGTGATCGTCATCGCGACCTCCGGTCGGTTGGTTGCGTACATTCTACGCGATGGCGATACCGCGATGCTTCGGCGAATATCGTAGTTTGAAATTTCTCAGGAAGAAGCAGTTCGCCTGATACTGGTGATCTCGCTGCCCGCATCGCGGATACGGACGACGGCTTCATTGATCGGCTCGACCGCGACCGCCATGTGATAAGCATTGGCGTGCAGCAGAGAGCTCCGGTCGCGCACGATAGCAACGTGGCCCTTCCAGAAAATCAGATCGCCGCGCTCGATCGCTGAAGGATCGGCGGACACGGCCTTTCCCAACGCTGCTTCCTGCATGTCGCTGTCGCGTGGGCAGGCAACACCGCAGGCGGTCAGCGCGACCTGGACGAGCCCCGAGCAATCGAGACCGAGCGCCGTCTTGCCGCCCCACAGATAAGGCGTGCCGAGGAAGCGCTCGGCGACCGCGACGAAATCCGTTTCATTCCGGTCAAGCGGGGCAATGTGCGCGGTAGGCACATAGGCGCCGGATTGCGTCACCGCCATGCGGTCCTCGATGCGCGCGATAGCGAGACGCGCGCCGAGCGGCAGCGCTTCGAGCGGCGGCTGTTTGATCGACGGACCGGGAAAGACAAGCGTGCGCAGCGCCGTCACCTTGTGCGTCGGCGCGGCGCCGGGCGGCGCGAGCGCGTTGTCCGGCAGCCAGCCGACGTAACCGTCCGCGGCGAGCTGGCCCCAGGCCCAGCCCTCCCCGCTCGCATCGTAGATGGTGACGCGCTCGCCCTTGAGCGCTTCGGTGTCGAGCGGCGCGTCGGGCCGCGGCTCGTGGCGCAGCGACGCTTGCGGGTCGATGACTTCGTACAGGCGGCCCTCGACGAAACGCGCCGCTTTCACTTTGCCTTCGAGATGTTTTGCGGCCAGATCGGCGCGGGCCGGCGTGACGCGGGGATCGAACGCGCCCATTGGCGGCTCAGCCGTAGCGGGCGGCGAGCAGCGCATAGAGCGCGCGCGCCGTCTGGCAGTCGCCGCCTTCCGGCCGGCCCGGCTTGGCAGTCGCCGACCAGGCGAACAGGTCGAAATGCAGCCAGGATTTTACGCTGACGAAACGGCGCATGAACAAGGCCGCGGTGATGGCGCCGCCCTGGCTGCCGCCCACATTGTTGATGTCGGCGACCTTGGATTCCAGCATCGCCTCGTAGGGCCGCCACAATGGCAGGCGCCACAGCGGATCGTTCTCGCTGGCCGCGCAATTCATCAACTCGCCGGCCAGCGCATCGTCGTCGGTGAAGAACGCCGGCACGTCCGGGCCGAGCGCGGTGCGCGCGGCGCCGGTCAGCGTGGCAAAATCGGCGATCAGCTGCGGCTTCTCCTCGTCGGCCAGCGCCAGCGCGTCGGCCAGGATGAGCCGGCCTTCGGCGTCGGTATTGCCGATCTCGACCGAAATTCCTTTGCGCGAGGTATAGATGTCGCGCGGGCGAAAACTTGCGCCGGCGATGGAATTTTCCACCGCCGGGATGAGCACGCGCAGCCGCACTTTCAGGCCGCGCGCCATGATCATGTGCGCCAGCGCCAAAGCCGTCGCCGCGCCGCCCATGTCCTTCTTCATGTTGAGCATGCCGCTCTCGGGCTTGATGTCGAGCCCCCCGGTATCGAAGCAGACGCCCTTGCCGACCAGCGTCACGCGCGGATGTTTGTCGTCGCCCCACACCATGTCGATCAGCCGCGGCGCCGCCGTCGCGGCCGCAGCGCGGCCGACGGCGTGGATCAAGGGAAAATTTTGCGTCAACAGATCGTCGCCGACGATGGCGCGGATCTCGGCGTTGTGACTTGCGGCGAGCTTCCGCGCAGCCGCTTCGAGATCGGCCGGCCCCATGTCGTTCGCAGGCGTGTTGATGAGGTCGCGCGCCAGCGTCACGGCTTCGGCAATGTGCGAAAGCTCGTCGCGATCGAGGCTTTGCGACAGTTCGAGCTTGATCTCGTGCCCGTCCGACTTGCGGTAGCGCGTGAAGCGGTAGGAGCCGAGCGCCATGGCGAGCGCGGCGAGCCGCCCATCGTGCGGCTCGTTGGCAAAGCGGTAGACGCCGTTCGGCAACAGCTGCGGCAGGCGGCCGGGCAGGAATAGATCTTTCACGTCGTCGGTTACCTCGATGCCAAACAGCACGCCGCCGAGACCGCCATTGCCTGGCAGCAGCAGATGGCGCCCGGCCTTGGGCTCGAACCCCGCGGCACCGGCAAAGGCGCGGGCCTCCGCATCGAGACGAGCGCGCACGTCGGCGTAGGTCGCCGTGGTGACGAACCAGATCGGGACCGCGTTCGCCGTCCCGTGCGCGACGAAGATGGAGCTCATGGGTCCTGCTACCATACCGCTTCCCGATCTGTCATGCCCCGCGATGACAAGCGCTTTTCGTCTGCTCGGCGGATCACATGCGAGCTAGGCGAGCTTCGCAGAGGACGTGTTTTGCGCCCGGCTGTGGCGCACGCCGTAAAGCCAATAGACCGCAAGCCCGATGAGGAGCCACAGCCCGAAGCGCAGCCAGGTGTCGAGTGGCAGCCCGAGCATCAGCAGCAGGGCTGACGCCGCGCCGAGTGGCGCAACACCATAAACCGCCGGCGTGCGGAACGGCCGTAGCGCGGCCGGCTCCCTGATGCGCAGCACCAGCACGCCGATACAGACGACGGCGAATGCAAACAGCGTGCCGATGCTGACCAATTCGCCGACCAGGCCGATCGGCAATAGTCCAGCGAGAACCGTCACGACGCTGCCGGTGATCAGCGTGGTGATGTAAGGCGTGCGGAAACGCGGGTGTACCGTGGCGGCTATCGGCGGCAACAGACCGTCGCGCGCCATGGAATAGACGATACGCGGCTGGCCCAGAATGCCGACCAGGATCACGGAGGTCAGACCGAGGATGATGCCGAGCTTCATGATCGGCGCCAGCCATTTCAGCCCGATGGCGTTGATGCCGACGGCGATCGGATCGGGGACGTTGAGCCGGTCGTACGGAACGATGCCGGTCAGCACGATGCCGACCGCGATGTAGAGAACAGTGCACAGCGCCAGTGAGCCAAGTATGCCGATCGGCATGTCGCGCTTCGGATTTTTCGCCTCCTGCGCGGTGGTCGAGACGGCGTCGAAGCCGATATAGGCGAAGAACACCACGGCGGCGCCACGCACCACGCCGCTCCACCCGAACGCGCCGAAGCCGGCATTGGGCGGAACGAAAGACCCTTCCGGATTGCCCGCCGTCACCCAATTGCCGGTGCTGAAATGTGACGCGGCCGCGGCGATGAACAACAGAACGATCGTGAGCTTGATGGCGACGATGACGTTGTTGACTCGCGCGGACTCGTGGATGCCGATCACCGCCAGCGCCGTGACGCCGACGACCACGACCATGGCCGGCACGTTGAGGATCGTGCCGGTGATTTGCCACGCGCCGCGGGCGGCGTCGTAGGTAAGCGGCGCGCCCGCATAGGCGGCAGGAACGGCAATGCCAAAATCGTTGAGAAAGCTGACCACATAGCCCGACCAGCCGATCGCGACCGTCGCGGCGCCGAGCGCATATTCGAAGATCAAATCCCAACCGACAACCCAGGCGACGAACTCGCCCATCGTCGCATAGGCATAGGTATAAGCGCTGCCGGCGATCGGTACGGTCGAGGCCATCTCGGCGTAACACAGCCCGGCACAGGCGCAGGCGAATCCCGCGAGCACGAACGATAGCGTGATCGCCGGGCCGGCATTGGCGGCGGCGGCGTGCCCGGTTAGCACGAAAATGCCGGCACCGACGATGTCGCCGATGCCGAGCGACACCAGGGTGAGAGCCGAGAGACTGCGCTTGAGCGGGATGCCGTCGTGCGCAGTCAGCTGCTGGAATTCGGCCTCTTCGGCCTCTGCCTGCAGGCTGGCAACCGATTTGCGGACAAAAAAATTCGTCATCGCGATGCTCTTGCGGAGCAAACGACAACGATTGAAAGCAAGCTAAGTTTCACCGGCCAATACGGAATCGCCGGCTTATCCCCGCGGCCACTCTGCCGCGGACACGCCTTTTCGCTTCGAAACGGACCGGTTGGACGTGCCCGCTACTGCGTCGCCGTCTTCTTCACATAGGGCCCGAGCTTCTGCGAGGCCTCGTGCACATAGCTGAGATCGACCACGTCATCGACCTTCACCGAGCCGTCGATCTGCTTGGTGTCGACGAAGAACTGCCAGGCCATTTTGAGCGACGGCATGTCGAGCTTGCCGTCGGGATCGACCGCTTGCGAGACGATGGCGCGGTGCACCGCCGGATCCTTGATGAAGGAATATTCGGTGAGGATCTTGATCACCTGGTCGGCATTCGGGCCGGCGATATGCCCGTCTTTGAGCGAGTCGTTGTAAAAGCGCATCGCCTTGACCAGCGCCACCATGAATTTCTTGGCGTTGTCGGGCTGATCTTGCGCGAATTTCGGGCTGTAGAACACCACCGCCGTCTGATAATCGGGGAACACGTCGTCGGCGCCGACCAGTTTTTTCGCCGAGCCGAGCGACAATAGCTTTGACACCGTCGGCTCGACGGTGAGGCTGGCATCGATCGCCTTGTTGGCGAAAGCGGGGATGTGCTCGGGAAAGCCGAGG
>Ga0210398_10001668_pt1 | contig 22480 bp, 19 predicted proteins | sample IncBWC4OmetaG_FD_161047 | JGI IMG/M metagenome (GOLD analysis project Ga0210398, IMG submission 161047) | Forest soil microbial communities from Barre Woods Harvard Forest LTER site, Petersham, Massachusetts, United States - Inc-BW-C-4-O | ecosystem: Environmental > Terrestrial > Soil >...
ATGGACGCCAAAACTTGCGCTTTAATTCGCAGCAGTTCGGCCATGTCGAATGTCGATCCGCAATCTGTCGCGCGCCCGATGGCCTGATTGATCGTAAGGAGGGCCTCCTCCAGTTGCCCGCTCTTGCGCAGGCCCTCGGCGAGGGCGCCCATGGAGACGGTAAGCAATAGATTCAGCTTTAGGTTAGTCAGGATCTCTAGCGCACTTCGTAGCAAATCGATGCCGGTTCCCAGTTCATCTCGGGCGATGGCAACTGCGCCCTTCAGCCCGAGGCCAGCAGCCCGGTAGGCCTCGAGCGAGTGTCGTCCCGCATACTCGATCAATCGCTCGACATGGTCCTCGGCGGTTTGGAAGTCCCCGCTCCAAAGAAAGACCGGCGGACCGTAAGTCAGTGAAATGCATATCGAAAGTGGGTGACCTCGGCTCGCCGCTTCATTGATCGCGCTTTTGGCGATTCGGCGCGCCTGATCGGGAAAACCGCGCAGCCACAAGGTGCGGGCGAGGGTGCTGGCAGTGTGGCTGCGATAATCAAATCCGAAGACATAGGGGATCAACGTGCCAGGCTCGGCTGCGCGAGCTATGCCACGCTCACCGTAAAACTGCGCCGCGGCTTGGTCTCCGCTATAATGGTAATAGGTGCCGAGCATAAAATCCGCGATTGCCCGGACGGTCGGATCCTTGGCAGCTTCCGCGAAGGTCGCGCTCCGTTGCGCCACGGCGAGCGCGCTACGGAAGTCGGCGAGCCGTATGAAATGCCTGTACAGGCCGAACGAAAGCTCCAGGCGGTGCCGTCCGTCCCTAAACGCCTCCTCAAGAGCGAGTGCACGCTCAATCGCGGCGCGAACCTGATCGCTGTTTCCCGTGGTGTACATCGAAGCCAGGGCAAGCGCTTCCTGAAGGATCATCTCCTGCCTGGTGCCACGGGCGGCGATGTCCAAGCCGGCAAGCGCCCGTTCACACCATCGACCGCACTCCTCGAGCAGTGATAATCCGATGAATAGCGCCGCCGCCCATGTGGCGAGCTCCACTCCGACGCTGCCATCTCCGCCGTCAGAGAACGCCCATTGGAGCGCCGCCCGCACGTTGCCGATATGCAAGGTGTATCCCGAAAGATCGTGCTCGCCGAACCTCGATTGAACGAGCTGGTCGTGTTGGAGAAACTCGGAAAAAAAGTTCGCATGCCGCCGGGCAATGCTATTCGCTTCGCGCCGCTCGGCGAGCTTCGCTTGCGCAAAGGTCCGCGTCGTCTCAAGCAACCGATAATATATCGATCCGTGTAGTGCGGTCGTTGAAATCAGCGATTTCGCAAGTAGACTTGCGATCGCCTCGGTAACGACCCTTTCGGCCGTCACCGAGTCGGATGCCACGGAGCAGGCGGCCTCAAGTGTGAAATCTCCCAGAAATACCGAGAGCCGGCCAAGAACAGCCTTTTCGTGCTGCGAAAGCAGGTTGTAGCTCCAGTCGAGCATCGAGTTCAGGGTCTGGTGCCGCGGCAGCGCAGTCCGGCGGCCGCGCCGGAGCAAGCTGAAGCGATTGTCGAGCAGCTCCGCAATTCCACGAATCCCGAGAGAGCCGGCGTGACTCGCTGCGAGTTCAATGGCAAGCGCGATTCCATCGAGCCGGCGGCAGATCGTAGCGACAATCGGCGCATCGATGTCGCTCAACACCGCGTCATGACCGCTTGCCGCGGCCCGCTCCATGAAAAGCTGAACAGCCGGATACTTGAGCGCTGCTGCCGCCGTCATGCCCCCGTCTTCGGGCGGACAATCGAGGGCATGGAGCAGGTGGATATGTTCACCTTCGACTCGAAGAGCTTCGCGGCTCGTTGTCAGGACGTGCGTCTGCGGGGTCTCGCCGACGACCCGTTCCGCCAATGTGGCTGCCGAGTCGATCACATGCTCGCAATTGTCGAGCACGAGAAGGATCTTCCTGTCGCCAATAAAGGCCGGCAGGCTCCGCAGCGGATCCTTGGTTTGCATCATAAACCCGAGCGCGGATGCGACCGTCGTCGGCAGGAGCTTGGGATCGGTCAATGCGGCCAGATCGACGAAGAAAACCGCCCCGTTGAACCCATCCAGCAGCGCGTGGGCGACGGAGATGGCGACGGTGGTCTTTCCGACGCCGCCCGCGCCGACGATGCTGACGAACCGATACGTCATCAACTGCGCCGATAACACGCGAATGGTGTCATCGCGGCCGATCATACGCATCAGCCTGGGAGGTAGCCTTTGGAGCCGATCGGAGACAGTGGCTTCTCTCGACGGGGAGGACTGCGGAGCGGCAGCTGTTACCGGCGCGACAAAGCAATAGCCCCGGCCGGGGACAGTCACGATGTAGCGAGCGCCCTCGCGCCCATCGCCCAACGCCTTGCGGAGGTTGGCAATGTGGACGCGGAGATTGGCCTCCTCCACCGTCACATCCGGCCAAACGCGGGCGATCAGCTCCCTATGAGTGACGACTTCTCCAGCCCGCTCAACCAGCGCGATCAGCGTGTCGAGCGCGCGGCCACCGAGTTGGAGTGTTTCGTCCCCTTTCGTGAGCTGCCTTTCGGCCGCAAACAGGCGGAAAGGGCCAAACGAGACGACGCCGTGCATCCGTGAGATGTGGCCATCCATGCGCCGCCGCCGACTTTATGAGACTTGCCTTGAAATGGTACACCGCCGTTGGCACGGCACAAGCCGCGCCGGCTCGCGGGCGGTAGGGCCGCCCCGGACGGCGGACCCGTTATTTCCTGCTCGCTCCGATTGTGAAAGCGCCGGCCCTGATCGCGTCAGGCTATGTCCGTTCCCAATTCCAAGCCAAAACGAAGCGAGGCGGCAGTCGCGCAGCTTTAGTACGCGTCAATCAGACGAAAATCTCGCCAAATTTCCAAAAGATTGCCGTCGAAGCCGCGGCTTAGTGTTTGTTGAAGCGACAAACAGCGCTGCGCGGTGGCGGATTTGGTGACAACTATGTCTTCGCAACCAAGTGTCGGCGCGGCGGATCGACCCTTTCTTTACGTCACAGAATTTTTGCACCGGGTTCACAACGAATATACATGTGCAATCTCACTGGCCACCAGACTGGCAACAAGATCGTCCAATGAAGAGACTAAAGCCGCGCTTGCTCAAGTCATCGACCAGCTTCACGCCCTGGCTAGCGCGCGTGAAATTTTACGGCCGCCTTTGACGACCGCGCTTGCTGATCTTAGTACCAATCTGATTCAGCTTTGTCGCGCTATGACTTCGTCCAGCCTTGCCCAACGCGGTATTGAATTGAATCTCGCAATTACGGAACCTGTTTTGCTTGATGCCAAACGTTGTTGGCGAGCGGAACTGATTGTATCGGAACTTATCACAAATGCCTCACGCCATGCTTTTGTTTGCCAGGCGGGCCGTATTTCGGTCGCCGTTAAAGCCGCGTCCGGACAGGTCATTTGCCGCGTAAGCGATGACGGCTCGTCCACCGCAACCCTAAAACGCGGTCTTGGAACCGAACTGATTGACGCTCTTGCAGCCGATCTCGAGGGATATGTCGAGCGACTTCACAAGGCGTCCGGAACGACTGTAACGCTCTGCTTTCCGCAGGATATTCCCGAGCGATCAACTGTGTCGGAGGCCCGACGTGGCCAATCATGATGTTAGTCACTGTTGGCAGACCGTGTTTGAAGTCAATCACGCCAATGTTTCACTAATTTCGCGAAAGCCGCGAGTCTATTCCGGAATTACCTTCTTGGCATTGAGAACGTCGACAATTTCCCAGGAGCAGATCGTGGCCAAGGATCATGCGTGCGCCGTCGTAGCCGTATTCTTGCTGACCGCGGGATCGCCGGCATTGGCCCAGTCGCGTGCCTGGGAAGGCAGTGTCTTTCCGGTGCTCTTCGACTCCCAGGGCGTGCGTCATTACTACACTTACGCTTACTATGGACCATTCGTCCCGCCGCTCGCGTCCGTCGGCGATGAACAAGCCGTCGCGTTACGCCGGGCTTCGCTGTCGCGGACCGTCGAGCGCGTTGTCGAACATGCGGCGGGGCATGCGCGGGTCGTCGTGACGGCGGTCGCGACGGCAAAAATACCGGCTGCGCTAGCGCCTGGTCGGGAACGAGAAGCTGATTTGAAACCTGGAAGGGCTGGAACGGGAGAAGAGGATGGCCATCGCTGACCACGTTGGGCGACCACTTGAACACTCCTCGATCACCACGCCAAGTCTCATCGGCGCGATCCTCTATGCGCTTTGGGGATGTCTGCATTTACAGGCGGCATATGCGGTCTACCACGTGGGTGCTGCTCTCGAGCCGGGAATGGTGCAGGGCCGCGTGTTCCAGGATGCCTGGAACCTGCTGTTTTTTGGTGTGACGGCCATTGCTGTCGCTCTGACATTGAATATCCGAAACAGTGCGTGGGGCTACTGGATCAATCTCGGCGTCCTCGCCTTGGCCGATACCGGCCTGATTTTTTTCGTTCTCATCCCGGGATACATGCCGCTGTGGCCCGGTCTCGCCGGCCCGATTCTGTGGGTGCTCGGCTTGGCCTTCACCACTCTTGCTTATCTGCGCCGCGGAATTCCGCGGCCATGACACCGACCGTGTGAGAAGGTGGGATTCATGCGCGGATCATTTTGGACGCCGCACAGATTTGATGAGGAGAACAAAACGACGTGGAGAAGATCAAAATCGATCATGGTTCATGAATGCCTCAATGCAGAGGGAAGCGGGACCTTAGGCAATGATAATTGTCGGGTCTGCAGCTCAATCCCCGCCAACAAGCCATTGAACGCGCGACCAAACGGCGTGAGGCGATACTCTACATGTGGCGGCTTTGCACCCTTATCCTCCCGCTCGACCATCGCAAGTCTTTCAAGCTGCTTCAGGCGCCCTGACAGAACTTTGGCTGATACGCGACCCGGTAGTTGGCGCTGCAGCTCGGTGAATCGGAGAGATTGATTCAAGCCCAGGAACCACACGATGTGCACGAGCCATTTCAAGGCGAGAAAGCTTAAAACCGGATCGAGGGGACAGCCGGCCGGACCATGCCCAATTGTCAGAGCTTTTTCGTTTGCCATTTCGCACTTACTCCCAGGTAACTTCTGTTCTTTGCTATGCGCTTCATCTACGTAGCTGGCACGCCCGCCGATTGTCGAGGAGAGCAGTCCTATGATCAAAGCCGTTCCTCAACCCGGAAAGACGCTGTTGTCGCCGGCCGATCACACGCTGATTCTGATCGACTTCCAGTCGCAAATGGCGTTCGCCACAAAGTCGATCGATTCAGTCATGCTGCGCAACAACGCAGCTCTCGTCGCCAATGCGGCGAGAATCTTCAATGTCTCAACGATCCTCACGACCGTGGCCGAAAAGACCTTCTCTGGTCCCATGTTCGACGAGATCAAAGCCGCCTTTCCCAAAGCGACGGTCACCGATCGCACAACAATGAACAGTTGGGAAGACCAAACATTCATCGAGCGGGTCAACAGCATCGGCAAGGCGCGCATCGTTCTCGCCGGCCTTTGGAGCTCCGTGTGCATCGTCGGTCCAGCGCTGTCGGCCATCGACCAGGGCTTTGAAGTCTATGTCATTGCCGACGCTTGCGGTGACGTGTCCGAGGAGGCGCATGAGCGTGCGATCGAGCGGATGGTGCAGGCAGGAGCACGACCGATGACCTCCCTCCAATATTTGCTCGAGTTGCAACGGGATTGGGCCCGGATCGAGACTTATGAGGCGACGAGCGGTCTGGCACGGACATTCGGTGGTGCATACGGGCTCGGCGTCATCTACGCCAAGACGATGCTTGGGCCGCACGCGAGCGAAGCCGGAGAAGCTCGCACATGAGGCGTGCTCGGGTGCGCCTGCCGGGCGGTGTGATGAAGTACGTTGGGCGACCAGTCTGCGCTTTGGCCGTCGTGCTAAGCACCGCGCCGCCCGTATTGGCCCAATCTCGCGTTTGTGAAGGCGGCGTGATGCCGATGATGTCCGACGCGTACGGCGCCCACCTACTACATCTACGGCTACTATGGGCCACTTGTTCCGCCCATCGAATCCCAACTGAAAACGGCAGAATAGAAAACTAGGGACTAGAAATTAAGACCCACAACGTCATGAGATAAGATCCATGCACAGATCGATTTTGGCCTTGCTGGTCGTTCTCACGCCGGTCGTTGCTTACGGAGCCGACCGGCCTGACTGGGCATTTCCCGTTGCCGACCAAATTCAGCCGCCGTCGCAAGATGACGACCAGCCGAAAACCTTAACGGGCAGCACCAAGTCCTACACACAAAAACAGATCGACGATCTGAAAAATCCGCCGGATTGGTTCCCCGACATGCACCCGCCGATGCCGCCGGTCGTCGCGCAGGGCACTGCGACATTCGCCTGCGGCTCCTGTCATCTGCCGGTCGGCACCGGCCACGATGAGTCCGCTTATCTCGCGGCGCTGCCGGCGGCCTACATCGTGCGCCAGATGGCGGATTTCAAAAGCGGCACCAGGAAGGGCTTTGGCGACATGCCGGCCGTCGCCCAGGCTCTCAGCGATGCCGACGTTCAATCGGCCGCCGCATATTTTTCTTCGCTCGCCGCGCGGCCCTGGGTCCGTGTCGTCGAGACCGACACGGTGCCCAAGACTTATGTCAATCCCGGCAACATGCGGCTAGCGCTGCCCAACGGCGGCACCGAGCCAATCGGAAACCGCATCGTCGAACTTCCCGAGAACGAGGCGGCTGCGGTTGCGCGCGATCCAAGATCCGGTTTTGTCGCCTATGCGCCGCCGGGCAGCATTGCCAAGGGCCAGGCCCTTGTCACGACCGGCGGCGGGGAAACCACCGCGTGCGTTATCTGCCACGGTCCGGCACTCAAGGGCGTCGGCTCAACGCCCGCGATCGCCGGCCGGCATACCGGCTATATTGTCCGGCAGCTCTACTTTTTTCAGAACGGCAGCCGCTCCGGGCCCGCGGAGGCGCTGATGCACAACGTCGTGCAAAGGCTTACGATCGACGACATGCTGGCCATCGCGGCCTATGTCGCCTCGCGTGAACCGTAGCGGAGTCCAAGGTGGCAAATGACCTCAGCATGATGACGAGGGTGAAACCATGACACGCTCCATGACAAATCCAGTGCTAAGCCAAACCGAACGGGTGGCGGGCAATGGCCTCCTGCACCGGCGCGCGCTGTTGGGGCGCGGCGTCGCTTTCGCCGGCGCCTTGGCGACGGGCGCCGGATTGAACGGCACCGGGGCCGCTGCCGAACCGCTTGCCGAGCCGGATTGGGGTCTCGCGCCGGGCGACCCGGTTCCGGCCTATCAGGTGCCGTCAAAATTTGCCAAAAACGTCGTGCGCACGCTGTCCAATCCCAACTTCGAGCCGCGCACCTCGCAGTCGCGGGCTCCGCATCAATGGCTTGACGGCATGATCACGCCGAATGGCGTGTTTTTCACCATCGTTCATGACGGCGTTCCGGAAATCGATCCGAGCGCGCATCAGCTTTTGATTCATGGCCTGGTCAAGCGGCCGCTGATTTTCAGTTACGAAGCGCTGCTGCGCTATCCGATGACGTCGCGTATTGCCTTCATCGAATGCGGCGGCAACAGCGCCGGTTTGTTTTCCCCGCAGCCTCTGCAGACCGATGTGCAAGGCCTTCACGGGCTCGTGTCATGCGCCGAATGGACTGGCATCAAGCTTTCGACGCTGCTTGACGAGACCGGCATCGACCCGAAGGCGAAGTGGTTCATTGCCGAGGGCGCCGACGCGGCGCACGTGATACGCAGCACGCCGCTCGCCAAGGCATTGGATGACGCGATGATCGTGCTGTACCAGAACGGCGAGCCGCTGATGCCGGGTAACGGCTATCCGATGCGCCTGCTGCTGCCGGGCTACGAAGGCAACATGAACATCAAGTATGTGCGGCGGATCAAGCTCCTGCCGGAGCCTGTTTTCAGCTATTGGGAATCGCAGGTTTACACCGAGCCGTTGCCGAGCGGCAAAGCGTATCAATTCTACTTCGTCAACGAGGTCAAATCTTTCATCACCAAGCCATCGCCGGGATTGTCTTTGCAGCAACCGGGTCTTTATGAGATTTCCGGTCTCGCCTACTCGGGCAAAGGCAGGATTTCCAAGGTGCTGGTGTCCGCCGACGGCGGCCAAAGCTGGGGCGAGGCAGCGTTGCAAGAGCCAGTGCTGAGCATGGCATTCACGCGCTTTCGGATGCCGTGGCAATGGAACGGCGGTCCCGCAATTTTACAAAGCCGCGCTTGGGACGAAGACGGCAATGCTCAACCGACGCGGGCGCAATTCGTCGCGGCGCGTGGCGAGTTGCCTTCGGTGCCTCCGCTGTTGGCCTTTGAAAACCATCATTACAACGGGATCACGAGCTGGGCAGTCGACCAGAAAGGGCAGGTCACACATGCGTATGCATAGCGCCCTCCTTTTATCCGCGCTGTTCTCCCTCACGCTTGCACCCGGTGCGGTATTCGGCGCCGGCCCGAACCTCGGCAAGACGATCAGTCCGGCCGACCTTGCGCCGTGGGACATCGACACCGAGCCCAGTGGGGCGGGATTGCCCGCGGGCAGTGGCACGTCCGATCAGGGTGCCGCGATTTTTGCCGACAACTGCGCTGCCTGTCATGGCGACGGCGGCAGAGGCGCCACCACGACGACGAGCGGCGCACCTGCCGCCCCGCCAGTGGTCAGCGACGTGAAGCGGAACGGCATCGACGATACGACGCTCACTATCGCCAATTATTGGCCCTACGCGACAACGCTGTTTGACTACATCAAGCGTGCCATGCCGTGGACGTCGCCGCGAACGTTGACCGACGATCAAGTCTACGCATTGACCGCTTATATTCTGGCGCAAAACAAATTGATCGACGGCAAGCAAGTGATCAACGCGCAGACGTTGCCCGCGGTGCAGATGCCCAACCGCAACGGTTTCATTCCGCGCTTCCCCGAAAGGATGCCGCCCGGATAGCACGGGTCATGTCGTTGTCGTTCGTCCTTTGCGCGGACAAAGAACCGGCCTGCGGGGAAGGATTGAATGATAAGCAAGCGGTGACAGAATGGCCTTTCAATTCACCGTAAACGGCGCGACGGTCAGCGTGGATGCGCCTGCCGCTACGCCGCTGCTATGGGTGATCCGGGAAGAACTCAAACTCACCGGCACCAAGTTCGGCTGCGGCGTAGGCCTCTGCGGCGCCTGCGTGGTGCATATCGACAGCAAGCGTGCGTTTTCGTGCCAGATGCAGGTGTCGAATGTCGCCGGCAGGCAAGTGACGACCATCGAGGGCCTGTCGCCGGATTCCTCGCATCCGGTGCAGAGGGCTTGGCTTGCCGAGCGTGTGCCGCAGTGCGGCTACTGTCAGTCCGGCCAGATCATGAGCGCGGTCGATCTGCTGCAGCGGAAGCCACACCCAACTCGTGCAGAGATCGTCGAGCAGATGAGCGGACATATCTGCCGCTGCGGCACCTACCGGCGCATTCTGCGCGCCATCGAACGCGCTTCGCGTGAGAGCTGAGCCATGAACCAAATGTCCTGCCCGAGGACCGGATTTTCGCGCCGCGGCTTCATGATTGGGATCGCGGGCATGACGTTTGCCATCGCCGCCGGAGAAGAATGGTTTGCGAACGCCGCGACTGAAGCGCCTGGCGCGGCCGGAACGGCATTCAATCCATGGGTTAGTATCGCAACAACCGGAGCAATATCGATCATCTCACCAGCTACGGAAATGGGGCAGGGATCGCTGACTTCACTGCCATTGATCGTTGCCGAGGAACTGGACGCCGACTGGTCCAAGGTGGTTGTCGTGCCGGCACCACCGATCGACAAAATCTACGGCAATCCCGGCTTTGGCGGCGTCATGCATACAGCCAGCAGCGCCGCCGTGACTGGCTTCTTCACGGATTTGCGCACCTTTGGCGCGCAAGTGCGCGCCGTGCTCCTCGATAACGTCGCCAAGCAGTGGAATGTATCGTTGGCCGAGCTGAGCACTGAGCCGAGCGTCGTCGTTCATGCCAAATCGGGCCGGCGCATCGGCTACGGTGACATCGTCGCGTTCGCCGAAATTCCAGCCGTCGCGCCCGACATCCAGCCGGAATCGCTAAAGAAAACCAGCGACTTCAGACTAATCGGCCACGACGTCATGCGTATCGAGCTGCCGACCAAGGTCAACGGCAGTGCCACTTATGCGATCGACGTCCAGGTGCCCGGAATGATTTATGGCGCTGTTTTGCGGAGCCCGGTCGAAGGTGGGGCGCCGGACACGCTCGACGATGCGGCGGCCAAAGCAGTTGCTGGCGTCATCGACGTCGTGCGTCTGCCCTATGGCATCGGCGTCCTCGCCCAAACTCCCTGGGCTGCATTTGACGCCCAGTCCGCGCTTGAATCTGGTGTGACTTGGCAGCGCAGCGGAAAGGCGTGGGGATTCGACAGCGACGAAGCTCTAGACGCGTTCGCCGCCGATGCCCGCAATCTAAACATGCCGACCAGCGTGGACTGGTTCAAGCAGGGTGACGCGGAAGCCGCGCTGACGCAGGCTGCAACCGGGATCGAAGCGGAATACCGCTGTCACTATGCCTATCACGCGCAGATGGAGCCGTTGAACACGGTCGCGTCAGTGTCGGCGGCCGGCGATGCCGCCGAAGTTTGGTGCGGGACGCAATATCCGACGGCCGCGCAGGCCGCGGCGGCGAGAGCCCTCAATATCCCGGCTGAGAAGGTCAAGCTCAACTATACGCTGCTTGGCGGCGGCTTCGGACGGCGCGGCGATTACGATCAGGAGTTTGTTGTCGATGCCGTGCTCATGTCAAAGAGCGCGCGGCGGCCGGTGAAAGTGATGTGGACGCGCGAGGATGACGTCCACAACGGCCATTTCCGCCCGATCACAGCACATTATTTGCGCGCTGGCCTCGACGCATCCGGAAAATTGATCGCGTACAATCAACGCGTGGTAGGCGACCGCGTATTGCCGTTTGAAGACCCCCCGCGCTTTCACGGCAACCACGACAGGGACTATCTCCTGATGAACGGGGTCGAGCTGGCGAGCTACGATATTCCGAACCAGTACGGCGGTCAGATTCCTCGCGATACGGGAATCCGGACATGCCCGTTGCGCGGCATTGGTTTCACCGCGAACAAGTTTGTTGTGGAGGCGTTTCTCGACGAAGTGGCGCTCAAGCGGGGAGCCGATCCCGTCGAGTTTCGTTTGCAGCTGTTGAGGAATACGCCTCGCGGGCAAAAGGTATTGCAACGCGTTGCGGAAATGGCCGACTGGAGCCGCAAACGCGACAATACGGCCTTGGGCTGCGCCTTCATCGACTACAACGATACGCTGATCAGCGGCGTCGCGGAGGTTTCGGTCGACCATTCGACCGGTGAAATAAAGGTGCAAAATTTTTGGTGTGTCGTGGATTGCGGCATTGCGGTGCAACCCGACAACGTCGTTGCGCAATTCGAAGGCGGCATCGTTTATGGCCTTGGCTTGGCTTTGACCGAAGAGATCAGCATTCGGGACGGCGCCGTCCAACAGAACAATTTCTATGACTACCGCGTCATGCGCATGAACGACCTGCCGGAGATCCATGTCGAAGTCATCCCGACCGACAATCATCCGACCGGAGTGGGCCAGATGCCGGTGCCAATCGTCGCCCCAGCCGTCAACAATGCCGTGGCTCAGCTCACCGGAGTGCGGCTGCGCGAATCACCGATGACTCCAGACCGTGTCAAGAAGGCGCTGGGTTAGCTTCAGGAGCCCTCATGAGCCTTACCCGCAGAAACTTCATCCACGCTTCGACTGCGGCGGTGGCGGCGTTTTCGATGCTCAGGCCGGCGCGTGCACAGACCCTTACCGCTCGGCAATACCATTCACAGCCTGAGGACAGTCATCTCCATCTCTATCTCAGGAAGATCTGGGATGCCGTTGGCGCGGAAACGAACGGGCAGCTGAGCGTGACGGTCTATGCGCGCAATAATGGGGAGGCAGCCGGCGACCCGGATATCCTTAAGCAGCTTCAAGCCGGCGAGCTCGAATTCTTTACGCTCAACGGCAATATTCTGAGTCAAGCGGCGCCGGCTCCCGCGGCCGACATCCAGGGAATCCCTTTTGCATACTCGTCGAGCAGGCAGGTCGCCGCCCTCAATGACGGGGAATTTGGCGATTACCTCCGCCACGAGCTCGCAAGTAAGGGTATCCAGCTCATTCCATTCGGCAGCATGGAGAACGGCTTTAAGCAGATTACGTCCGTGGAACGGCCGATTCAGAAGGCCGGTGATCTCCGCGGGTTCAAGATGCGTGTGCCCAACGGAAAACTTTTCTTCGATTTCTACGATGCTCTCGGGGCAGCCCCCAAGATCGTCAACTTCAATCGGCTGTATCAGGCGCTTGCGGCGCATGAGGTCGACGGACAGGAAAATCCCCTCGTCGACGCCGAGGACAACAAGCTCTACGAGGTCTGCAAGTACGTCGGTCTGACATCGCACGAGTGGGCTGGTTACAACATGCTGAGCAACCAAGCCTTCTGGCAGCGGCTGCCGGGGGACATTCAAGACAGCATCGTCCGCAACACGAAAAAATTTGTGCCGCAGCAGCGTGCCTTCGTGCAGACGCTAAATGCCAGCGCCGAAAACAAGCTTAGGGCCCGCGGCATGATTTTCACGCAAGCCGACACTGAGAGCTTTCGCAAAGCTTTGACGGACGCCGGTTTCTACACGACGTGGCGGGCGTCATGCGGTGAAAAGGCGTGGGCGCTGATGGAAGCGCAAACCGGCCCGATTGGGTGACCCAAATTTTCAACTATCCTCGGTGAGAGCCATGACAAAACATCATGCTGCAGAATCAAGTTCAGGTTCCGATCTTTTACCTTCGGCCGCAGCTGGAGCGACGCTGCTGCGGTTTATTTTGGCCGGGTACTGGATCGTGCACTGGTGGTACAAGGTCGGTTTTGAGGGGATGCCCGCCACTGAAAGCTTTTTCATCAAGCAAGGCTTACCGGCCTGGTTGGCATGGTTCGACATCAGTTTCGAAGTCGTCGTGGCCGCCTGCCTGATCCTCGGACTGTATGTTCCGCTCATTTGTCTAGTGAGCCTGCCTATTTTGTGCGCCTCCATGATCATTTTCGCGGGGAACGGATTCTATTTTCCGCTGGGAGGCATTGAACTGCCGATTTTCTGGGCTTTGGTCCAGGTCGTCCAAGCACTGCTGGGGCCCGGCGTCTTTCGGATCACCCCACCGAAGTGGTTGCCCCGCGTTCCGGTTTTTCCGGCTCTCGGTCCCTAACTCCGCGATGACGAAGCGCATCATGGAGAGCAGCCGTGACCATCCTTAGGCCAGTTCGCATTGTCGGTCTCACCATAGCCATCCTGGCACCGATGCTCGCAGAGCCTGCTCGCGCCCAGGGCAGCGCGGTCTATCTCGCCACTTATGTCGACGTTCTGCCGAACGCGGTTGTTTCCGGCGAAGCACTGCTCGAGCGATACCGCGATGCAAGCCGCAAGCTGGGCGGCAATCGGCGCTTCGACGTGCTGCACGAGATCGCGCGTCCGGACCGCTTCGCGATCCTGGAAGTCTGGCAAGACAAAGCCGCGCTCGACGGCCATGACAAAGCCGCGAGCACTTTGCGCTTTCGCGACGAACTCAAGGAATTTCAGAGCGCACCTTACGACGAGCGCGTGGGCAGTGGCACTTATGTCGAGCCGTTGGAGAGTGAAAGTCGGGCCGACACAATCTATGTTCTCACCCACGTCGACGTCACTCCCGACCACCTGGACGATTGCCTGGCATTGCTCAAGACCATGAGCGTCGACACTTCCAAGGATCACGGCAACATCGGCTATGAAGTGCTCCAGCAGGCAGCCCTGCCGAACCACTTCACCGTCGTGGAAGAGTGGACGAGTAGGAAGGCGCTCGATTCCCATGTCATGGCGGCGCACACGCGCGCATTTCGACAGAGGCTGGCGCCCATGGCGGGTGCACTCTATGACCAGCGTTTCTACAAGGAGTTGAGCTGAACGTTTACGGTGCGAACGAGAGAATGAACATGGATGTCCCAAGCTTTGTTCAGCAATATGGAATGCGACGCAGCACGCTGTCACTAAAACGTTAGGAGGCCTCCGATGACAATGCCGCTTGATGCTCCCGATCTCATCCTGTACCGCGGTCTCTTCACGACCCTTGACCGTTCGAATCCAAACGTCAGCGCGGTCGCGATAAAGAACGGCGTGTTTACCGCCGTCGGGCGCGACGAAGATGTCATGCCGTTCGCCGGCCATTCGACGCGCGTCGTCGATCTAAAAGGGCGGCGCGTGCTGCCGGGTCTTATTGATAACCACCTTCATATCATCCGCGGCGGGCTCAGCTTCAACATGGAGCTGCGCTGGGACGGCGTGCGCAGTCTTGCCGACGGCATGGCGATGTTGAAGCGGCAGGTGGCGGTTACACCGCCGCCACAGTGGGTTCGAATCGTCGGCGGCTTTACCGCGCATCAGTTCGCGGAAAAGCGCCTGCCGACCATCGAGGAACTCAATGCGGTCGCGCCCGACACGCCGGTCTTTCTGCTGCATCTCTACGACCGCGCCATCCTCAACGCCGCAGCGCTCCGGGTGGTCGGTTACTCCAAAGACACGCCCGAGCCGCCCGCCGGCGAGATCGTGCGCGATGCCAAGGGCAACCCGACCGGTATGCTGCTGGCAAAGCCCAATGCCGGCATCCTCTATGCGACGCTGGACAAGGGACCGAAGCTGCCGTTCGAATATCAGCTCAACTCGACTCGCCATTTCATGCGCGAACTCAATCGGCTTGGCGTGACGGGCGCTCTGGATGCCGGCGGCGGCTTCCTGTTCTATCCGCAGGATTTTCAAGTCATTCAGAAGCTGAACGAAGCCGGCCAGCTCACCATCCGGCTCGGCTACAATCTGTTCACGCAGAAGCCAAAGGGCGAGAAGGCGGATTTCCTCAACTGGACGAAATCCGTGAAATACAAGGAAGGCAATGATTACTTCCGCCACAACGGGGCCGGCGAGATGTTGGTCTACTCGGCGGCCGATTTCGAGGATTTTCGCCAGCCGCGTCCCGACATGCCTCCGCAAATGGAGAGCGAGCTCGAGGACGTCGTCCGGATTCTGGCCGAGAACCGCTGGCCATGGCGACTGCATGCGACCTATGACGAGACGATCTCGCGCGCGCTCGATGTTTTCGAACGCGTCAATCAAGACATTCCGCTCGACAGCCTGAATTGGTTTTTCGATCACGCGGAGACGGTCTCCGACGAGTCGATCGATCGCATTGCCGCGCTCGGCGGCGGCATCGCCGTGCAGCACCGCATGGCATATCAGGGCGAGTATTTCGTCGAGCGTTACGGGCCGGGCGCCGCCGAGACGACGCCGCCGATTTCGCGCATGTTGGCCGCCGGCTTGAAAGTCTCGGCGGGCACCGACGCAACGCGGGTCGCCTCGTACAACCCTTGGGTGGCGCTGGCATGGCTCGTGACCGGCAAGACCGTCGCGGGGACGCAAATTTATCCGAAACGAAATTGCCTCGACCGCGAGACGGCACTGCGCATGTGGACCGAGTACGTGACATGGTTTTCCAAAGAAGAAGGCAAGAAAGGCCGCATCCAGGTCGGCCAGTTTGCGGACCTGATGGTGCCAGATCGCGACTACTTCGCCTGCGCGGAAGATGAGATCGCTGATACCACATCCGACCTCACGGTCGTCGGCGGCAAGGTCGTTTACGGCGCCGGTGACTTTGCGCGCTATGACGAAGCCGAGCTGCCGCCGGCAATGCCGGAATGGTCCCCAGTGCGCACCTTCGGCGGCTATGCCGCTTGGGGCGACCCGAATGGCGCCGGCAAGCCCGCGCTCAATCGCAGGCTCGCCATGCAATGCAGCTGCGCGAATGCTTGCAGCATCCACGGTCATGATCACGCCAGCGCATGGTCGAAGAAATTGCCGGTCTCCGATCTCCAATCCTTTTGGGGCGCGCTCGGCTGCGCTTGCTGGGCGGTCTGAGGAAGTCACACGGTGCGTCGACGTCAGAGAAATCGAGCTGCGACCAAGTATCCGCTGGTTTCGCACAAGACTGCGTCCTCAGCCGGCCGGCAAAATCGTTGCGCGCCAGAACACGTCGGGAAGAATGTGGTGGTGAACGTCGACAGTGAAGGACATGGTCTTATTCCTTCATCATGTCGCGGCCTTGATCAGTTCGGCAGCGCGGCCGCCAATCATGAAGGATGGTGCATTGGTTGGCCCGGATGTGACCGACGGCATGACAGACGCGTCTGCTACGCGCAGACCCCGAAAGCCGTGGACGCGAAGCTCGCTGTCGACGACGGCATCGGCGCCAGTGCCGATCTTCGCGGTGCCCGCCGGGTGACCGAAACTCGCTGCCGCGGTTCGCGCGAGGTCGATCAGGTCCTGTCGGCTGGTGGCTTTCGAGCCCGGAATAACCTCGGCTTCGCGGATGCTGTCGAAGGCGGTCTTGCTGCCCAGCTCGCGGGCCGCTTCGATCGCCCGCACGATGGCGGCGAGATCGCGGTCGGTGCCCAGATGGTTGCCCTCGATGATGGGCGCATCGCGCCAATCCGCGCTGGCAAGCTGGACATGGCCACGGCTGGTTGGTTGAACGAGCGCCGGCGCGATCGTAAAGCCTTCTTGCGGGGGCGCGCCGAAGCGAGCGGCCGCCTCTGGTGTCGCGATTGGAAGCTGCTCGAGCACGAGGTTGATATCGGTCGGATGACTGTCGACGCCGCTCGACAAGTAGACTTCGGCTTCGACCGTGTCGCTGTCGACGGGACGGTCCGGCATCTTTCCTTTGTATTGGTAGACGACCCCAGACACGAGGACATGATCCTGCAAGTTCTGGCCGACGCCCCGCAAATTGGCGACCGGCTTGATGCCGAGCTTTCGCAATTGCGCGGCGTCACCGACGCCGGACAGCATGAGTAGCTGCGGGCTATGGATCGTGCCAGCTGCGAGGATGACTTCGCGGGTTGCCCTGACACTTTTGGCGCCATCGCCGGTGCTAAGTTCCACGCCGCTCGCACGATCGCCGTTAAAGACCACTTTGGTGACGTTGGTGTTCAGCAGAAGAGTAAGGTTCGGACGGTCGAGGTTCGGCCGCAAGAACGCGCGGGATGAGCTCACCCGGGTGCCATCGGCGGCGATATTCATGTTGATATAGCCGGCCCCGGCGCGCATCGGACCGTTCATGTCGTCGATAATGGGAAAGCCCATCTGACGCGCAGCCTCTATGAAAGCAGGGGCCGTCGGATGGGGATCGCCGGGCTTGCGAATGTGGACGGGACCGCCGGCACCGCGCCACGCGTTGGCGCCGCCCTCCCAATCCTCCTGGGTCTTGTATGTCGGTAAGACGTCCTTAAAACCCCATCCCTTCGCGCCGCTCCGGTCCCAGGCGTCATAATCGCGCTCCATGCCGCGCGACCACGCCATCGCATTAATTGAGCTGCCGCCACCCAGCACGTGGCCGAGCGCCATGTTGAATTTTCGGTTGTTCAATTGGGGAACGGGCACGATCGGCAGCTTCCAGTCCAACGGCCCGCCGACATTGTAGAACCAGATGCTCGGATTGCTGATCGTGGGAGCCATATCAGAGCCGCCAGATTCAACCACCAGAACTTTGGCGCCCGTCTTTGACAGCTCACCCGCAACGATCGAGCCCGAGGCGCCGGCGCCGACAACGATGTAGTCGTAGGCGCCCTCGAGCTTCGCTTGGTTGGCCGCCTGATTGTCGCCGGCGGCGAACGCCTGATCGACCATCGCGGCCGAAAGCCCGGCGGTAAGACCGGTAGCGCCGGCGATGGTCAGGAAGCGACGCCTGCTCAGCCGCCCGCTCGCCACCTGGTCCAGAAGGACCCGCATCATTTCATTGGCATTGGTCATCTTGGGTCCTCCATAACGGCAACGATGCTTTCCAAAGCGCAGCGTTGCCATCAAGATCCCACGCTGACGTCTTCGCCGGTTGCGACGCCACGGAAGTGCCATGTGCCGGCTGCACGGAAGCTGCCAGCGGTGCCGAATGTGTCCTCCAGGAACTGGATGTAGCTGATCTTGTCGCCTGTCACCTTGGCGAGCAGGGCGAAGGGGGAGGTAATCTCCTTGCCGAGCGTGCGCGTCTTGTACGTAAAGCTCCCGAACATCGCGACGCTGTGTTCATTGACGAGCACGTCTCTGACCTCGAACGCCTTTGTTTCCCAGACCCGGCCGATGCCGTTAAAGGCGTCGACGAGGCTCTGTGGGCCCCGGTTCGTGCCCGCCCATGGAAGCACCTTGTGCAGCTCGGGATTTTTGAAGTTCAGCGAAACGTAGGTGAGGTCCTCGGTGGTGAGGCCGCGAACGTGTTCGATGTTGGTTGGGTTCGAGAGAAGCGTTTGTACCAATTCAAGCGGGGTCTTCATATGAGCCTCCAGGGTTTATGTGTCAGCGGGCTAAGGATTCACGGCTCGTCCGCCCGTCTACAGCTTGTAAAGCGTCGGGAGCTTTACGGGCTCGCGTGTGTCTGTAGCCTCCCGGCGAGGAACGCACCGACGGCATCCAGCGCTTGTGCTGCCGCCTTCAACTTTCCGATGCTTCCGGCAAATCCATGTGGCATCCCTATCCACACATCGAGCCGGGTATCGACCCCGGCAGCACAGGCACGCTCATAATACCGGAGCGAATCATCGAGTAGTACTTCGTCGTAACCGACGTGAATGCGAACGGGAGGCATGCCGGAAAGTCGAGCATGGAGAGGTGAAGCGAGCGGATGTTTCGCGTCGGCGCTCCCTAGGTAGGAATGCACGAGTTCCGCGACCTGTGGGAGAGTGAAAAAAGGATCGGCATCCGCGCGCGTCTCATAGGTCGCGCCTGACAGAGTCAGATCCGTAACCGGCGACAACACGGCAACGCCGACAAGAGTCGCGTTGATGGAGGCGGCTTCGCCGGTAACGCGCGACGCGAGTACCAGTGCGAGATTGCCTCCAGCGGGGTCTCCCGTAAGAGCAATCCGATGAATGTCGCTCCCGGCGAGTCCTTGGTAACATGCCAGCACATCGTCCGCGGCCGCTGGAAATGGATGTTCCGGGGCAAGCCGATAGTCCGGGATAAACGCCCTCGCTCCCGCTCTCGCAGCAATATGCCCGACAAGATGGCGGTAGGCCCTGGCGGATCCAAAGTTAAACCAACCACCGTGCAGATGGACGATCGCCTCCTCGTCTGACCGCCAATCCGCAGGATGTACCCAAAGTCCCGGTACGCCGCCCAGCGTGTCCGCTGCGAATGTCACGTCGTCGCGCGGCAAAACGCTCTCCATGAGAGCGTCGAATTGTCCGCGCGCTTCTATTCCCCGCGGCACGCCCTTGGTGGAACAGGCCATGGCGCGCATCGCGGCGGTGATCGCTGCATCTTCGGGATCGAGCGGATGGACCGTTGGAGGATACTTTCTTACTCCGTGTGTTTGCAGTTCCATTGAACTCTCCTGGGCGATCTTCCCTCCGTGGCGGATCGCGTTGGCGATCGCGAGGTTAGTCCGGGCCCACGGTGTCACCACGTAAACCTAGGAATAGGTCATTCGAATTTAGGAAGCAGGCCACTCACTGCAAGCCCGTGGGCGAATTGGATGCCCAATGTGCGGCGTAGCCAGGTCCAGATCACGAGGATGCTCGCGGTAGCTTGCGCCAGACCTGCGCTCATACTATACTTTACGATTGTAAAGTAAAAGTGCCAAGGCTTCCAGCCAAGGGCCGTCGGTTTCGAATTATCCGCCGCGAGGAAATGCGAAACGATGATCGAGGAGCGCGACATTGCTGTTGCGATGCGCGATGGAACGCGCGTTGTGCTGGACGTGTATCGCCCGGACGCGGCGGGCAGATATCCGGTGCTCTATGCGTGTTCGCTGCACAACAAGGACATTCAAGGTCCCGATATCGCCGACGTGCTGCCGCCGCAGCCGGCGCATGCGGCGCTTTGGTTCGGTCCCATCGAGGCAGGCAACACCCGGCACTTTATTGCGAACGGATATGTGCATGTCATCGCACAGCCGCGCGGTTCGGCGAAATCCGAGGGTGTGTACGGTCACGAGGAAACAGATCACTACGACATGATCGAATGGATAACGCGCCAACCCTGGTGTGACGGCAATGTCGGAATGGTCGGAATCTCAGGATACGCCGGCGAGCAATGGCGCGCCGCCGCCCAGGGGCATCCGGCTCTGAAGGCAATCTTCCCTTACGACGCCTGCAGCGCTTATGGCGGGATGTTCGGCTTTCGCGATTTCGCCCCTGGAGGCGTGCTGCACACCTTTCCTTACCTGCTGGACGTCTTCAGCACCGTTCATGAATCGCGCGACCGGCCTACAGAGCTCCCGCTCGAGCAAGAGGACCTTTGGCGCGAGGCGATGCGCAACCCGGACTTCAAGCAGTACATCAATCTCTACAACATCCTGACCCAGAAGGGGCAACGCACCTTCCTGATGTACCACTTGCTGACAAATCCGTGTGAAGCCGACGGAGTGGTCGAGCGATCCGAAGAGACATTCAAGAAAATCAAAATTCCATTTTATACCGGCTCGGGCGCATACGCCTACACCTACAAACTCCATTGGCTTGGCGCGCAGCACTATTTTCAAAATGTTGAACAACCTAAAAAGCTGATCTTCACCGGGCCGGCTCACCTGGAGCGCCCTTTTCATCAGTATCACGACGAGATCATCCGTTGGTACGACCATTGGCTGAAGGGCAGGGACACCGGCATCATGGACGAGCCACCCGTGCGCTATTGGCTCATGGGTGCCAACGCGTGGCGTACAGCGAGCGACTGGCCGCTGCCGGAGACCGAATGGACGAAATTCTATCTGTCTCAATGGGAGGGGCTCACAACGGAGGCTCCGCTCGGATCAGAGGCCGGCGCCGCCGTGCGGGAGCCGGACGTCTTCACCCAGATGCCGCTCACACGAACTGTGAAGGTCGAGCGGTTGCGTTATATGACCGATCCGCTGCCGCAGGATGTCGATGTGGTCGGACCGATTGCGCTGACGCTGTACGCGGCGATCGATCAGAGTGACACCAATTGGATTGTCGTGCTCAAGGACGTCGGGCCGGATGTTTCGGTGCGAACAGCGCGAGAAGGCGAACGTGCCGTGCCGCAAACCCTGCCGGAGCGGGAACTGACACGCGGCTGGCTCAAGGCATCCTATCGCGCGGTGGATGAGAAACGGTCCAAGCCTTGGGAACCGTTCCACAAGCTTACGCGCGCGGCCGTCGCTCCGGTCGTCCCCGGAGAAATCGTCGAGTACAGAATTCAAATTCTGGGTACGGCCAATCGGTTCAAAGCCGGCCACCGGATCTGTCTCGACATTACATCAATGGATGTGCCCACCGGCACGGGCGCGATGACCAACGTCGAATACATTCCCTATCACGTGTGCAGCAGCCGGACGGTGACCCACCGAATCTATCGGGACGCGGAAAGGCCATCGCATCTGCTGTTGCCGATCATCCCTGACCGAGGCTGAGCTGCGCGCCTACCACGACACGAGGCCGTTTGTAGCAGGGAAGCAAGAGCGAGAGGAGGATTTATATGGATACGATCAGGTTTGAACAAAAAGGCGCGATCGGCAGCATCGTCCTCGCCAACCCGCCGTTCAATCGGCTTGATCTTCGCTTTTCGAAGGCGCTGCGGGAAGCGGTGCACAGTGCGAGCGAAAGCGCTATTCGGGTCCTGGTCATTCGCGCCGAGGGGCCGAACTTCAGCTTCGGCGGCGAGGTCAGGGAATGGCCGGGCAAGGACGTCAATTGGTTTCGTACCTTCGTCGCGGAAGTGAACGCGTCCTATCGTGCGATCGAAACGTTACGTGTTCCGACCATGGCCGTCGTGCGGGGCGTGGCCTTCGGCGGCGGGTTTGAGCTCGCGCTGGCATGCGATTTTTTGGTTGCGGCAAAATCCACGATCTTCCGCTGCGTCGAGGTCACGACGGCGATGCTGCCGATTGCGGGGGCGTTGCAGCGGCTGGCTGAACGTGTCGGCCGTGCCCGTGCGTCCCGTTTCGCAATGCTGGGCGAGCCGATTTCCGGCGCGGAAGCAGGTGCTATGGGGATAGCGACCCACGTGGTCGATGAAAACAAACTCGAGGAAACCGCCGACGCGCTCGCCAGCCACCTCGGCCGCGGTCCCACGCGCTCTTACGCGGCAACGCGCACTCTGCTTAAGGCTTGGTCAAGCGGTGGTGTCGCCGCGGCCGACCTCGTCATGCTCGACGTGTCGATGGAGCTCTACAACGGCGCCGATGCGCAGCGCGGCTTTGCCAGCACCGCAAAGGCTTTCGACGCCGATATCGAGCCACCGGCAATGACGTTCGAAGGCAAATGACCTGAGCGCTGGGCGAGATACCATGCGCCGTGATAACCAAAGCGTATGGCGCGAGGATCGAGGAAAAGCCGCGGAGTAGGGGGCACTTCCCGCACAAGAAAGCGCGCCGAGCAGGGACGTTCGCGCGCGACGCGACTATCGATTTTGAAGGCCGCCTTATCCGAGTTT
>Ga0210398_10001670_pt1 | contig 22448 bp, 24 predicted proteins | sample IncBWC4OmetaG_FD_161047 | JGI IMG/M metagenome (GOLD analysis project Ga0210398, IMG submission 161047) | Forest soil microbial communities from Barre Woods Harvard Forest LTER site, Petersham, Massachusetts, United States - Inc-BW-C-4-O | ecosystem: Environmental > Terrestrial > Soil >...
CGTCATCACCGTTGGCCACCGCCTCTCCGCCCGCGGCTCGGATCTCATCGACCACGGCCTGAGCGGTGGCAAGATCACGGCCTTCACCGGTGAGCGTCGTGCCGAGATCGTTCACCAGCACACGCGCACCCTCGCGTGCGAACGCCAGCGCATACGCGCGCCCGAGGCCGCGGCCGGCTCCGGTCACGATGACGATGCGACCTGCACACAGTCCCGGCATATTCACAGCCTCTCGATGATGGTCACGTTGGCCTGACCGCCGCCTTCGCACATGGTCTGCAGCCCGTAGCGCTGCTCGCGCCGTTCCAATTCGTGCAACAGCGTCGTCATCAGCCGGCCGCCGGTCGCGCCCAGCGGATGGCCGAGCGCAATGGCGCCGCCGTTGACATTGATGCGCGCCGGGTCGGCATCCAGCTCGCGCTGCCAGGCGAGTACCACCGAAGCGAACGCCTCGTTGATTTCGATCAGGTCGATGTCGGCGAGTTTCAGGCCGCTGCGCTCGAGTGCGTGGCGCGTGGCCGGAATCGGTGCTGTCAGCATCCAGAGCGGATCAGCGCCACGCACGCTCAGGTGCTGAATGCGCGCGCGCGGTTTGAGCTTCAGGCGCTGCACCGCGCTCTGTGAGGCCAGGAGCAACGCGGCCGAGCCATCGGCGATCTGGCTGGAGACGGCCGCGGTGATCCGCCCGCCCGGTGCCAGCGGCTCGAGCGCTGCCATCTTCTCGAGTGTCGTGCCGAGACGCGGCGTCTCATCACGGTCGAGGCCGGCGAGAGGTGCGATCTCGCGGCGGAAATAGCCGCGCTCGATCGCCGCCAGGGCGCGGCGGTTGCTCTCCAGCGCAAATTCCTCCATCTCGCGGCGGCTGATGTCCCATTTGGCGGCGATCATCTCCGCAGAGCGGAACTGGGAAACCTCCTGGGTACCGTAGCGCTCGCGCCAGCCCTGCGAGCCGCTGAACGGATCGGACACGCCGTACGCCTTGCCGGCGTACATCGCCGCGCTGATGGGAATCTGGTTCATGGTCTGAACGCCACCGGCGACCACCAGATCCTGCGTGCCACTCATCACCGCCTGTGCGGCGAAGTGCACTGCCTGCTGGGCAGAGCCGCACTGCCGATCAACGGTGGTGCCGGGAACGTGATCAGGCAGGCCCGCCGCCAGCCAGCAGGTGCGCGCGATGTCGCCGGCCTGCGGACCGATCTGGTCGACGCAGCCGAAGATCACATCATCCACCTGGGCCGGATCTACTGCGCAGCGCTCCAGCAGCGCGCGGATCACATGGGCACCCAGATCGGCCGCGTGCACGCCGGCGAGGCTGCCCTTCTTCTTGCCGGTCGGGGTGCGCACCGCACCGATAATGTAGGCCTCGTTGCTCATGGCGGATTTCCTTCTGGCTCAGCGGCGTATTCAAAGGTCGTATGTGCGCCGAGCGCAAATGCCCCCTCGGTCAGCAGCGACTGCACCCGCCGCGCGTGGAAGCTGCGGTCACCCCAGGCACCGGCGAGCGCCCAGGCTCGCTTCATGAAGAAATGCAGGTCGACCTCCCAGGAATAACCCATTGCGCCGTGGACCTGTAACGCGGTCCGTGCCGCCAGCTCTGCCGCGTCCCCTGCCGCGAGCTTGGCATGCGATACCGCCGCCATTGTGCGCGCATCGGTGTGCGCCAGCCGCGCCGCGGCGGCGTAGACCACCGGGCGGGCGAATTCGAGCTTCACGGCCACATCCGCCAGCTGGTGCTTGAGGGCCTGGTAGGAGCCGATGGCGCGGCCGAACTGGCTGCGCTCCTTGGCGTAAGCAACCGCCAGCTCCAGCAGCCGCTCGGTGAGTCCCAGGCACTGCGCGGCTGCATAGAGGGCCCCCCGGTTGAGGGCGCGCACACCGGCGCGCCACGCGGCATCGCCCGTGGCAATACAGTGTGCCGGCGTCGGGGTGATATCGGCACGGGCCAGCCGCCGGCCGGCATCCATCGAGGCCACGGCGTGCGCGCGCACCTGCCGCGCCTCGACCAGGTACACGCCTTCGGCGCGATACAGCAGCCAGTGCGTCAGCCGCGGCGGCAGCAACGCATAGGGATGGTGCCCGTGCACGACCGCGACGCCGCTGTGTCCCTGGGCCGCAGGCCCCAGCAGCGTAGCGCCCGCGGGCAACTCGCTCAGTGCCGGCACCACAACACCCGCCTGCTCGGCGAGCGGCTCCGGCAAAGCGGCACGGCCGCTCTCCTGCGCGAGCAGCACGAAGTCACAGGGACTCAGGCCGAGGCCGCCGGCGGTTTCCGGTGCGAGCACCGCGAACAGACCCAGCTCGGCGAGCCGCTGCCAGCGTGTCTCGCTGCGCTCATCGACTGCATCGAATACCCGGCGCAGCTCGGCCGGAGCGCACAGGTCTTCGAGCAGCCGGCGCGCGGCCTGCGCCATCTCGGTCTGTTCCGTGCTGAAGGTGAAATCCATGGCGTTCAGCCGCGCGGCAGTCCAAGGAGCCGCTCGGCGATGAGATTGCGCTGAATCTCGTTGGTGCCCGCGTAGATCGGTCCGGCCAGCGAGAACAGGAACCCCTCGAGCCAGCCGCCGTCATCGGCTGCGGCCGCCGCCGGCTGCAGTTCCGCACGTGCGCCCAAGAGACTCAACGCGGCGCGGTGTAGTTTCAAATCCAGTTCCGACCAGAAAATCTTGTTGAGGCTCGCTTCGACGCCGATGCTGCCACCGCCCATCAGGCGGCTCGCGGTGCGGTAGGTCGCAAGCGCGTAGGCCTCAGCGTCCATCCACGCCTGCGCCACCTGGCCGGCCAGCGCAGGATCGGCTTGCTCGCGCTCGCGGCGCCACAGCTCCACCAGGCGCTGCGCTGCGACCTGGAAGCGCGCCGGGCTGCGCAGCATCAGACCGCGTTCGAAGCCGGCCGTGGTCATGGCGATATGCCAGCCCTGACCTTCCTCGCCGAGCCGGTTCTCGAGCGGCACGCGCGCGTCTTCGAAGAAGATCTCCGCAAAGCCGGGCTCGCCGTGGATCTGGCGGATCCCGCGCACCCGCACGCCCGGATGTCTGAGTGGCACCAGGATGAATGTCAGTCCGTGGTGCCGCTCGGCGCCAGGGTCGCTGCGGAAAATGCCGAAACACCAGTCGGCAAAGGCTGCGCGCGAGGACCAGATCTTGTGCCCGCGCAGCACGTAGCTGTCACCCTCGCGCACTGCGGTCGCGCGCAGCGCCGCCAGATCAGAACCCGCCTGCGGTTCCGACCAGGCCTGCGCCCAGATCTCCTCCCCGGCAGCCATTTTCGGCAGGTAACGCGCGCGCTGCGCCGCGGTGCCGAACTCCATCAGGGTCGGTCCGAGCAGGAAGATGCCGTTCTGGTTAACGCGTAGCGGGGCGCGCGCACGGTAGTACTCTTCCTCGAAGATCAGCCACTCGATCAGGTTCGCGCCGCGGCCGCCGTACTGCTGCGGCCAGGTCACCATCCCCCACTGACCGCCGGCGAGCGTGCGCTCCCATTCGCGGTGCTGGGCAAAGCCTGCGGCACCTTCCAGCGTTGCCAGCGGCGTTGCCGGCACGTGGGCACGCAGCCAGGCGCGCGCTTCTGCCCGGAAGTGCTGCTGGGCGGGTGTGAAGTTAAATTCCAACGCCACCGATGGCCACCGTGCTCAGAACTTCGCCCGACCCTTGGACTTGACGAATGCATCGCGCGCCTTCTGCGAGTCCGCGTGCAGATACATCTCGAGGGTGAAACCCTGCTCGAAGCGATAGCCGTGGTCGACGTCGCGTGACTCCAAACCGTTCAGCGCCTCCTTGGCGAGCGTCAGCGCACGGCGGCTCTTGGCGGCAATCAGGCCGGCAAACGCGCGCGCCTCCTTGAGCAGCTTCTTCGGCGGTACCAGGCGCTCGATGGCCCCGAGCCGGTAGGCCTCCGCAGCGGTAATGCGTCCGCCGGTGAAGAAGGCGGCGCGCACCTTGTGTAGCGGCAGCATGCGCGACAGGTGCGAAGCGCCGCCCATGGCGCCGCGATCGATCTCCGGCAGCGAGAAATAAGCGTCCTCGGCGGCGATGATGACGTCGCTCGCCCCGCAGATGCCGATGCCGCCGCCGATCACAAAAGAGTGCACCGCCGTCACCACCGGCACCGGGCACAGGCGCACCGCGCGGAACGTCAGGAAGTTGCCGCGGTTGAGCTCGACAATACGCCCGGGGTGCTGTTGCATTTCCTTGATGTCGACCCCGGCGCAGAAGCCGCGGCCCTCGCCGCGCATCAGCAGGCAGCGCACCTCGGGTTGCGCGCCGACGTCGGCGATCACCTCAGCGAGTTCGTTCCAGGCCTTGCTGTCGAGCGCGTTCACCGGCGGGTGATCGAGGATCACCTCCGCCACGTGTTGATGGATGTCAGTGCGGATCGCCACGCTAGCTCCCGTAGTTGCCTGCGCCGACGGCATCGCCTGCGACGCTACCGGTGGCGAGCTGCCGCAGCCGGCCGCGCGCCTCGCCGACAATGTTGCTGATCAGTTCCTCGCAGCTCGGCAGGTCGGCCAGCCGTCCGGCCACGAGCCCGGTCGCCAATAGTCCCTGCTGCGGCTGACCGGCCAGCATCGAGCGCTGGAACATCACCGGTGCAATGGCCGCCATCAGCGCCTGACCGAAGCTGAGCTCGCTCGCGTGTCCCATGCGGCGCGCCGCGCCCAGCAGCTCGCCGATGTGGGCGCCGGTGAGGCGCTTCATCTGCCAGGCGCTGGAGAGCGCCAGCAGCAGCATGTGCGCGCGGCCCGCGCGCTCGATGCGTGCCAGGGTCTCGTTGCGGATCATGCGCTGCGGAATGCCATCGATCTTGGTGGTGACCAGGATGTCGTCGGTGGAAGCGCGCGTGTAGCGCTCCTTGGTGACCTGCGGGACCGGGCAGTCGCGCGTCATCAGAAAACGCGTCCCCATGGCGATGCCCTGCGCACCGTAGGCGAGTGCTGCGGCCAGTCCGCGGCCATCGGCAAAGCCGCCGGCGGCGATGACGGGAACCTGCACGGCATCCAGCACCTGCGGCAGCAGCACGGTGCTCGCCACCGAGCCGGTATGGCCACCGCCCTCGCCACCCTGCACCACCAGCATGTCGACTCCGAGCTCGACCATCTTGCGGGCATGCTTGAGCGCGCCCACGGTGGGCACGCAGGCGATGCCGGCGTCGCGGAAGCGCGCGATCATGCGCTTATCGGGTCCGCGTCCGAAGCTCACCGCGGTGACCTTCTCGGCGATCAGGATGTCGACGATGCGCTCGGCGCCGGGTTGAAACATGTGGAAATTGACGCCGAAGGGCTGCGCAGTCAACGCGCGCACGCGCGCGATGGCTGCGCCAACCTCATCGGCACGCATGACCGCCGCGGCGAGAAAACCGAAGCCGCCGGCGTTGCAGGAGGCGGCGACCAGCTCTGGCCGTGCCACCCAGCCCATGGCGGTCTGGATGATCGGAAAACGGCATCCCAGCCGGCGACACAGCGCGGTGTCGAGCGGGTCGTTCATGGGGCACGCGCCGCCGGCCGGGGCGCATCGCCTGCGGGGTTGCCCTTCAGCACGCTCGCGCGCAGATCGTGCGGATCGAGGCGCCGAATCAGCGCGAGCTGCTCGGCGCTCGGCGCTGCCGTCACCGCCGTGTGCGCTGCGGCCGCCAGTGGAAAGCCGGTGGCTTGCTGCACCGCCTCGTGCGTGACTCCCGGATGGAGCGAGCGCACGCGGATGGCGTGCTGCTCACCGCCGAAGTCGAGCACGCACAGGTCGGTGACAATCAGGCGCAGATCGAGGTGGGCGTGGCTCGCCCCGGGCGGCCAGCGTGCCGGGTTGTAGCCGACGCCGCCGACGATGTCGACCTCGCCGGGCACGAACACGCGCGGGCTGTGATTAGCCACGAACATCGAGTTTGCGTGACTGATGCTGTTGCCGGGCAAGCCGCGCATGCCGAGCATCTGCACCTTGGGCCGTCGCGCATCGCCGATGGCGGATAGGTTGGTCTGGCCGTAGCGGTCGATCTGTATCGGACCGATCATGGCATGGCGGCGGCCGCCCCAAACACAGTCGAACACGCGCGCAAAGGGCATGTAACCGGAGAACTTCGGCCGAAACTCACCGCGCGCCCCGAGTGGCACCGGCTCCTCGACCAGAAATGCCTCGGCATCAGTCAGCAGCAGTTCCGGCGAATGGGTGAGTTTCGCCAGGCTGGCTGCCAGGCGCGGGATGACGCCGATCCCGGAAGCCAGCACCTCGCCGTTGCCGCGCCAGGCCTCGGAGGCGGCGACGATGAGCAGCTCGGCGAGTGTGAACGGGGCGCTCATCGGTGTCAGAACACCGGCAGCGGCAGCGCTGCCAGCCGTGCCGCACCGCCAGCGCGCCGCAGATACTCCGCCTCGCCGCCGGCCAGCTGCTCTTCTTGGTAGCGCGCCCAACCGTCCGCCTGCGCGGCCAGCGCGCTGTAGCTCTGCAAATGCTCCAGGTCCCAGCCATAGGCCGGCGGGTTGGAGGTGGGGTGGGCGCCGAAGCGCGCCGGCACCACGCCGCTGATGAAGCTGCGCTCGACCAGATTGCAGCGCGCATCGGCGCTGTGCGCGGCGTCGAGGCGCTCCACCAGCTCTTCACAGCTCGCGTAGCAGCGCGTCGCCGCGCGCGCGAACAGCTCGTCGAAATACGGGTCGGGACCCAGTGTCTGCACGTTGCCGAGGCGGTCAGCGCGATCGACGTGGATGAGCGCCGCATCGAGCTTCAGTGCCGGCATCGCCAGCAGCAGTTGCGCGTCCTCGTAGGGCGAGCGCACGGTGCGGAAGTCAGGGTTCATGCGCAGCACATCACTCGCCAGGCCCACCGGCGTCGGCAGGAACGGCAGACGCATGGCAGCGGCGCGCAGGCCCCACTGCAGCAGGCCCTCGTCCAGCTCGCGCGCCTCGAAGGCGCCGGCTTCGCGCGCGCGGCGGAACCAGGGTTCCACCGCAATCGCATCGAGCGAGACGAACCCGTAGATGAGCTTGCGCACCTTGCCGGCGGCACACAGCATGCCCACATCGGGTCCGCCGTAGGCGACCACCGTCAGATCCCTGAGCGGTGAGCGCAGCATCTCGCGCACCAGTGCCATCGGCTTGCGCCGCGGACCCCAGCCGCCGATGCCCACGGTCATACCGTCCCGCAGGGCGCTGACCACAGCGGCGGCGGTGACAGTCTTATCCAGCATGGCTGCGCTTCAGGAAGGCGGCGGTGACCAGCGATGTCCCCACAGATCGCCAATGGCACTGTGCGTCGGCACCCAGGTGTTCCAGTCGGGCTGCAGCCCGTGGCAGCCGAATTCAAGATCGAAGCCGCCCGGAGTCTGTACGTAGAACGACACCATGAAGTCGTTGGAATGCTTACCGAGCGTCGAGGAGATGTGGGCACCATGCGCCATGCAGCGGTCGAGTGCGTAGCCCACATCATCGAGCGAGCGCGCTTCGAGCATGATGTGCACACAGCCCGAGGGCACCGGCGCACCCATCAGCGCCAGACTGTGATGGCGCGGATTGGCGGCGTGCAGGAAGTGGATGCCGAGTTTGGGATCCTGCGGATTCGGACTCATCGCGAGCCACATCTCGTCGCTGTCGGCAAACCCCAGCCGTTGATAGAACTCGCGCGCCGCCGCGAGCTGCGGCGCCGGCAGCACCGCGTGTCCCATGCCGAGATCGCCGGCGACAAAACCCGAGACGCCGCGGGCGGATGCAAACGGCGCGTAGTCGTAGGTGCGCCCGTGGAACAGCTCGAGCTGATTGCCACAGGGATCGCTGCAGAAGGCGAGCTCCCGCACCGCACGGCTGTCGGCCTCCGCGGCGCTGCCGCTGCGCACCTCGACGTCGGCGCTGCGCAGCGTCGCCAGCGCGTCCTCGAACTCCGCGGCGTCGCGGAACTCCCAGCCGCAGCTGATCAGACGGTTGCGTTTGCCGGGCAGCACCGCAATGCGGAACGGACGCTCATCGATCCGGAAGCGGGTGCTGCCGTCGGGCCCCGGTGGGCCCTCCATGAGTCCGATGATCTCGAGCGCGAATTTGCGCCAGGCGGCCACATCGGTCGCCTCCACCACCACATAACCCAGGGTTCTGACTGTCATAGGCGTTTGCAGACTATATATAGAGTGCACGCGCGCAGCGCCTGCGGTGAGGGGCGCGCGTAAAATGAGCAGGCATCACGCTGCTGATTGCGAGATTAAGCGAAGAAACCCGCGTGCGCAAGCAGAACTCGCTATAACTACCTCTCCAGATTACGCAAATGATGAATCATCAGCCGAGCAAGGCGAGCCAGTCCCGGTCGCGCGGCCCAAAGGCCACGAACGACGGATTGAGGAGCTCGGCGCGGGTGTTGTATTCGAGCGCGCTGCCGTCCAGTCGCAGCACCTGACCGCCGGCACCGCTCACGACTGCGTGCGCTGCGGCCGTGTCCCATTCGCTGGTCGGTCCGAGACGCGGATACACATCCGCCGAACCCTCGGCCACCAGACAGAACTTGAGCGAACTGCCGACCGCACGCAGTTCGAACGGTTGCACCCGCGCAAGAAATCCATCGAGTGAGTCGCCGCGGTGCGAGCGGCTGCCGACCACGCGCAGCGGGCTCGCCGCACGCGCGGCGACGCGGATCGGCTCGGCGGCCGCTGCGGCCTGCTGGCGCCAGGCGCCGCTGCCCGGCAGGCCGCGGTAACTGATGTCGCTCACCGGCACGTGGACCACGCCGAGCACCGGAGTGTGGCCGTCGATGAGCGCGATGTTCACCGTAAACTGGCCGTTGCGCGACAGGAACTCCTTGGTGCCATCGAGTGGATCGACCAGCCAGTAGCGCTGCCAGCGTGCGCGCTCCGCGTAGGCCGTAGCGGCGGCTTCCTCCGAGAGCACCGGCAGCGCCGGGGACAGCTGCTGCAGCTGTTCGAGGATCAGGCTGTGCGCACGCAGGTCCGCCTCGGTCAAGGGCGAGGCGTCGGCTTTGGCCGTCGTCACCAGATCCTCTGCCGCGTAAACCTCGAGAATCTCGCGACCGGCCGCGCGCGCGATCGCCACCACGGCATCGAGCAGCGCAACATCACTCATGCGCCGGTCGTCACCTTGAGCCCATCGAGGTGCGCGATGATGCGAGCGGCGGCCTGCTCCGCACTCAGTGCGGCGGTGTCGATGTGGATTTCCGGGTTCTCAGGCGCCTCGTAGGGCGAGTCGATACCGGTGAAGTTGCGCAGCTCACCGCGGCGCGCCTTCTTGTACAGTCCCTTGACGTCACGACGCTCCGCCTCCGCGAGCGGTGTGTCGACGAACACCTCGAGAAACTCGCCGGCCGCGAACAGCTCGCGCGCCATGCGCCGCTCGGAGCGGAACGGCGAGATGAACGACACCAGCACGATGAGCCCGGCATCGACCATCAGCTTGGACACTTCGGCCACCCGGCGGATGTTCTCCACGCGGTCCTGGGCGGTGAATCCCAGGTCCTTGTTGAGTCCGTGGCGCACGTTGTCACCGTCGAGCAGATACGTGTGGCGGCCGTTGGCCGCCAGCTGCTTTTCGATCAGGTTAGCGATGGTCGACTTGCCCGCCCCCGACAGACCGGTGAGCCACAGTACGCAGGCCTTCTGCCCCTTCTGGCGCGCGCGCAGCGTCTTGTCCACGTCCAGCGCCTGCCAGTGCACGTTGTGTGCGCGGCGCAGCGCGAAGTTGATCAGCCCGGCGCCGACCGTGTTGTTGCTCAGACGGTCCACCAGAATGAACCCGCCGAGGGTGCGGTTCTCGATGTAGGGGTCGAACGGTATCGCGCGATCGAGTTCGAGTTCGCATACGCCGATGTCGTTCAGCTCGAGCCGTTCGGCGGCCATCTGCTCGAGTGTGTTCACGTTGATTTTATGCTTGAGAGGCGTGACGGTGGCCGACACCGTGCGCGCAGCGCTCTTCATGAGGTAGGCGCGGCCCTGCAGCATCGGTTCCTCGTGCATCCACACGATCGTGGCCTCGAACTGGCTGGCGACCTCGGGCGGCGCCTCGCCGGCTGCGAGCACGTCGCCGCGGCTCACGTCCACCTCGGAGGCAAGCGTCACGGTGATTGACTGACCGGCCACCGCGCTGTCGAGATCTCCCCCTGCCGTCACGATGCGCGCCACCTGACTTTCGCGTCCCGAGGGCAGCACGCGCACGCGATCGCCCTTGCTGATGCGGCCGCTGGCGATCTGGCCGGCAAAGCCACGGAAGTCGGCATGCGGCCGGTTGACCCACTGCACCGGCAGGCGGAACGGCCGGCCGGCGAGCGCGCTATCCACTTCCACGGTCTCCAGGTGCTGCATCAGCGTTGGCCCGGAGTACCAGGGCATCGTCGCACTGGCGGTGATGATGTTGTCGCCGTGCACCGCTGAGAGCGGGATGGCGGTGATGTCGGTGAGTCCCAGGCGGGCGGCGAACGCGCGGTACTCAGTGTCGATCTGCTCGAAACGCTCGCGCTGGTAGTCGACCAGGTCCATCTTGTTGATGGCCAGCACCACGCGCTTGATGCCGAGCAGCTGCACCAGAAAGCTGTGCCGGCGCGTCTGCGTGAGCACGCCCTTGCGCGCATCGATCAGGATCACGGCGAGATCCGCGGTCGAAGCCCCGGTCACCATATTGCGCGTGTACTGCTCGTGCCCGGGCGTGTCGGCGACGATGAACTTGCGCCGCTCAGTGGAGAAGAAGCGGTAGGCGACGTCGATGGTGATGCCCTGCTCGCGCTCGGCCGCGAGCCCGTCCACCAGCAAGGCGAAATCGAGCTCGCCGCCGCGGGTGCCGACGCGCTTGGAGTCCGCGGCCAGCTGCGTCATCTGGTCGTCGAGGATCATCTTCGACTCGTACAGCAGTCGCCCGATCAGGGTCGACTTGCCGTCATCCACCGAACCGCAGGTGATGAAGCGCAGCAGACTCTTGTGTTCGTGCGCCTTGAGATAGGCGCCGATGTCCTTGGCAATCAGCTCCGACTGGTGCGTCATCAGAAGTAGCCTTCCTGCTTCTTTTTTTCCATGGACGCGGCGGCGTCGTGGTCGATCATCCGGCCCTGCCGCTCGGAGGTGCGCGTCAGCAGCATCTCCTGAATGATCGCCGGCAGCGTGTCGGCGCCGCTCTCGATGGCGCCGGTGAGCGGATAGCAGCCGAGCGTGCGGAAGCGCACTTTCTTCATCATCGGCTGCTCGCCCGGTTTCAGCGGCATGCGCTCATCGTCCACCATGATGAGCGTGCCGTCACGCTCGACCACCGGGCGCACCGCCGCGAAATACAGCGGCACGAGCGGAATCTGCTCCAGGTAGATGTACTGCCAGACGTCGAGCTCGGTCCAGTTGGAAAGCGGAAACACCCGCAGGCTCTCGCCGGCATGCTTACGGGCGTTGTACAGCGTCCATAGCTCGGGACGCTGCTGCTTGGGATCCCAACGGTGCGCCGCGCTGCGGAACGAGAACACCCGCTCCTTGGCACGGCTCTTCTCCTCGTCGCGGCGCGCGCCGCCGAAGGCGGCATCAAAGCCGTACTGATCCAGCGCCTGCTTGAGCGCCTGGGTTTTCATAACATCGGTATGCACCTGCGAGCCGTGCGTGAACGGGTTGACGCCGAGGCGCAGACCCTCCTGGTTGACATAAACCAGCAGCTGCACGCCGAGCCGCTGCGCAATCTGGTCGCGGAACTCGTACATGGCACGGAATTTCCACGTGGTATCAACATGCAGCAGCGGAAACGGCGGCGAGGCAGGGTAGAATGCCTTCATCGCCAGGTGCAGCATGACCGCGCTGTCCTTGCCGATGGAATAGAGCATCACCGGCCGTTCGCACTCGGCCACCACTTCGCGCAGGATGTGGATGCTTTCGGCCTCGAGCCGCTGCAGGTGCGTCAGGGCGACGGCTGCCGACTTACGGCTCGCGCTGTCGCTCACGGATGCGGCTCGATTCATGCCCCGACTCCTTGCCGAACCTGCGTTGACTTATCAACTGATAAGTCTTAAGTTTCGAGTCATGCCCGGTAAAAGTCAAGCGCGCCTGCTGCGGGCGCGCGGCACGGAATCCGGTCGCGATGCCATCATGGACGCGGCCGAACGACTGTTTGCCGAGCGCGGCATCGATGCGGTTTCGCTGCGCACGATCAACACCGAGGCCGGCTACAGCGTCGCCGCCCTGCACTACCACTTCGGCACCCGCGACGGCCTGGTACGTGCCCTGCTGGCGCGCGCGCAGCCGCCCATGCTGCAACAGCGCGCGGCACTGCTCGCGGCACTGGCGACCCATGGCGAGGCGCCACTCGAGTCCATCGTCGATGCGCTGGTGCGGCCGCTGACCGCCGGCATGCTCGAGGACTGCGCCGCCAGTCTCGCGCGGCTGCGTTTTCTGGTGCGCCTGTCGTTCGACCGCTCACCCTACCTGGCGCGCACGCTCGCCGACAGCATCGCGACGTTTCGGCCGCTGTTGCGGCGTGCGTTGCCGCGGCTCGACGTGCGCACGCTGACGCGCCGCTGGCTGCTGGCGGTCGACCTCGCCCAGCAGGCACTGGCCAACATCGCCGTGCATCTGCAGCTCGATGCCGGGCATGCGCCGCGGCCCGCCGATCTCGAGCAGTTCGTCTGCACGCTGGTGGACTTCATTACCGCCGGCCTGAGCAAACACTGACAGCGGCACGCGCGGCTATGCCGCGGGCGCGCCCGCCAGGCCCTGCAGCAGGTGCTGCGCGGCACTGTAAGGATCGATGCGCCGCTCGCGGACTGCGGCCAGCAGCTGCGGCGGCGCCTGTTCAAGCACACGCCCCAAAACCGCCTCGCGCGCCAGCATGAGGAATTGTTGCTCGCAGCGCCGGCCCGACTGGTCGGCAAACCCGCCGCTCGCCTCGAGGTACGCACGGTGCGCATCGACGGCATCGGCGATGGCCGCGGCGCCCTCGCCACGCGAAGCGACGGCGGTGAGTAGCGGCGGCTGCCAGCTGGCGGCGTCCTGCCGGTGCGCACGCAGGTGCAGCAACAGCTCGAGATGCCGGCGCGTCTGCTCGAAGCCGTCACGGTCGGCCTTATTGATGACGAACAGCTCGCCGGCTTCCATCAGACCCGCCTTGACCGCCTGCACCTCATCACCGAGCCCCGGCACCGCGACGATAATGGTGGTGTGGGCGAGTGCCACGACGTCGATCTCATCCTGACCGACCCCGACGGTTTCGACGATCACCACCTGGTAGCCCATGGCATCGAGCACCGTGGCGGCGTCGTAGGTGGCGCGCGCCAGCCCGCCGGCGGCCCCGCGGGTGCCCATGGAGCGGATGAACACGCCGGCATCGAGCGCATGCCGGCTCATGCGCACCCGGTCGCCGAGAATCGCGCCACCGGTAAACGGGCTGCTCGGATCGATCGCGAGCACGCCCACGCGCCGCTCGCGGGCGCGCAGTTCGGTGATCAGCATGTCCACCAGCGTGGACTTGCCCGCGCCCGGGGGTCCGGTGACGCCGACGATATGCGCGCGTCCGCTGGCCGCGAAAATCTGCCGCAGCAGCTCCTGGCCGCGGCGGTCGCCGTCCTCCAGCCAGCGGATGGCGCGTGCGCCGGCAGCAACCTTGCCCGCGAGCAGCTCCGCGGCGAGATCCATCAGGACGGGGGCGCCTCGGCCGCCAGCCGCTCGCGCCACCACTGCTGCAGATAAGCGACGATGTCGCGCGTGTCAGTGCCCATGGTAAACACGCGCGCAAAGCCCGCCTGTTCCAGCAGCGGCAGATCCTCCTGGGGGATGACGCCGCCGGCGACCAGCAGCTTGTCGCCGCCGCCCTGCTCCCGCAGCAGGCGCGCCAGCCGCGGCAGACTGCGCGTGTGTCCGGCGGACAGACTGGAAATGCCGACTACGTCGACATCCTCCTGGATGGCGGCGCTCGCCACCGCTTCCGCGCTCTGCTTGAGGCCGGTGAAGATGACTTCCATGCCTGCCTCGCGCAACGCGTGCGCGACGACGGTGATGCCCACCGTATGAGTGTCCATGCCGAGTTTGGCGAGGAGCACCCGCAGCGGGCGGGCGGCTGGCGGGGCCACGCCGGTCACACTCCCGTCAGCTGGCTGTCCGGTGTGTGCACCCCGAACACCTCGCGCATGGCATTGCAGATCTCGCCATGGGTGGCGTAGACCCTGACGGCCGCAAGACACGGCGGCACCAGGTTGCTGCCGTCGCGGGCCGCTGCGCGCACCGCCTCGAGCGCGCGCGCGACCGCCGCAGCATCGCGGCGCGCCCGCAGTGCGCGCAGCCGCGCCACCTGCTGCTCCTCCATGCCCGGATCGGCACGGAAGATCTCGATCTGGCGCCGCTCGCCCGGGGCCACCAGGTGGTTCACGCCCACCCACTTACGCTGTCCCTGCTCGACATCCTTGTTGCGCTCGTACTGCTCGCGCCCGAGCGCGCGCTGGAAATAGCCGCTCTCGATCGCCTTGAGCGCCCCGCCCATGGCGCTGATGTGCTCGATCTCCACCATGGCCGCCGCCTCGATCTGCTTGGTGAGCGTCTCCACGTAATACGAGCCGGCGAGCGGATCGATGGTCTCGGCGACTCCGGTCTCGTGCGCGACGATGTGCTGCAGGGCCGCGCCCACGCGGATCGCCTCCTCCGCCGGCAGCGAGTGCGCCTCGTCGTGCAGCGGTGTGGTCATGTTGTCGCCGGCGCCGCCGAGCGCACAGGCAGTCGCCATGATCGCCAGCCGGCCGATGTTGTTGAGCGGCTGCTGCAGCGTGAGTGCGATCGTGGTCGGTGAAGTCATCATGCGGATCTTGAGCGCCTCGGGACGCTGTGCGTGGTAACGCTCCTTCATGAGTCGCGCCCACACCTTGCGGTAGGCGCGCAGCTTGCAGATGCCCTCGAAGAAGTCCATGTCGACGTTGATGACGAAGTGGAAGTACGGTGCCACCGTGTCGATATCGAGGCCGCGTTGCAGAGTCGCATCGATGTAGGCCATGGCGATGGCCATCGAGAAGGCGATCTCCTGCACCGGGTTGGCCTTGGCCGGCTGCAGCTGCGCGCTGATGATCGAGATGGGCGCCCAGTTAGGGTGCTCGCGGATGATGTACTCGATGCAGTCGGTCGCGATCCGCAGGCCATGCGCCGGTGGGTAGATGTAGCGCCCGACGCAGGTGTACTCGATCAGAATGCCGTTGACGATGTGCAGCACGAACTGGCGCGGATCGACCCCCTTCTTCTCCAGGGCAGCGATGATCATGGCGAGGTTCACCGGCTGCGGCGCGTTGCACACGCTCATCAGGTACTTGAGCCGGTCAAACGGCAGGTCGAAAGCGCGCTCCAGGTCCTCCAGGCTGTCGATCGCAAGACCGGCGCGCCCGACCTCACCTTCCACCAGCGGATCATCGCTGTCGTAGCCGTTGGTGGTCGGCAGATCGTGCTCGAGGATCAGACCCTGCAGACCCTGGTCGAGCATGTAGCGCGCGCGCCGGGCCCAGTCCTCGCCTTTGCCGAAACCGGTGACCTGCGTCATGGTCCAGAAGCTGGAGCGGTGTCCGTTCGGCTGCGTGCCGCGGGTGTACGGATACTCGCCTGGGAAGCCGAGGTCGCTGCGGTAATCGAAGCCGCAGGCGGCAAGATCGGCCGGCGTATACAGCGGCCGGATGGGCCAGCGCAGCGCCTGAGTGACGAACGGATCGCGCCGCTCGGGGTGCGTGCTCACGAATGGCGCGCGCGTATCGCGCTCCCAGCGCTGCGCCTCCGCGCTCAGGTCATCGTTGGCAGCCTGGTCGGTGACCGGAATGTGGTCGAGCGGACGGCTCATGGGTTCAAGCGCGCTGGCCGGGTCCGAAGGGCTGCAGCAGATGGGCACTCAGATTGCCGAACAGGTCCATCTCCATGCGCCGCTCGCTGAAGCGCCACACGCCACCGACGCGTGCGAAGCGGTCGTAGTAGCGCCCGCTGATGATCGGCTGCAGCGGCAGCTGCTCGGTCGCCTGGTGGACCAGGATGTAGGACTGCGCCCGGGCAGCCAGCTCGCCCTCCGGCTCGATGATCACGTTGCTGGTGACGTGACGGGTCTTGGGCGTGCCACTGTCAGGATAGACGCGGGTGAACAGCGCATACATCGCCGCGATGTCGTCTACGCCGCGCACCGGCTCGGCGCGCGCCGGCACGTGCAGCGCCGCATGGGCGAACAGCTGCGCCGCGCCGCGGAAATCCGCCCGATCCATGCAGTCGCAGTAGCGGTAGAGCAGATTCTGGATCGCGAAGTAATCGTCGGCCGTCATGGCTACAGCCCGTAGCCGCCGGCCACCGCGATGCGCTGACCGGTCACGTACAGCGCGCGGTTGGAGGCGAGGAACACCACGGCGTGGCCGACCTCTTCGGGCTTGCCCCAGCGCTTGAGCGCGAGGTTCTTGTGCACTTCCTTGACCCAGGCTTCATCGAACACACCCTGGCGGGTGAGCTCGAGAAACATGCCGGCCTCGATCACCCCGAGCAGCACGGTATTAGCACGGATTTTGTGCCGACCCTCCTCACGCGCAATACCGGTGATCAGTGCCTCGATGGCCGCCTTCGGCGCCACGGAGATGCCGTCGCGCTCCGGCCAGCTCAGATGCCCGGCCGATCCCAGGTGCACATAGGAACCGCCGCCCCACTCCTTCAGCCGTGGCAGCGTCGCCCGCATCACGTTGAAGAAGCCGTTCACGTCCTGGTCGATGACTTTGTGCCACACCTCGAGCGGCATCTCCGACAGCAGCAGCTGCTGGGCGAAGGTTCCGGCACCGACCACAATGGTATGCAGCCGTTGGTGCAGTTCGGCCGCTTCCGCGACCACCGCCGCGACGCGCGCGGCATCCCCAATCGTCAGCTGGTGAGCGCTCGCCTGCACGCCAAGACCGCGCAGCTCCACAGCCAGCTGCTCCGCCACCTCGCGCTTTTTCTGGTAGGTGATAGCGACGTTGGTGCCGGCGCGCGCGAACTCGCGGCACACCGCCTGGCCCACACCACCACTGCCACCGATGACCAGCGCCGCACCGGCTGGAAACACTGCCTCGGTCATGTCGCCGTCCCCCTGCTCAGCATGTCGTTCAGGCGCTTCTTCACCGGCACCACCCACTCGGCCTTGAGCCGGGGATTGAGCAACCCCGCCGCCTCGAGCTCATCGCACAGATGCATCTGATGCGCCAGATCGAACAGATCGTACTGTGAAGAGAACATGCCTTCGCCGCCGTAAGTGATGAACGATACACCGTGTGTCTCGTAGTAGCTGCCGTCCGGGCGCCGCCCCGGGCCGCGGTTCATCCAGTGGCTGATGATCTGGTCACCGTCGATGGCCCACCCGACGATGGGAAAGCTCCAGCCCTGCCAGCCGGAACCGACGTCCATGTCGCGGCCGTAGTGCGTCGCGCGAATCTGGTCGCGGCCGTGCGCCACGACCGGCATGGCGCCCGCATACGGACAGGTGTAGATGCAGTCGCGCTGGTAGAACTTGTCGGCGATCCACGCCCACTGATTGCTGCGCTCAGCTTCGCGGAAGGCCGCCGCCAGTCCGGCAATACTGGCTTCTACCTCGGCGCGCGGGTACGGCATGTCTGCGCCCTCACTGCTCGTAGCTCACGGTGCCGGCGACCGAACGCGCCGCCAGCTGCGGGTGCAGCGCGCCGTCGGCATAGCTGCAATGCAGCGCGGTCTTGAACTCTGAGCGGCTCTTGGTGATTTTCCACTCACCGCCCTGTTTGGCGTACTCATCGTGGTAGACCAGGCTGATGAAAGTGACCGTGCGCGCCTGGGTGTTGATGTTGCGATACTCGAGCGCCCACTGCGCACGCGCGTGCGTGTCGTCCAGCAACTCGATTTCCGGATTGGCGCCGTGATGCATATCGAGGATGAATGGCTGGCAGCCGGCGGCCTTGTAGAGCGCGGCGAACGCCTCGCGATCCTTGAATACACCGACGTGTCCCATGTCGATCAGCACTTCGCCACTGGCGAAGCACTCTTTGGCGCGCTGCGGATCCTGCGCATCGCAGGCGTTCAGATAGCGCGCCTTGAGGCGGCGGATGCTCTCCAGATCTTCCAGCCGCTGCACGCGGCGCCGTAATTCATCCAAGTCCGACATTGACTCTGCTCCTTCGCTCAGCCGCCGATCACCGCACCCGAGACCTGCGCTGGCTCGCCCAGCAGCGCGCGGTCTGAGGGCGGTTGCCGCCCGTCCAGGTCACGCACGCCGAGCTCGGCGGCCAGTTCCGCCGCATACCAGGTCTTGCCGCTGCGCTCCATGAGCTGGGCATCGCGCAGCAGCGCATCGAGTAGCCGCCCCATGAATTCGATGTGCACCGCGTTGGCCATGAACGCATCGTACTCGCCGGGGTGTTCGCGCAGCGCCACCTGCGAACGTTCGGTCAGCGTGAGCGGCGCCCACAATGACAGCGCTGCCACCTGGTGCTTGCGCAGATCGACGGCCATGTCGGCCGCCATCTTGTCGGTGCCGGCCTTGCCGGCGCCATAGGCCGGTCCATGCATGTAGCAGCGCGCCCCCGGGGACGAGACCATCGCGATGAGGCCGCTGCGGCGCGGCACCATCATGCGTGCGGCATGCCAGCTGGCGACGTAGTGTGAGCGGAAGCCGGTGTCGAGGATCGCCTGCATGGCGAGTGGCTTCTCCCAGAAGCCCCCGGGCATGACCAGCTCGTCAGGGATACTGGTGGCGTTGTTGACCAGCAGATCGAGCCGGCCGCACTCACGCGCAATGCGCGCGAACAGCGCGGCGACCTGCTGATCGTCGCAGTGGTCGCAGGCTACAGCGACCGCGCGCGCGCCGCGGCGCTCGATTTCGGCGGCGGTCTCGTGAATCGTTCCGGGCAGTGCTGCGGTACCGGCGCGGGTGGTACGGCCGGTGAGATAGACGGTCGTGCCCGGGGCGGCGAGCGCCACCGCGCTGCCACGCCCGATACCGCGACTCGCACCGGTGACGAGGACCACGCGGTCGGTTGCTGAAGCCATGCTGTGAGTCCCCTGGAGCGCCGGCCTGTTTCGGCCACAAGCCTACTCGCACGGCGGTAGGTTCCGGCATCACGCATATGGAGTACCCGCGCGCCCGCAGCGTTCGCTGCGCATGCAGGAGACCGGCAGCGCGCACCGCCAATCCCGGCGGCCCGGCGCAGCGCGCCCCGCGGCTGCTCTGACAGTTCGCTGGCGGACGAAACCCGCAGCGCACCGCCCGGCAAACGGCTCGCAGCCGCGCGGGCGAACTTCGCCGGCGTCAGGCGGTCTGTTGATGTGGCGGCCATGGACATAATTCGTCCGCGCCAGGTGTTATGAGTCGGAAGCGCAGCTGCCGGACGCCAGGCGCCGCGGCAAAATTGCGACGAAGCGACTGGAGCGCCACGGTGGGCCGTGCTTTACTCTCCGGCGTGCTGCGTCAACCCCAAGCATTGCTGACCGGCTGCCTGCTGGGGGTCCTGCTGTCCAGCCCGGCCGCGCCGGCCGCTACCGAGGGCGCACCCAATCCGCCCCCGCCGCAGACCCTGCCGACGCCTGCCGAACAGCTGCAGGAGGTCATCGTCCAGACCACCGAACCGAGGTTTGTCGCCCCTACCCGGCGCGACAGCATCGGACGCATCTGGGCACCGGTGCTGATCGATGGCAAGGGGCCCTATCGCCTGGTCGTCGATACCGGAGCGACCAGCTCGGCCATCACCGAGCGCGCGGCGCTGAGCCTGGGTAACACGGCCCTCAACAGCACCCGGGTCACCGGTTTCACCGGCTCGGCCGTGGTACCGACCATCCACGTGAACAGCCTGGAAGTGGGCGAACTGCTGATCGGACCGAGCGAACTGCCGGTGCTGGCCGACGTGTTCGGCGGAGCGCAGGGCGTGCTCGGCTATGAGGGCCTGAGCAACAAGCGCATCTATGCCGATTTCGGCCGTGACCGGCTGGAGATCTCGCGCTCGCGCGGTGAGCCGGCGCGCTTTGATTTCGAGGTCGTGCCACTGACCCTGCAGAACGGGCTGCTGATCGCCGACGTGCGCGTGGGTTGGGTGCACTGCCGCGCCATCATCGACACCGGCGCGCAGGCGACGGTCGGCAATCTCGCCCTGCGCGACGCGCTGATGAGCAATCCACAGAGCCGGCTGTCACAGGACGAAGTGATCGGGGTGACGCTGGATGTGCAGAAGGGCGATGACCTGCCGGCGCCCAACATCACCATGGGCAAGCTGCATATTCAGGGCGCGCGCATCACCTTCGGCGACATGTATCTGTTCCGCCACTGGAACTACACCAACACGCCCACGCTTGCGCTCGGCATGGACCTGCTCGGCTCATTCGATACCCTGATCATCGACTACAACCGCCGCGAACTGCAGATCCGTCCGCGGCGCTGAACCCAGCGCCCGGCGATCAGATCGCCGAGGTATGTTCCGGTGTCACCTTGTAAATGACGCGTACCTCGCCCGGGCGCCGGTAGGGATACTTGGCCTGCCCGAGATACTTCAGCGCCATCGCATCGATGTGCTGATCGGCACCCTGGTGGGTACGCTCGCTCACCCGCCCGCGCACCTCGAGGTAGCGGTACGGGTTGTCCGGGTCTGAGATCGACAGCGCCACCCGCCCGTCGCGCTGCATGTTCTTGTCTTTCTGCCGCCCTTCGGCGGTGTTGATCACCACGCGCTCGCCGTCGTAGTCCACCCACACGGGGGTAGTCTGCGGCTTGCCGTCAGCCATGAGCGTCGCCAGATGCGCGAACGCCTTCTTGGTGAACAGATCGAGATGCGATTGCGGAATAGTCGTCTGCGCCATGTTCGATCCCTCCTTCTCCTCAGGAAACGCCCTGCCCGCGCTGGCCGAGGCGCAGAAACCTGCGGCGCTCGTTCCATTGGTGACGTGCGTGCAGCCGTTCGGACTGGTTGCTGGCTTCCGGTGGCAGCGCCTGCAGCGCCCGCAGTGCCGCGGCGTGCGCCATGGCCACGCGCGGGTCGCTCTGCAGCAGAGCGCGATAGTGCTCGAGGAAAGCCTGCTCGGCCGGTACGGCGCCGCCGGTCAGCAGCTCGCGCGCATGCGCGCCGATGGCCGCGGCCTCACTCGCCGGCAGATCGTGCGCATGGGCGAGCGCGTGATCGAGGTCGGCGATCAGGCGGTAGAGCGGCTGCAGCCAGGCCCACTCGGGACTGGTGGTGATCGCCTGCAGGCGCTCGAGCGGTGAGGCCGCAGGGGCGAAGGGCCGCTCCGCTTCCAGCAGCGCTCCGAGCACGCCCTGCAGCGCGCTGCTGCCTTCGCGCAGACTGTCCAGCCAAGGTCGCTCTGCCGACATGAGCCCTCCGCGCTCTAGCCTAATCTCTGCTCGCCGGAGGCGCCAGACGGCAGCGGCAGCGTCTCGCCCGGCAGCGCGCCGATGTGCGCCAGCGTGACGTCGGCCGCCGGCCACGCCGCCAGCTCGCGCGCATCGTGCGCATAGTGCCCCTGGCGCACAAATACCGTAGTCAGGCGCTCGCGCCACTGCTGCTTCATGGCCGCGAGGATGCGCAGCTTGTCGTCCACCATGACGTAGTGTCGCGCCGGGAAGCGGCGCATGACCGCCTCCAGCATCTGCTCCTTGTGCAAATAGATCAGCACGCGCCCTTCCACCGCATCCCACAGTCCGGCGCGCTGCACCTTGCGCGGCTGAAACACCACATCACCGTCAGACAGCAGCACCGTCGGTCCGAGAGCACGGCAGTGAGCGAGCGCTGCGAGCGCACCCGGATACAGGCGCGCTGCGAACGGATAGTCGAGCAGGAAGAAGGAAATCTTGATCAGCTGCAGGTCATCCTGATGCTCGAGGCGGTAGCGCTGCAGCGCGCCCAGATAATCGGCGTAGCCGAGTTGCGCGCGCAGTTCTTCGAAGATCTGCCAGTAGCGCGTGCGGCTCTGCAGCCCGACTTCCTGCTCGAGGTGCAGCGACAGATCGTTCTGCACGGCGTCGTTGTCGAGCAGCGTGTTGTCGACGTCGAACAGGAACACGACCGGCGCGGCAGCCTGCATGGTGAGGCGAAGTTTACTGTGCAGCGGCGGACGTGCGGCAATGAAAAGGCCGCGGCGCTGGGCGCCGCGGCCTGCAGGTCAAGGTCGAGGTTCTATCAGCGTGCGCTGTAGCCGCGCGCATCCAGGCAGGCGATCATCGCGCGCCGATAATCCGCCGAGTTGCCGCCCGTCTGCTGCTGGCGCGTTGGGTCGAAGCCGGTCTGGCTGACTGCCCAGCTGTGGCATTCGTAACGGTCGTTCTGGGTCTGCGCCTCGCTCTGACCATTGCGCGGATACAGGTACACGTCAGAGGCGCCGGCGCCGCCCTGCGGCGGGGCCGCGTCGCCCTGCGGCGAAGCCCCGCCGCCGTAAGGCTGGGGAGCCGCTTGCGCATAGCCCCCCGCATCGCCGCTGTAGCCCGAGTCGCCGGGATCGGCGGCGTTGTCAGTACCCCCCACCGGCGGCGGGTCGGTCACGACGTAGCCATTCGAGCCGGGATTCCAGGTGTAATAGACGTTATTCCAGTAGTA
>Ga0210398_10001672_pt1 | contig 22430 bp, 22 predicted proteins | sample IncBWC4OmetaG_FD_161047 | JGI IMG/M metagenome (GOLD analysis project Ga0210398, IMG submission 161047) | Forest soil microbial communities from Barre Woods Harvard Forest LTER site, Petersham, Massachusetts, United States - Inc-BW-C-4-O | ecosystem: Environmental > Terrestrial > Soil >...
GCCGCTCCGCACCCAGCTGATCCAATCAAGTGCCCATGAGCACGTAGAGAACGCAGACACCCGACAGCGTCGATATCGCTCACCACCGAGCCGTCGCCCTTGACCCATTAGAGAACACAATCCGCCGTTAGCCGACCATGAGCGAGCGCCCGGCGTTCGACCGGTTATGCCCCAAAGCCGACCTCTGCGACCGACAAGATAGGGAGACCGTCGCAAACGGCGCGTCGGCGGATCAATTGGTGCACGAAAATCGTCGACTCTACCCATCGGGTGATAGTGGACGTGTTTGCCATCGGTTCTCCATTATGGCTATGACGTTGGCGTCCATTGTCCGCCACCGCTGGGTCATCCGTGCTGAAAGCCTTGTTTCGCGCGCTCAGAGCGCTGTTTTCACCGCCGCTGCGCAGTGTCGTAGCGTCGAGCCTGGCAATCGCGGTGGTCACGTTCATCGTGTTATGGACGGGCGTCGCGCTCGGTCTCGACCATTTGCCGACGCTCGGCTGGCGGCCGATAAATTGGCTGGTCAACGTACTCGGCGCCGTTGGGGTGCTGTTATTGAGCTGGCTGCTCTTCCCCGCCGTGGTGACGTTGATCATGGGCTTTTTTCTCGAACGCGTCGCCGCCGCGGTCGAGGCGATGGACTATCCCGCCCGCGGACCGCCGCGCCGCCAGCCGATCGGCGAGATTCTGACGGGCCTCAGCAGACTGGTGCTGTTGACCATCGCGCTTAATTTGCTGGCGCTGCCGATCTACCTGCTGTTGCCGGTGCTCAATATTTTCATCTACCTGGCGCTGAACGGATTTTTACTCGGCCGTGAGTATTTCCAGCTCGTCGCACTGCGGCGGCTCGACGTCGCGGCCGCAAGAGCCGTCCAGCAGCGGTTTGGCGGGCGCGTCTTTTTCGCCGGCGCAATGATCGCGGCACTGTTCACGGTGCCCCTGGTCAATCTCCTGGCGCCGGTCATCGCCACCGCGTTCATGGTGCACATCTTCGAAGGATTGCCGCGACCGGCGGCAGGTGCGGCACGATAACGGGCCGAGCCCGGCTAAGCGCGCTTAATAAGCCGAATGATCACGATGAGGACGATCGCGCCGATCACCGCGGCGACGATCGATCCGATCAGCCCACCGGCGGCGATGCCAAGCACGCCGAACAGCCAACCGCCGATGAAGGAGCCGATGACACCGACAATGATGTCGCCGATGAGCCCGAAACCGCCGCCCCTCATGATCAACCCAGCCAGCCAACCAGCGACCGCACCAATGATCAGGAAAATGATGATACCGGTAAGCGTCATGTGCCGGCCCTCCCCCGCGCGTTGCGACCAATCCGGGTCGCGGGAAATGCTACCATCACTATCCCATCCTAGGTAGCTGCGTTTGCTCGAATAAGGGGTAAGCCGCGTACCCGCATGCGGCCAGCTGCTGGCCGAGCGTCAGCGGCCCGACCGCGAATTTGCGCGCGCCGAGGGATATTTCTGTCATGGTGCCTCGTTAAAGTGATGCGCGTGCCGTTCTGGCGCTTTCAGCGCGCAGCTTGCTTCCAATCATCGCGAACCCGGCCCGAGATGATTTCTCGGTCTCAACCATGGAGACTCATCATGGCGGCCATATCGACGCTTCGCGCCTTGAAACGCAGACATCTCCCAGCCATCGCGGCCGTTTTGGCCATTCCTGTTTTGGCAGGCGGCATTGCACTCGCGGCGCAGGACCGCTTCACGGTTCAGGTTCCGGACGGCAGCCTCTCGTTCGGCGATTTCAGAGGGTACGAGGACTGGAAAAATGTCGCGGTCAGCCAGACCCCAACGTTGTTGAAAGTGATCCTGGCGAATGACGTAATGATGGCGGCCTATAAAAGCGGCCTTCCTACTGATGGAAAGCTTTTTCCTGACGGCTCGAAGATCGTGAAGATCGAGTGGATCCCGAAAAAGAATACGGAGTCGCCCTATCCCGTGAATGTGCCGGATGTCCTGAAATCCGTTGACGTGATCGAAAAGGACACCAAGAGATTTCCGAACACCCACGGGTGGGCATACGCCGAGTTTGCTTATGATCCGGCGAGCGACACGTTCAAGCCGTCCGAGCTCTCCGCAAACAGCCATTTGTGCGGGTTCGCATGTCACACGAAAGTGGCAGCTCAGGACTACACCTTTACCCACTACCCGATGCATTAGCGGGCTGGCGCTGGCCGCGCAGGCGAAGGTCCGCGCGGCTACTCCAGCGTGCTCAACGTACTGATATTACTGGTGCCGCTTGGAAACGTCGGCTTTCGGCGCTCAGCCAACCACGAGCGAGCGCCGGCGTTCGACCGGTCATGCCCCAGAGCGGGCGTCCGGGCCAGTGAAACGAGCTTTTCCGCGCTTTGTTGCTCACGCGGTTCACGATTTTTGCGGGAGCCGATGGTATACCCGCACCGATCAGACCGAGGGCAATGCCGATGATGTGCAAAGCGAGGGTTTTCGCGGTTTTCCTGACCTTACTCCTTGGCCTTGTCCCAACCGCATCTTTCTCGCGGCCGTGGCAGCCGACGCCGACCGCGATGGCGATGGATTATTCGCAGGTCACCGACAATCGAGGCGGGAAGGAGCTGGTCTTTGTCTGGTGGCTCAACTCGCCTTCATTCTCCACCTTGCCGCCGAGCGCCATCGAGCTGCTCGACAAATACGTCGTGATCGGCGCGGTGCACGCACATGTCTCCACCGGAGCGCTGTTTTCGTTTGACGACATCCCCTCGCTCGATGCGAAGAGCGGCTCGGCGAGCCTCAAGTCGCTCAGCGGCGACGCGATCCCGCCAACCGTCGCCGGGCTGCTGACGACGCTCGAAGCCTCGCTCGGGCAGGCGCTCGGCCCGACCGGAAAGGGCATACACTGGTTCGTCTACGACGCCGGGCCGCTGAAAGCTTGCGACAAGGGCGACCTGACCGTGCCGCTCGCCGACCAGACCTATAGCTGGGACACGCCGATCCCCGGCTGCCCTAAAAAATGATCACTGTCGGTCTGTCTGCAGACTGATCAGACCACGATGTGCTCGTGCTAGCGTGAAAACCGGTCCTGCCGCAGTTCGTGCGGCTCGACCGCCCTTCGCGCCGGTCGTGTTACCAGTTGCCCTGATCGCAGTGTCCGTGATTGCGGTCGCTCGGGTCACGAGTGGACGCGATCAATCGGCGTAGTACCAGTAGTGCGGACTGAACGGGGCACGAAGTTGAGCGCGTATTCGCCCGCCGCTACAATGTCGTCGATCCGTTCGTCCTGATTCACCATTGCCCTCCAGTCCCCATTGGGTAACTCGACCACCTGCACCCTTCTCACCAACCCCCCGAGATCGACCGATTGCCACAGGGGCTTATCTGTACGACCGTCCTCGCCGCGCCGCGTACGCCAAACAGACCTCATCATTCCGCGAAAGATGGATGCGCCGATAAACCCCGCTTTACCGCCAGCTCTCTTCACCCGGATGCCTTCAAGGCCAATCGTGCTTAGCGCGCAGACGACCTGAAATCCGAAACCATCGAGTTTTGAATGGATGGTCAGGTTCCGATACTCATGAAGCACAACGCCATCGAGCAACTCGCGCAGTGCCGCTATAAGCTCTCCACGACCTCCATGGCGTTCCGCGGCGTCCAGCGCCTGCGCCCGCCCTTTGGCGGTCTTGTAGCGGGCAAGTGGTGTGGCCCGCTCAGCTTTTGCGCTATAGGCCTCCGCTTCTGCGTCGAGAAGCTGATCCTCCAGTCTCACAATTCGGCCGCGTTGCTGGGCGATTTTTGGATTAACCGGCTGCTCATCGGCGCTGGGGTTGGCAGCTAGTCTTGCTTTGGCTCGAAAGATGGCTTCCTTCAGTTGCAATATCCGCTTGTCGATGACCCTCTCGGCTTCGTCCTTTGGAGCCAATTGCGAGACGATTTCGAGGGTATCATCGAGTACGAGGAGGGTCGGTTCCAATACGTGATATGGAAAACTCATGATATTTTCGCATTGTTTCTGTCGTGCGGAAGAGCATCTCAGGTAATCATGTCCATTACTATTGCGAGTGAGATTTAGCGTGTCTCCACATAAGGCGCAGCGGCCCAACCGAGCAATAAGGTTCACATTGGGATGGCCCTTTGGTTGGTGAAGGTATGGCATGCGCTTTTGCACCGCCAGTCGATATTCGTTGTACAACTCGTTACTGATGACCGGCGGGTAATAGTTCTCGATCGGACCATCTGGATCGGGGATACGTTCGCGTCGGCCCTCAACCATGCTTGATAATGTTGGCTCGTAAGTGCCAATAACTGCCCTATTAGTCAGAATATTGGAGATTGAACCGCTACGCCATTTGGTCGTGCGGCCAAACGGGGAGATGCCCTCCTCGTTCAAATATTCCGTAATCATCTTATGCCCCATTCCCGAGACAGCTAATTTGTAGATTAGCCCGACTACTCTCGCGCGCTCTTCGTTCACTAGGTAACGTCTAGACCTCTTTGGCCCCACGACGTGAAGCCATGCTGGGCACAAGATGCTCACTGGGATTTTATGTTCACGAGCGCGTCGCCGTGCAGCTTGCCAACCTTGAAGGGATCGCTCGCTGTTGATCTTCGACTGATTATTTGCTCGTGAAAGTATAATGAGGGCGAACATCAGGGCGGTGGGATCACCGTCAACCCGTTCTTTGGTAAACACCTGTTCGCCATCGATCAGTGTTACGATTACGAGGCCCATGTCGAGAATGTCGAGAAACAGCCTGAGTGCTGTTGACATCTCAAGGCGACTCAACCGATCCAGAGACTCGACAATCAGGAGTGTGCCACGTCTGAACCTTCCGGCTTTTGCTTGGTCGAGCAATGCTTTTAGCGCTCCGTTGTCAGCGATATGCTCCCCGCTGAACCCGCTCAGGCCGGCGTCCAGGTACGTATCGACTAGTTTTAGCCCATGACGCTCGCAGTATTCCTCGGCTAAGTCCCCTTGCCGCCGCGTGGAATCTCCCATTGCCTGCCGAGCGGTGCTGAAACGCCTATAGGAGATTGCGTGCTGCATGAGTAACCCCCAGATTGCTCTACGGTACTAACGCGACCCGCTCCGCTCGGTTGCGGCATTCCGGCTCCGGATCAGGCTCAAAATTCTATCGACGCGGCATTGTGTCCCTCGGCCAGTGCCGGCGATGAACGGCCGCTTTCGGCGCTTTGCTGCCCTAGCGCGCTGTTGGCCGTAACGGCTCGAAATGCCCCTCAGCCGACGTTCCCGTGGGTGCGCAAAAGCCCCGTCGGACGGCACTTCGTTCCCGTTCTGGATCATCGATCTAATACCGTGTGATAGAGTGCAATCAACGAATCGGCTGTTTCTTTCTCGGCCAGCTGCGGACAATTACGGGCTTCATCTTGGCGGTGCGCGCTGAACGGAGGGCGTTCATGGACTACGACGTGATCGTTATCGGCAGCGGGTTCGGCGGCTCGATCACCGCCTGTCGGCTAGCCGAGGCAAATTATCGGGTGCTGGTGTTGGAGCGCGGCCGGCGCTGGGACAAGACGACCTATCCGCGCGAGCCCACTGACCGCTGGTGGTGGGACCCCGATCGTCCGGAGCAGCGCAACGGTTGGCTAGATCTGCGCGTGTTTCGTCACATGGCGGTCGCGCAAGGTGCGGCCGTCGGCGGCGGTTCGCTGATTTACGCCAACATCTCGACGCTGCCGCACCCCGAGATCTTCGCGCACGGCTGGCCACCGGAAATCACCTGGGAAGCGATGCAGCCGCATTATGCCCGCGTCGCTGAGGTGATGGCTGTCCAGCGCGTACCGGAAGGCCAATGGCCGCCGCGCATGAAACTGATGCAGGAGGCAGCGAACTTGATTGGCGCCGGCGATCGATTCAGCCCGCTCGAACTCGCCGTGTCGTTCGATCCCCAGCTTGACACCAGCAAGCAGGATGCATGGACTCAGGCGGACAGCCGGCGTTTCAAGAATGCGCAGGGTGTCGAGCAAGGTTACTGCGTTCACCTCGGCAATTGCGATATCGGCTGCGATGTGGATGCCAAGAACACGCTTGACCGTAATTATCTCGCCCTCGCGGAGAAAAACGGCGCCGAGGTCAGGCCGCTGCACCTGGTGAAGGGCATCGAGCTGATCGATGGCGGCGGCTACATAGTGCATTTCGATCGGCTCGATACCGGGGAGCGCGTACCAGGAACCGCGACGGCTTCCCTAGTTATTGTCGCTGGGGGCTCGTTAAACTCGACCGAGCTGCTGTTGCGCTGCCGTGACGTGGCGAAGACTTTGCCTTATATCAGCCAGTTCCTTGGAAGAAGCTGGAGCAGCAACGGCGATTTTTTGACACCCGCACTTTATCCCGATCGCGAATTGAAACCGTGGCTCGGGCCGACGATCACCTCGCGCATCGATTTCCTCGACCGCAGCGAGGCTGGGCAATCCTTTTGGATAGAGGATGGGGGCTTCCCGAATCTGCTCCGCGATGCATTGCAGGCCGAGGACCTTGCGCATCCCAGTCTTGTCGGGGTCCTTGAAGCGATCCGCCATTTAGCGGGTCGTCTCGGTCCCCTGGATCGGGTGATGCCGTGGTTCGCGCAGGGCGTCGATGCCGGCGACGGCACGTTGCGGCTGCGCCACGAATGGTGGCTGTTTGGTGAGCAGATCCTGGATCTTGATTGGGACATCACCCGTTCCGAACCGGTGATCGACACGATCGTCGCGATGCACAAACGGTTGAGCCAAGAAACTGGGGGCAAGGCGTTGGTGCCGCCGAACTGGGAGCTTTTCAAATATTTGATCACGCCCCATCCACTGGGCGGCTGCAACATGGGTGTGACGAGAGAGGAAGGTGTCGTCGACCACCGCGGCGCGGTGTTCGGCTACCCGGGCCTCTATGTAATCGATGGCGCAATCATTCCCGAGGCACTCGGGGTCAACCCGTCGCGCACAATTGGCGCGCTTGCAGAACGGGCGGCCGAATTGATCGTGGACGCGGGAGCCTAGCGATGGTCGGTGGCGTTGTGACGATTCCGAATCCGGCGCTGTCGATGCTGCAGTCGGCGGCCGACGCCTACGCGCGAACCCAGCAATCCAGCATCGCCGGCCTCCTTCAGCCGCACGAGCATCCAATGGTCGCTGCCACCGCCAAGCTTGCGGCGTCTGCGGACGGCCGCGATCAGCGAGCAACAGAGCTGTCGGGCCTTGGTGCCAGCGCCGAGCACTGCGCAAAACTCGGTCTCGACATGATCAAAGCTCACCTAAGTGGGGATCCGAATGCCCTAGCGGCAGCAAAGAACGCATTCATCGGCAGCACCTGTGATCCGAAATGGGCGGAGACCGTTACTGAATACGCCGAATTCATTGCCAGTCACGGGAATGGAGCTCCGATCCCCGGCTATAAGCGCTACCAACAGCTGACCGATTTTATTTTGCCGGAGATACCCGCCGATGCGCGGATCGGCGTCATTGGCGACTGGGGAACCGGGACTCCGCTGGCGCTCGACACGATGAAACTGTTGGCGTCAAAGGAGCCCGATATCGTGATCCATCTCGGCGACATCTACTATTCCGGGACGGCGACAGAGTGTCTCCAGAATTTCCTAAGCCCGGCGACCGCTATCCTTAGCCCCAGCGGCAGTGGGTCGCGCCTATACAGTCTCAGCGGTAACCACGATATGTACGCAGGCGGCGACGGCTACTACGCGATGATCGCAGAACTTGGCCAACCGTCGAGTTATTTCGTGCTCCGCAGCGAAGATTTGGCCTGGCAATTTCTCGCGATGGATACCGGCTACAGCGACCACAACCCTTTCGACGTTACCGACGTACTTGTCGCGCTGGATCCGCAGGAAGAGGCCTGGCACGTCGACAAGGTTACGAAGTTTACCGGAAGCACAATCCTCCTATCGCATCACCAGCTTTTCTCTGCCTATGCTGCGATCGGCCCCATCGAGCAAGGCAGGCGACAGCCTTTTAATCCGAACCTGCTAAACACCTTCCAGATGCTGCAAGAAAACAAACCTGTTGCTGCTTGGTTTTGGGGACACGAGCATGCGTTCACGGTCTACGAGACTTACCTCGGATTGCAGCGCGGTCGCTGCCTCGGCCACGGCGCCATTCCAACTAGCGAGGCTGATAATGCCTACCAGGTCCGTTCCGACATTGACCCTGCGCAGGTGCCGCCCGTCCGCGACGGCCTACGTCCTCCGCTAATCAATGGACTTTATGATCACGGTTTCGCGATGCTGACACTGGGCGCGCCTGGCGGCGCGATCCGTGCCGATTATTATTCCACTGCTCAGCCTGACGCCGCGGGGTTCAGCGAGATAATTCCGCCGGTTGCAACCCCTTAGATAAATCAACAAGCATCACCCGACGGAGGTCCGGAATCGGCGCTTAGCGGTCGAGGTCGTGAACCGCGCCGGCGTTCCGCTCATGCCCCATTGCCGTCATTCATCGAAAACCATCAGGGGCCGATCGTTATCCCTGACTTCAGTGGCCGGCGCTCTGGCCACCATCGAAACCTGCCTTCCACAGAGGATCATACTCTTGGAGCGGCTACTGGGTGCGGCTACCGGGGATCGATATGCACGGTGGCGGTCATGCCGGTGACCAGCCGGACGCCTTCAGGAACCCGATCGATTTGGATGCGCACCGGAATCCGTTGCGCGAGGCGAACCCAGGTGAAAATCGGATTGACCGAGGCCAGCCCCTGTCCGTTGGGTTGCGCGTTGGCAACATTGATGCCGCGCGCCACGCTAGCGACACGGCCCCCTAGGACCTGGCTATATCCCATCAGTTTGACGCTAGCGGGGTCGCCCTCTTTGATGGAGCCCAGATAGGTTTCCTCGAAGTAGGCATCGACCCAGAAGGAGTCGGCGTCGACGAGCGAGATTTGGCTCTGCCCGACCGTGGCAAAATCGCCGAGTTGTGCCGACAGGTTTGTCACCCAGCCATTGACTGGCGAGCGGATTTGCGTGCGCGCGAGATCGACATTCGCCTGGTCCAGGCGGGCAACGGCCTGCTGGTACGCGGCCTCCGCCGCGCTCGCGGCACTTGTGTAAGTCTGCTGTTCCTCTACGGTCACTGCCAGTGTCGTCAGTTCCTGCCGGCGCCGGGCTTCGCGCTCGGCGTTTTGCGCAGTAACCTGCGTCTGCTGGACCGCCGCCTCGGCCAAGTGCACCGCGATCTTGTAGTTTGTCGGATCGATCAGGATCAGCAAATCACCCCTATGGACGAACTGGTTGTCGGCGACCGGCAGCTCAACAAGCTGGCCAGCGACTTGCGGTGCCATAGTCACGACATAAGCACGGACGGCGCCGTCGCGTGTCCAGGGCGTGCCCATATAGGCGTCCCATGTCGTCTTGCCGAACACCGCAGCGACCGCGAGCACCACGAAGGTGATCAGCAACGGCACGACGCGGCGTCGCCGCCTCGGCGTGCTGACAGGGATCGGCTTCACAGGGCTCGCGACAGCCAGAATATCGCCGACTGCCTTAGGCCTTTCCTGGAGTTCGAGGTCGCTCATCGCGCTTCACCGGGCGACGAAGAGCGTGATCGAGCGGAGCACGATGATAAACACGGCCGATACGAACGCCGGGGGATGCCAGACGTACCTCAGCACGTCGAGGCCCACCGCTATCCGCCGCAGCCCGATGGTGACAACCCAGGCCACGACCATGATCACCGAGATGGGTGCAACGTAGACGCCGAACAGATTGACTTCGACAAATCCCGTCATGACACCTCCATCTCGAAATATGCAGCGTGCTGGGCGAGAGCCTCGCAGACCCCTAGGATTCTGGCGCGGGCGCGGAAGGCGCCGGGCGTGCCGCGCACGGCGAGCGTGTCGTCGAGAACGGCAAAGCCAGCGACGGCCGCGGTGACATCGCCTCCAGACAGCGGCCCGAGCACACCTTCGAGCGCGGCCTGCAGGCCGGCCCGTCGTGCGACACGGTTCAGTCGGAGGATCTCCGCGCCGACCAACATCGCCGCCAAGAGTTGCGAAAGCTGCTGCCATGGCGCGCTGACGGGGAGGGTCGCAAACCGTCTGTACCCGATGCCGTCCCAGCGTCCTATCGACCATGCCGTCGGACGCTTCGCAAGACGCCGCAAATCCCGCAGCGTGAGCGCCAGCAACCGCTGGGTCCGAAACGCCGGCGATAGCGGCGGGATCAGACGAAACGACAGAGTTGCGGCGCCGAAGCCGCACACGATGGCGAGGGCTTGGTTGTAGAATTCCGCGGTGTCGTAGACCATCTCGTTCAGCGGCGCGAGGATCGGGATGAAAAAAACGGCCATGGCCGTGAACATCGCAGTCCGCCAGCCCTGCGCTGCCCCTGCGCCCGCCGGGACCAAGACAATGGCGAAGGCAAGACAAAAACCCGGGAAGCTCTCCAGACGCGGCAGAATTGCGAATTTGACGGTCGCCGCCAGAATGGCCGTCAGGCTCACGCCGATCACGAAACCGACCCCCATCTCGTAGGATCGGCTGGTCTGTGACGCAAAAAGGACTGCCCCGATCGCGGCAAAGGCTATGGCGGTTGCGCCATTTGGCCACTCGGTAATGACCCAGAACAGCTCGACGGAGACGACCGCGACGAAGGCGCGGCCGGCGGTGACCAAAGGGGGAAGCCAGTCCGGAATATGTAGACGCGGGTAGTCGCGGCGGCGAGGAACGGGGCCAGCGGGCACGGCTATTAGCAATCCCACTGCATCGAGCGCGGCCAAAAGGCCGATGAATACCGCAGCCGTCTTGTCGGCGAGCAGCCGCAGCGACGGCGTATCGGCCTTCAGCGTAAGCAGCCGGCGCGCCGCGAAGTGACAAGAACGACGCAGGCGGATTGGGTCTGTCAGCCAGCACGCCGGATCTCCCTGCCGAAACTCGGCAGGGAATTGCGCAAGCACTTCCCGCGTCCATTGCCCGGCTTGTTCACGCGGCGACTGTGCCAGCAGAACCGCGGTTGCCCGCCAATTCGCCATGGCGGCGAAAAGCCCCTCCACCGCCTTCCGCATGCGTGGCGCACAGTAGCGAAGCTCGGCCGACTCGCCGTACGCCTGGTCGATAATCGGGTCGAGCGCAATAACCTGACGGGCAAGCTCACCACGCACCGCCTGCAACTCCGTGAACCTGGAGCCGGCCAGGGCCAGCGCACTCGCAAACCGGCTGCTGACGTCGGCGGAGAGGGCGGCGATGCGCGAGGCCAAAAAGCGCGGCACGCCTCCAAAATCGGTGGCTGTAAGAACGATCCCGGTGGACACGATGCCGATCGAGATCTCGCTGGCACGGGTGACGGCCAACAAAAAAACGTCACCGTCGGCGCCACCGGTCGCGCCGAGTTCGCTGGACGCGACGATCGCGGCCGTGATGGCCGACAGCACCGCCGCGTAGGCCGGGAGGTTGCGCAGCAGTGCGCTTACCAGCGCGCAACCGGCTACCCAGAGCCCCAGCCCGAGAAGAAATGCGAGGCGGTCCTGCGGGAAGCACGCGGTCAGCACGACGATTGCGACCGCGCCGATCAGCGTGCCAACCATGCGGAACCAGCCCTTGCGCAGCGAAGCTCCAAGCTGCGGCTGGCAAACGATTGCCGCCGTGACCCCGGCCCAATACGCGTTGTCGAGTTCAAGCTGAAACGCGATGTGAGAGCCAGACAAACCGAGGCCCAGAGCCGTACACCGTGCAACAATGCGGGAGCTGCCGCCGTGATCCCTCGACGCAGCCATTCGGACGAATTGAAGCGCGGGATGAGTGTCGTTGACACGATATGGATCACCGAGGGGGCCGTCCCGATATGCCGGGAAGCGGCTCGTCCATGCTCCGCATATCATCCTCCGCCCAATTGGCGGCGGGTCCGCCGAGATCACGACCACCGGGCGTGCGACAAAAGTTGAGCGGCGCATCGAGCGCGCCGGCATCACCTGTTCGGAGCTCGGCGCCTGTCACCGCCGAGGGTGATTTCGACATTTCCCTCCCTCCCGAGCTTGTGAACTCAAATGTCGTGGTCGTGTTGATTGCCCACTGTCCGTAGGTTGTGCCCCGGCGATGGATATCGAACAGCCGCTGACCGGAAGGCACCCTTTCGCAAGGTGGTACGGCGGCCGTTTCCTTACTTCTGGGGCTTGGACTACTCTTCCTGCCCGCTCCGGCCATTCGTCTACTCCGACACGAAGCGCCCTCTGGTAGCTGAGGGTCTGCGGGTCGCGCGAAAGCGGTGTTCCTTGCGGATTTCTCCATTTCTGAATTAACCTGAAGAAATCTTTTGGAGGCCAACGGCATGCTTGCGGGCCTTCAGTCGATTTTTGCGTCAGGAGAGTGCGAGATCGATCTCGCCCGACGCCAGCTCCGGGTTCTTGGGTCTCCCGTGCCAGTGGGCGCTCGCGCCTTTGAGATCGTCGAAGTTCTAGCCCAATCAGCCGGCGAGCTTGTCACCAAGGACGAGTTGATGAGCCGCGTCTGGCCAGGCGCGATCGTCAACGATAATGCGCTTCAAGTGCACATCTCGGCCGTACGCAAGGCGCTTGGCCCGCACCGCGCGGTGTTAAAGACCGAGTCGGGCCGCGGCTATCGGCTTCTCGGTACCTGGACTGCCCGGAATCGGGATCCCGCTGCCGTTGTTGTCCCTCAACAGCCGTGGGTAATCGAAAAAACCGCAGCCTCCAATATCCCCGCGGCCGCTAGCAACCTCATTGGACGGTCAACGACTGTTCAGCGATTGCGCGATCTTGTCTCCGCCTATCGAATAGTGACGCTGACCGGCTCGGGCGGCATCGGTAAGACCACCCTCGCGTTGGAGTTGGCCAGTGGGCTTCTTGACGATTTCCAAGGCGCCGCGTGGCTTGTCGAGCTGGCCTCGCTGTCCGATCCTGATCTTGTACCGACGGCGGTGGCCAGCGTGCTCGGGCTCAGGCTCGGCGGTGAAGAGATTTCCGCGGAGGCTGTCGCACGAGCGGTCGGTGGAACGAACCTCCTGTTGATCCTCGATAATTGCGAGCATGTCATCGACGCGGCGGCTAATTTTGTTGAGACTTTCGTGCGCACATGCCCGCGCACGACCATTCTGGTGACAAGCCGAGAAACCCTGCGCATCGACGGTGAGTACGTCTACCGCGTCCCTGCACTGGAGGTGCCCGCGGCGGACGAGGAAGAACCGGACCAAATCCTGGGCCACAGCGGGGTCGAGCTTTTCATCGCCAGAGCAAAAGCACTGGACGCCGACTTCTCGCTGCAGGCCGAAACACTGCCGGCAATCGGCACGATCTGCCGACGCCTCGACGGTATACCGCTCGCCATCGAGTTTGCCGCCGCTCGCGCCGCCATGCTCGGCGTTCAGCAAGTGGCCACCGGCTTGGACGATCGTTTTGCGCTGTTGAACCGTGGGCGCCGTACAGCGCTTCCACGGCACCGGACGCTGCGCGCGACACTTGACTGGAGCTATGAGCTCCTGTCCGAAGCCGAGCAGCGTCTGTTGCGTCACCTACCCATATTCTCCGGCGGGTTCACTGTCGAGGCGGCCGCCGCGGTGATGAGCGAAGGGGTCATCGGGTCGTACTCCGTCATGGAGTGCATTGCCAACCTCGTCGCGAAGTCCCTGGTCGCACTGGACCGAGAGACGGCTTCGCGTTGGTATCTGTTGGAGACGATCCGCGCCTATGCGCTGGAGAAACTCGCTGAGCATGGTGAACGCCACGGGGCGGCGCTGCGCCACGCGACGCATTTTCGTGATCTCTTTCCACGGTCAGGGCCGCGATCCCATGTAAGCATTTCCGCGGACGAGCGGATGGGTAGGCTCCGGGAAATCGACAACGTTCGTTCCGCGCTCAACTGGTGCTTCTCCGCCAGCGGAGATACGGCTATCGGCGTCGACCTCGCGACCGGCTGCGCGGTTTGGTTGCGGGTCGATGTAAGTACGTCGATGTTCGATACAGCGCATGGTGCGCGGCAATCGCTGGATCTGTTGACCAAAGCTCTCGGTGCCGCGGAAGCCCTGGATGATGTCTATGCTCAAGAGCGGGCTCTGCTGGGCATCATTACTTTTCACAGCTTTTGCGGCGAGCACCAGAAGACGCGCGCGGCGGCCGAGCGACTTTCGCGGGTGGCGGCCCGGATTGGCGACCCGGCGGTCAGTCGCAATGCCGACGGGCTAAGCGGCGCTGCGTTGGTCATGGCCGGCAGGCCGCGAGAGGCGCAAGGATTTCTGGAAAGCTACCTGAACGCCGTCCGTTCGATGCCAGATCAGCAGCGGCCGTCCGAACCTGGAACCGAGGGCCGTGGTTCTCCGTCGCGTGCATTTCCGTCGAAGGCGCTCTGGTTGCGGGGTTTCATCAACCAAGCGAGGCGCGAGAATCAGGCAAGCGCGCGCGCGTTTCTTTCTCGGGCGCTCTGGTTGCGGGGTTACATAGACCAGGCAAAGCTGGAGGCCGAGGCCAGTCTTGACGACTTGCCGGCCGCGGACCTTCCGTTTCCGCTCTGCCGTGTGCTGTATTACGGCGCGTGCCGTATCATGCCCACCACCGGCGATTTCGCGGCCGCCGAGCTAAGCATCGCGCGGCTGATTGAGGCCGCGACACGCATCAACGCGCCGTTCTGGCAGACCGCCGGACGTTTCCTGTCTGGGAAATTGATGATCGAACGGGGCGAATTTGCGCAAGGCGTGGCCGTGCTGAACGATGCGTTCGACGCATGTCGCCGAACCGGATGGCGCATGTCGTACCCGGAGTTCAAGGGTGCTCTCGCGACAGGGCTTGCCGGGCTGGGCCAGCTCGACGAGGCGCTCGTCGCCGTCAACGAGGGATTGGATGACGTGGTACAGGCGGAGCACGGCCACGACCTGTTCTCCGCTGAGCTGCTGCGCATCAAGGGCGAAATTCTACTTAGGCGCCAGGCCGTGTCGGCGGCAGAGGATTTTTTTGGTGAGGCACTCACCGTCGCCCGGGAGCAGGAGGCGCTGCTCTGGGAACTACGCGCGGCTCTCAGTCTCGCGCGTGTGCGAGTGAAGCAAGGCCGCGGCGGCCAGGCAAGACGGCTTATGGCCCACGTTTACGATCGCTTCACCGAGGGTTTCGAGGCACCCGATTTGCGCGCGGCGAAACAGCTGCTCGACGATTTAACCGCCGCCCACTCGCCGTAACCCCGGAAAGGTATCGTCGCGGCAACGTGGCGAACGACCGAGTTCGGCGCTTTTGAGCCGGTCGATCGCGACACGTCGATTGGCAGGTGTTGCCACTTTAGCGCCATCATCGTCAGCCGCCAATTGCCGCCTTCATCTCAGCGGCGAGTTCGTCGTAGCAGACGGTCCAGGCGCTCCGGACGGAGGGCCTGAAGTCTTTCCCGAGCGCCTGTTCGAGGGTCCAGAGCAGCGCTTCTCGCAGCGCGTCGTAGTCGGCGAGTTTGACACCGTACTCGACATGACGGGTGGCAAGGTCACGGATCGCAGGTAGAACCCGACCCGGCTCAGGCAAATTGTACACGATCATAGCGAGCATGGTCATCAGCTTGATGCCTTGAATACGCATGTCGTTCTTGAATAGTGGCCGGAAACTCGGGTTGGCTGAGAATAGCCGCTCGTAAAACAGCGCCCCGGCCACCTCCGGCATCATCGCCAGCCTAGCGAAGCTGGTCCGGACGAGTTCCTGCTGTGCGGCATTCACGACGCTTCCTCCTCCCCCGTGCCGGATCGCTCGCTCGTCGTCGGTGATGTTGGCCGCAGCACGCCGGGCGAACTGCCGAACTCGTTTACGAACGCCCGATAGAACGTCGCCATGCTGTTGAAGCCCCAGCCGAAGGCGATATCGATCACCGACCGGCCGGTTCCCGTCGCCCCGGCGATCGTGTCGCGGCAGCGGAGCAGCCTTTGGCGCAAAACGTATCGGGCGAAAGTGCTACCGCTCGGCTCGAACAGGCGATGGAGCTGGCGCGCCGAGATGCCGAGCGCGGCGGCGGTGCTGGCGGGGGTTAGGTCCGGATCGGCCAGATGCATATCAATGTGGCGCCTGACTGCCGCGAACTGCGCCGCCCGCGGCGAATCCCGGCCCCACTCGGTACCCTCGTCGGAGGCGCTGCATGCCAGTGTCACGAGGCCGCAAAGGTTCCGCAACACGGCTTCGCCTAGTTCGTCTGCAAGGAGCGGTGCCTGTGCTTTCGCCGCATCCATGGCCGCACCGAGGAGCGAGCCGAGCGGCTCAGAGCCGGGCAACCTGAATGGGCGCGCCAATCGGCCACCCGCCAGTTGCGGCGAAAGCGCCCCCTGCGGGACGACCAGAATGTCGAACGAAGCTGGGCCTTCCGACTCTTCGTCAAACCGCCATTCGGTCGAGCTCACGCAAAAATCGCCAGGTTCATGAATGAGGTCGAACGACACACTGCCCAGGGCGACCCTCCATACCACCGGCCCCCGGAACCTTCGGATGAAGAACGCTTCGGTCTTGTCCTTGGCGACGTCGGCGGCGGTGCGTTGGACCCTCTCGGGTCCCGCTTCTACATCCAGCAACGCAAATTCGCCCGAAACCGATCCGCTTGCTTCGACGCGAAAGGCCAGGGGGTCCTGGATCTCGCTCAGCGTGATGCTATGGGCCTGCTTTGCGAAGTAATCGCACCAGGATCTGGCACGGTCATGAGGTGGTAGGTCGTCCGTGGAAAACCGGACTTGCATCGTGAAGCCTACCGTGGTCGCGGGAAGGACATCACCCTAGAACTAACCGCGCAGAAAGACTAGGCGCGAGACCGGGAGTCCGCGCCATGGTGGAAGTCACCCATCCAACGCTTTTTAGCCCCTTCGACCCTTCGGCGAGCGGATTCCAACAGTCTTCCACCGGCCTCCGCCCCAAGGTCGGATCGGCGCTGAATGAGACATCGTACGGCGTTCAGTGAGACGCCGCCAGCATCGCACGGCCCTATCAGTTTCAAATTCGAATGTAACGCCGACGCTCCAGATCTTCTTGAGGAGATCGCGATGACACGGTGGCCGCATCGGGAGACTGTCAGGGGGCAATCTGAAGCCGTGGAACTGCAAATGATCAATCCGGTCGTGCCCAAATGTGCTGTGCCACGGATCATCACGCGGATGGATGCCGAAGTTCCCGTGTACGGCGCAACCGTCCGCAGATCGGACGAAGACTCTCGAGGTGTTGCTCAACAGGCTTATGCAACCAAGCCGCTGGAAATCGTCAGCGTCACCAGCGCATTGCGGGACGTTGGGCAGCGACAAGGCGGATTCGCGTCTGATCTTGCAAGGTGGGAGCTCGACCTTCAGCGCCGCGAACTACATTGGCGGGGAATAGCCGTCCCACTCGGCCGACGAGCCTTCGAAATTATCGAGGTCCTCGCCGAAGCCGGCGGCGAATTGGTGACCAAGGATACGCTGATGCACAGCGTCTGGCCGGGCGCGACCGTCAACGACAATGCGTTGCAGGTTCACATTTCCGCCATTCGCAAGACGCTCGGTTCTAGCAGGGGTTTGTTGAAGACAGAGTCGGGACGTGGTTACCGGTTGCTTGGCAGTTGGTCTGTCCGACATCGACAACCCGCGACTTCATGGGTCGCCCCTTCCTGTCCACGAAGAAAAAATGAGGAGGCGGGAGCAACCAATCTGCCGATAGTTGTCAACAGCCTCATCGGCCGGTCGGAGGCCGAGTTAGCGCTACGCAAGCTTTTATCGGCCCATCCCGTTGTGACGCTTACAGGACCGGGCGGCATAGGCAAAACCTCGCTTGCCTTGCATGTGGCGCGTACCGTTCTCGCCGAGTTTAACGATGGCGGTTGGCTCGTCGAGCTTGCGTCACTTTCCGATCCGAACCTCGTACCATCGATGGTGAGCAGCGTGCTCGGTCTAGAACTCGGCGAAGGCGAGACTTCCACTGTGGCGGTCGCGCAGGCCATCGCTGATAGAAACTGTCTTTTGGTTCTCGATAATTGCGAACACGTCATCGATGCAATCGCGGACTTGGCCGAGATGCTTGTTCGGTTCAGTCCTCGAACCAGAGTTCTAACAACCAGCCGTGAGGCGCTGCGGGTCGAGGGTGAGTTCGTTTACCGAGTTCTGCCGCTCGATGTGCCCTCGGCGACAGAAGAGGAGCCGGGCACTATACTGAGATGTGGCGCTATCGAGTTGTTTGTCGCCAAGGTCACGGCGCTGAACTCCGATTTGATACTCCATGTCGATGACTTGTCTTTCATTGCCGCTATCTGTCGGCATTTGGATGGTATTCCACTAGCGATCGAATTTGCCGCCACTCGCGCTGCCGTCCTCGGCGTACAAGTCGTAGCCGCTGGTTTGGCAAACCGTTTTGCCCTGCTCACGGCCGGGCGCCGGACCGCGCTGCCTCGGCATCAATCGCTGCGGGCAAGCCTTGATTGGAGCTACGACTTGCTGTCGGAGACGGAGCAGTTGCTCTTGCGGCATTTGGCCGTGTTTCCGTCTAGCTTTAAGGTTGACACGGCCAGCGCAGTTTTGAGCGACAGCATCTTCGCTTCATCAGCCATGATCGCGGCGATCGCTGACCTCGTCGAAAAATCATTGGTAACCCTGGACAAATCCGACACCACGCCCGCGTGGTTTCTGCTCAACACCACGCGCGCTTACGCTTTAGAGAAACTCATCCAACAAAAGGAGTTCGACGGCGCGTCGCAACGCCACGCGGTGTATTCGCGTGGCTTGTTACAGACTGACTGACGGCAGGTCTTCGGCCAACCTTTTCAACGACCGCGTTTAATTTGAGACATCGCGACCGTCCGCTCTCGGCGCTTTTCAGTCCGGCGATATCTGCTCTGAGCGTCCCAAATTGCCCCAAACCGGACCTTAGCTGCGATGACGACCTTCGGGGGGCTATCGACCGATCTACCGGCTTTCCGACTTTACAACGCGTCGAACAAGCGCTGAAGGAATGCCCAAGTTGCGAGCGATGGCCGCGGGCGAGAGCCCAGCTTTGAACGATGCCTGAATGAGGTTTACCTTACCCTCCGGCATCTGACCCGTTTCAACGGTCGAGCCGCTTCCTCGGCCGCGCTCCTGACCTCCACGCACTGGATGGCGCCGCGCAACCTCGGCATTTACCGCGTCTCGCAATCTCCGCAGCTCGGCGTCGTCCAGGTATGTCAGCGACTGCGAAAGCTCACCGGGAAGCCTGATCCGCGGGGACGTCTCGGAGGCTGCCAACCGCCGGGCTCTCCCGGCGGAATTTCGAGATCAAGAAGCGGACCGTACGGTTGGCTGCCGAAAATGTCGCCATCGCCGGGGCTGCCGCTCGGCGTGGTGTGGCGGATCGTGAACTTGATCGCCAGCGCCGGATCGAAGGCGACATGATCACTGATTCGCTCAGGAGACATGCGAAACAGCCGGCAGATCGATGCGCGCGACAGCACACCGACTGTGTCGCACGCGATCGTAATTGGCGCGGTCGGCAAAGATCACATCGAAGGTGATGCGGTCGCCCCCCGCATTCATGCTGCGGATCGTCTTCGCGAGATCGAACAGGCGGTCACGGGCATGTCGGTCACGCTCGGGCACCGATCTCGGCGATCCGGTCGTATGGGGTCTCGGCATAGCGACCGAAGGTGGGGTTCCGCCATATCGGGTTCTCCCTTTAGGCGCGGACGAGCGAATAGATTTGCGAGCCATCCGGCGGCGGCGGTTGCGGGGTCCACGTCTCGCCGGCGTCGCGGCTAGTCCAGACCTCGCCGCCATTGGTGGCGCAAGACATCAGGCTCGGCTGGCGTTCATCGAAGGCGATCTTGAACATCGTGTGCGGCACCGGCCCGCCGACATCGACTTGGCTCCAGCTGTCGCCGCCGTCTTTGCTGCGCAGCAGGATGCCGAGGTCGCTGATAAAGCCGGAGCCCGCCGCCACCCACAGATGGCGCGGATTGCCGGGGACCTCGCGGATGTCGCGGCAATAAATCTGGCCCTTCATGTTGAGCGGCTCGAGCGGAACGTGGCTCCAGTGATCGCCGCCACCGGCACTCCTCCACATTCCGGCGCGGGCGATGCCGAACACGGTACCGGGGTGCCAGCGGCTCGCCAGTACGCCGTGCATGTCGCACATATCGTCATTGATGTACTGGCCGTGGCTGAGGTTTTCCCAATGCTCGCCGCCGTCAGTCGAGCGGATCGTGCCGCCGACCTCGACCGCACCATAGAGGTGGTCGGGCTCACTGGTGCTGGCGTCAAGCATCAGCACTCGCTTTGCGGGGTTAGAGCCGGGGCCCGTGGTGATATCCGGGAAACGGACGCTGACCGGCAGCCGGACCCAGTGCTCGCCGGCATCGTCGCTGCGATAGATCTCGCAATTGTCGCAGCCGATCAGGATCGTGTCCGGGTTGTGCGGGTGAAACAGGATCGACCACACCGGGAGGCCATGGTCAGGCAGCTCGACCTTCTCCCAATGCTCGCCGCGATCCCCGCTGCGGTAGGGACCGTGCTGCGTACCGGCGTACATCACCGCGGGGTTCGCCGGATGAACTGCCAGTGCCCGCACCACCGGCCTGTCGGGCAGACCGCGGTTCAGCTTCTCCCATTCCTGGCTGCCGTCGGCGAGCCGGAACAGGCCGGAATGCACCTCGCGGCCGGGACCGGTTTCTCCCGCCAGGCCGAGATAGAGGTAAGAGGGTTGGTCTGCCATCGAGCGCTCTCCTCTCATGGGGTTGGTCCGGGTGCCGGCGGACGGCGGTCGCGAAACGGGGTGGCCTTCTCGAACGCGTCGGCAATGCGCAAGACGGTCGCCTCCTGAAACGGCTTGCCGACGAGCTGGAACGCGATCGGCAAGCCGCCCGCGCCAAAGCCCGAGCACACCGACATCGCCGGATAGCCGGCGACATTGAACGGCATCATGAAGCTCGGCTGCTGGAACACGTCCCATTTCGGCAGCGCGTCGATCGGCGGCGCCTCGTTCGGGAACACGGCGGTCAGCACGATTTCGAGCCCAGCCATGGCCTTCTTCAATTCGTCGCGCAACTCGCGCCGCCGGCGTACCGCCTGGAGGTAGTCGACGCCCGAAACGAAAGCGCCCAGCATCAACCGGGTGCGCATCCGCTCGCTGAAATCGGGCAGCCGCGTGCGGGACCATTCCTCATAGGCCGCGGCGCGCTCGACGATCGAGATCAGCGAGCCGCAGGCGTGCCAGTCCTGCAACGGCGACAGCTGTACCTCGCGGATCTCGGCGCCGAGCCCACGGAAGGTCTCGACTGCAACCGAGATACCGCGCTGCGTCTCCTCCCCGACCTTATGGTCGGTCTCGTGGAAGTGGTGGATCACGCCCACTTTGGCGCCCTTGATCCCGGCGCCGAGCGCCGCCCGATAATCGGGAACCGGCCGCTTAGCGCTGGCCGGGTCGCGCGGATCATGCCCGGCGAGCGCTTGCAGCATGATCGCGCAGTCCTCGGCGGTCCATGCCATCGGCCCGATATGGTCGAGGCTGAATGCCGCTGGCGCGACGCCGGCACGGCTGACCAGCCCGTAGGTCGGCTTCAGGCCGGCAATGCCGCAATAGGCTGCCGGGCCCCGGATCGAGCCGCCGGTATCGGTGCCGATGCCGCAAAGGATCATGCCAGAGGCCACGGCCGCTCCCGTGCCGCTGCTGCTGCCGGCGGTAAAATGCTCGGTGTTCCACGGGTTGCGTGCCGGCGGTTTTGGCAGGTCGAACGATGGCCCACCATCGGCGAATTCATGCGTCGTCAACTTGCCCATCAGCACCGACCCGGCGGCGGCAAGCTTCTCGGCGCAGGTCGCGTCGGCGTCCGGGATGTTTTCCTGCAGCAGTTTCGACTGGCACGTCGTCGGGATCCCCTTGGTATCGACGATGTCCTTGAGCCCGATCGGGATGCCGTGCAACGGGGTTTTAGGGCCGCCGGCCATGATCGCCGCCTCGGCGGCACGTGCCTCGGCGAGCGCACGCTCCTCGGTCAGATGGACAAAAGCGTGCAGCCGGTTGTCGAGGGCATGGACGCGGTCGAGGCAGGCTTTGGTCAGCTCGATCGGCGAGAGCTGTCTGGCAGCGATCTGCCGTGCTGCCGCGGCGATCGTGGGGATCGCGGCGGTCATTGCACATCCTCCTCGTTAAAGCCATAGGTCAGGGCCGGCTCGGCCATCCGGCCGCGCTGCTTGCGCACGCGCTCGGCCATGGCGGCGATGCCGTCGCAAACGGTTTTCAGCTCGAGCTTCTCCGCGTCGGTTAGCGTGAGGCCGGCGCGAGCTAGCAGATATTCGAACGCGGCATCGTCGATCGGGGTCGGCATGAGATCACCCTTTCGCTCAAAGGGAGGGGCTTAGAGCCGATATCGGCATTCGGCGGGGAGCGCGACGGCATGAAAATCGCGCCGGTTGGTGTCGAGGTTTTCGAGGTTCAGGAATTGGCATTCGTTGTGGACGAAGTGAGGCCCGGCGTGCCAGGTCGCGACGTGGAGTTTGACGATGAGATCGCCGGGCACACGGAACGCAGCGATGTCCTCGAGGCGCGGCCGCCCCTCGTCGCTAGGGTCGCCAG